>Ga0210129_1000211_pt1 | contig 15648 bp, 15 predicted proteins | sample WestPond_Cattail_2_FD_185582 | JGI IMG/M metagenome (GOLD analysis project Ga0210129, IMG submission 185582) | Wetland microbial communities from the San Francisco Bay, California, USA, that impact long-term carbon sequestration -... | ecosystem: Environmental > Aquatic > Marine > Wetlands ... | reverse complement strand
TAATCAAAGAATTAAACAAAAATTAGGGGGATTAAGCCCTGTCGAATACAGAATAAATCATTGTCATTAACCTGTCCAACTTTTGGGGTTCACTTCATATTCAGCTGTTCAGTCATTTAAGCTAATACTAATAGGCGTTTTGAAACCTGAATAGCATTTGCGATAAATAAACATAAGAGTGGAATTTATTGTTGCAAGGTATTCAGATTAAATAATATTAACTGTTTCAGCACTGAATAGATATATCCATGTTTCATTTGGTTGTAAATCGGTGTTATTGTCATTCCGGAGATAATAAAAAATAATATTGTAACCCGTTGGCGGAATTAAAATAGTAGAAAAGCCGGCTTATTCAGTCTGCTTTTCTACTATTTTTATTTGACTACCTAGAACATAAGGCATTAACATTTTGTGCCGCTCATCTGAAAGTTTACCCTTTTTATAATATGCTTTTTGTGCGTTGTAAAAATTATATAATCATTTATCGTCCTCTTTTAAAGGGCTACGATTACGTGTGATGTACGAAGTCTTTTAGCCTCTCATACATCAGCATAAAATATGCTTGTCCCTTATCAATTTTAAAAACCTATCAATTTAAAATTGATATTCGGGTATCTCTCTTGTATCAAAGGTAATACTTCTTCTTGTAAGCAATATTCAGCCTGTTCAATGACTTCTGATATTTTGCATTTTGCAAGTGTTCCTCCATTGCTCCAAATTTTAAAACCTGGATAATTAGCCCGGCTATTTTCGTTTACAATGTTGCTTTCGTAAAATTTCGCTGTATTATTCTTATCTTTTTCAAATGTCATAGCGATGAATCCGGAAGAAATAAAGGAGCCGCCGTAATGAAGAGCTGTTTTATTTATCAGTCCAGCTATGCTTCGCCTATTTATACGTACGGTAATGTCTTTGTGTATTTCTATTTCGGCGGCAACATAATAACCATCCGAAGTTAAACTGCCATCTGCTGCAATTGCGTATTTTTTGCCGCTATGCTCAAACTCTGCGGTCCAAAATTTAGCAGAGTCTTTCATCTCTTCACCCATTTCATCTTTCAGAAGCTCAAAAGCTTCTGCCGATCTTTCATTGTTGAACTTTACGTTACCGTAGAAATTACGAAACTGGTTTAGAGTACCATTTGTTACATTAATTGCTTTCATAATTTTATGCAGAATTTAATGTGTTACCCCCACTTTTGTTATTACTTGCTGTGAACATTATAAATGTACGTATATTATTTGTCGCTTACAAATAAGTAAGCAACAATCTTCTGTTTACTAATATTATTTAACTAATAAGGCAAGAGAACGTGCTAAAAGGTGCCTTAAAACGCAACAAAAGCCCAGCTATTACACTGAACTTCACCTTTTACTAAAGCAGAACTAGCTCTTTAGTTATTAATTAATGATTGTATTTTCTTTGCAAAAGTACAAATTTTAGTTCTGTATTATATTACAAAGTAGCTGCCAGCAAGAAGTAAAAGCAATATTATTATATACCGAATAACGTTGCTAACATACTTCACTTGTGATTTAACTTCTTGAGTATTTTTCTTTTTCAACCGCCTTTTGTTTCTCAACTTGCTTAGTATTTTTTACTTGTGTAGAAGCAGAAACTTTTGTTACTTTACCTTTTGAGCCTGTCGATTTCTTTTTCGTTATATCGGTATTAGATAGTGCCGGATATTTACCGTTGTTGTCTGTTTTACTTGTATCATAAGAACTCTATATTGGTAGAAAATCAACTTATATAAATAATGAAAGAAGCAATTAAAGCCACTTTAATTTGACTTATAATTGCTTCTTTCAAGAAAAATGCTATAATTTTAAATAATATCTTTTCGGAACTTTTTCTTATTTGATTATCTATTGAATTTGATTATCATTTGAAAAAGAACCTATCTACTTTCAAAATTAATATCTTCTACCATATCCACCGCCACCGCGGTTACGGTTGAATCCTTCATCACTTCTTTCTTTTTTCGGATGTGCTACGCAAACATTAATTGTTTTGCCTTCAAAATCAGTTTCGTTCAATTCATCTATGGCCTTTTGACCTTCTTCGTCATTCGCCATTTCAACGAAACCGAAACCGCGAGAACTTCCTGTCATTCTGTCATTAATAATCTTGGCTGAAGAAACTTCTCCATACTTTTCAAATAAACCTTGTAAGCTTTCACCTGTTGTTGAATAGCTTAATTGTGATACATAAATGTTCATATCATTTTTTTATTAATTATTGGTCACTTTGTTTTACTAACGTAATCTTTACGGCATCCATGCCGGTATTACCTCGTCTTAATTCAAAATTAACCTTATCTCCTTCTTTAATATCGTCAACGGCATTGCTTATATGAAAGAAATGGCTCTCTCCATTTTTGGAATCTTTTATAAAACCAAATCCCTTTCTTTCGTTAAAATAATCAACCTCGCCACTTGACGACCGACTGTTTTCGTCTTCCTTTTGTTTAGGTGTAGACACCTTTATACTTTCGGCATCTATTTCTTGCCTACTTGCAGGATCAGGTGGTTTATCCGTAAGATTGCCGTTTTCATCCACATAAGCTATCATACTTTCCAATGATCCTTTTGATTTGTTTGCTTTACGCTCGTCCTTGCGATTTTGCTTTTCAAGTTTTTTACTTTGCTTCTTCTTTTCTATTTCTCTTTTATTAAATGAAACAGATTTAATCATGTATATTATTTTTTATTTATTTATTTACTTAAGTAAAAATTACACGCCTCACGCTTTTTATAACCCAAAGCAAAACGGCAATATTTTTCAAGCTTCTGCAAGCCAACAAAAAAGTCAATTTGATTTCAATTTTTACGATGAGATGTTTTGCAGAAAATGAGCAAAACAAAATACATTGCTACGAAAGATCTAATTATACTTCCTTATTCCTTTATTGTGCAAATATACATGGAAATAATATCACTTTGATTTATCTCAGCAAAATTTAATAATTTTTATTATATCACACAAAAGATGTGCTATTTTTTTGATTTGTTAATACATAACAAAATTAAGAGACAATATGAGGTGTCTTTACGTTATGGCTTTTACTATAGGACATATTTTATTGATTATCAATTATTTAATACTTATTCAGCAGTTACCATAACTTCTACTTTTGACATCGTTGGTTCACGATTATATTCTCCAAGTGCAGTACCGGCCTTTTATTTTCGATATAAATATTTTTAATCACATTAAAGTTTACAATTTAATATTGCGGGCATTCAATGCTTGTTGATACTTTTTGGCATTTACCTCATGCTCCTGCCACGTGGCAGCAAAGTTGTGAGTACCGCTGAAATCCTCTTTTGCACACATATATATATAGTCGTGGTGCACATAATGCAATACGTCATCTACTCCTTCTATGCTCGGTATGCGTATAGGACCCGGTGGCAAACCTTGATTCACGTATGTGTTATACGGTGAATTGACGTGTAATTGCTGTCCACCGACACGCCGAATTGTGAAGTCTTGCAGAGCAAAACGAATAGTGGGGTCGGATTGCAACTTCATGCCCTTGTGCAAACGGTTGATATATACGCCTGCTATCATCGACTTTTCATCGCTGCTGTTTGTTTCTTCCTCAACGATTGAAGCTATAGTCATAACTTGTTCCGGCGTATAACCTATCTCTTTTGCTTTCTCCAAACGATTGTCGTCTGCCCAAAACTTATCGCTTTCATCCTTCATTCGTTTGAAGAATGTTTTAGGCTTGATGTTCCAATAAAACTGATACGTATTAGGGATAAACATGCAAATAATTGTCTCGGGAGTAAAACCGTATTTCGAACAAAAGGCAGGATCGTTGAGGTCGCTCTCGATAGTGTGCTCTTTCATCATCAATTGGCGCGAAATGGATTCTGCCAAATCCTTCTTTGTACGTATGTTGTTTAATGAAAATTCCAATGGAGTTTGATGTCCAGTAGCCAAGCGGTGATAAAGTAGGAGCGTTCCGCTTCCCGGAGCAATGGCATAACGTCCGGCGTGTACCTTGTAGCCGAAAGTTTTAATCAGCCACATGAACGATGCTATGCTTGAAGGGTCACCTTTCTTACGAACTTTGGCAATTACCGAATCAGGCGTGTCGTCATCGTCAATATACACATAAACCTTTTTTGACGTATGGAATGTGGCGGAAAAAAAGATATACCACAGAACGACTATCACCATAACAAAAAAAGCAGCTACAGACTTCATTATCTTAGCTGTCTTACTATTAAAGTCAATCTCTTTAATCGACATGATTTATTATAAATATTTTGAGCCGATACCCGGACTTGAACCGAGGACCTACGCATTACGAATGCGTCGCTCTACCAACTGAGCTATATCGGCTTATTTTTGCTTTTCGGCGTGCAAAGGTACGAACTTTCAACTATTATGCAAACTTTTGACATTTTTTTTGAGAAAAAAATGTCAATCAAACATCTTCTTAAATTTGCTGAACACGCGGTCTTTTACGTTCTGGTTTGGTTGAAAGCTCGACGAATTCTGCATTTTTTCAACCTCGGCACGTTCATCACGAGTTAAGTTTTCAGGTACATAAATGCTGACATTAACCAGCAAATCTCCTGTGCCGTAACTATTGAGACGAGGCAATCCCTTGCCTCTCAAACGCAATATCTTACCGGGTTGCGTGCCGGCATCAATCTTGACCTTCACTTTACCGTCTATCGTCGGTATCTCCATGGCACCGCCCAAAACGGCAGTAGGGAAAGGCAACAGTAAATTGTAAACCAAATCGTCTCCGTCACGCGTCAAATTAGGATCGGATTCTTCGCTTACGCTGATAAGCAAGTCACCTGGAACGCCGTTATGTTTGGCGGCATTTCCTTTGCCGCTCATGCTCAGTTGCATACCTTCAGCCACACCGGCAGGTATCTTTACATTAATGACTTCTTCGCCATAAACGACACCTTCTCCTGAACAATAATGGCATTTATTCTTAATGATTCTGCCTTCTCCGCCACAGGTAGGACAAACGGTCTGCGTCTGCATAGTACCTAAAATGGTACGTTGGTTTTGTATGACAGAACCTCTTCCGTGGCAAGTAGGACATGTACTCATGCCGCCGCTTCCGCCTTCGGCACCTGTACCGTTACAATGTTCGCACGGTACGTATTTCTTTATCTTGAAACTCTTTTCTACCCCTGCGGCAATTTCTTTTAATGTCAACTTGACATGTACGCGCAAATCGGAGCCGCGATAACGGCGCGTCTGAGAACCGCCTCCTCCTCCGCCGCCGAAGCCGCCAAAATCGCCGAAACTGCTGAAGCCTCCTCCATGTCCGCCGAATATATCGCCGAACATGCTGAAGATGTCATCCATTGACATGCCTTGTCCGCCACTGAAGCCGCTAAACGGATCACCGCCTCCGGCACCGCCTAAACCGGCTTCACCGTACTGGTCGTAACGAGCGCGTTTATCAGTATCGTGCAGCACATCATAAGCTTCAGCCGCCTCTTTAAATTTCTCTTCCGCTTCCTTGTTACCCGGATTGCGGTCGGGATGGTATTTAATAGCCAACTTACGATAAGCTTGCTTTATCTCATCGGCACTTGCGCTTTTTTGAACGCCAAGCACTTCATAAAAATCTCTTTTACCTGCCATAACTGTTTTCTTTATTATTGTCCGACAACCACTTTAGCATGTCGAATAACCTTTTCATTCAATATATAACCTGTCTGAACACAATCAATAATCTTACCTTTTTGCTCTTCTTTAGGCGCAGTAATGGTAGCAATAGCCTCGTGGAAATCCGTATCGAGTTCCTTTCCTTCGGTGTCGATAGCCTTCACACCGTTGCGCCCCAATATATCAACAAACTTCTTATATATCAAATCAATACCATTCTTCACGGCGTCAACGTCTTCAGCCTTGTCCATAGTCTTGAGGGCACGCTCCAAGTCATCAACAACAGGCAATATGCTTACTATACTTTTTTCGCCTCCGTTAAGTATCAGCTCAGCCTTCTCTTTCATAGTGCGTTTGCGATAATTATCAAATTCGGCCGACAAACGAAGATATTTATCTTTCCAATCGGCAGCCTCAGCCTTAGCAGTCTCTACTGCTTTTTTAGCTTCATCTTCCGGATTTTCTGCCGTTGCTTCAGCATTGTTAGTATTTTCCTTGCACGAAGATTCTGTCTCTTTGTCAGATTCGGCGTTATCTTTCTTTTCTTCTTCTTTCTTTTTGTCAGACTCTTTTTGAGCGTTTTCTTTTTCTTCTTTATTATCGGGCTGTACTTTAGAGGCAACATCCTCTTCCTTTGTATTTTCCTTTTCTTTTTGACTCATATCTTTTATTTCTTATTTATTTCTACTTACAAAATCGGAGCTACAAAATCTTTGCCATTTATTTGTTTATACGAAATATTTTGCAAAGATACAGCTTTTCAACCAATTATGGCAGTTATCACGAAAAAAAGCAATATCTTTGCACCTGCAAATTATTAAGAAACAAAAATGATTACAGTTACAAATCTTGCCATACAGTTCGGTAAAAGAGTTTTATTTAAAGATGTGAATCTTAAGTTTACCAATGGCAATTGCTATGGTATTATCGGCGCTAACGGTGCTGGTAAGTCAACTTTTTTGAAAGCCGTTGCCGGTGAAATGGACACAACTAAAGGTAAAATAGAGATCGGACACGGCGAACGCCTGTCAATGCTTTGCCAAGACCACTTCAGATACGACGAATATACAGTGTTGGATACGGTGTTGTTGGGACATAAAGTGCTGTGGGACACAATGAAGCAACGCGATGAACTATACTCAAAAACCGATTTCACGGAAGAAGACGGAATGAAAGTTGCCGAGCTTGAAGATAAATTTGCAGGAATGGACGGATACAACGCCGAAAGCAATGCTGCGTCACTGTTGAGCGGATTGGGAATAAAAGAGGCTTTGCATTCAAAGAAGATGAGCGAGCTTAGCGGTAATGAAAAGGTGCGTGTGTTGCTTGCACAGGCTCTTTTCGGTAACCCTGACAATTTGCTGCTTGATGAGCCTACCAACGATTTGGATATGGATACCGTAACATGGTTGGAAGACTATCTGTCGGAATACGAACATACAGTGCTGGCAATCAGCCATGACCGTCACTTTCTGGACGCAATCAGTACGCATACCGTAGATATAGACTACAATAAAATAACATTATACTCAGGCAACTATAGTTTCTGGTACGAATCAAGCCAGTTGGCTCTGCGCCAAGCTCAGAACCAAAAGGCCAAAGCCGACGAAAAACGTAAGGAGCTGGAAGAGTTTATCAGACGATTCAGTGCAAACGTGGCCAAAAGCAAACAAACGACCAGCCGTAAAAAGATGCTGGAGAAACTTAATGTTGAAGATATACAGCCGTCAAGCCGCAAATATCCGGGAATTATCTTTACTCCCGAACGCGAACCGGGTAACAAAATATTGGAAGTTCAAGACTTGGCTGCATCAAGCGAAGATGGCGAAGCACTATTCTCTAACTTAACATTCAATGTGGAGAAAGGCGATAAAATAGTATTTATAAGCCACGACCCCCGTGCAATGACTGCCTTTTTTGAAATAATCAACAACAACCGCAAACCGCAAGGCGGCAAATTTGAATGGGGCATAACCATCACAACAGCTTATCTGCCTGTAGACAACACCAAATTCTTTGACACAGACCTCAACCTTGTTGACTGGTTGAGCCAATTCAGCTCAATAAACGAAGTGGAAATAAAAGCTTATTTAGGTCGTATGCTATTCTCCGGTGAAGAAATTCTCAAAAAGGCCAGCGTGCTATCTGGAGGTGAAAAGATGCGTTGCATGATTGCACGTATGCAAATGAAAAACGCCAACTGCCTTATTCTTGACACGCCTACCAATCACCTTGATTTGGAATCGATACAGGCATTCAATAACAATTTGAAGATGTTCAAAGGTAACATTCTCTTCTCAAGCCACGACCACGAATTTATACAGACAATAGCCAACCGTGTGATAGAACTTACACCGAACGGAATTATTGACAAGATAATGCCATACGACGAATACATAACATCAGATGCCATTAAAGCACTGCGTGAAAAGTTGTATGCAAAATAATTAACGACTACCGATATATAAGAATATCATACCGATAAGTACGAAAGCAAGGTCAACAACCTTGCTTTTTAAATTCTTCTCATGGAAGAACAATGCGCCGAATAAAAATGAAACTATGACACTACTCCTGCGCACCATACTTACAATTGAAATCATTGAGTTGGGATAGCTCAGTGCATAAAAGTAAACAAAGTCGGCAGCTGACAGGAATATCGAAATCGGGACGATAGTCCACTTCCAATGAAACGGCGTGTTTTTCTTACGTGTTGGGAACCATAGCAGCAAAAGGATAATTCCCATAATTCCAAACTGATATATATTGTACCACGATTGCACTACCATCGGTGGAAAACGCTTCATCAAATACTTATCATACAACCCGCTAATCGCTCCCAACATTGCAGCCATCACAATAAATAGTACCCACTTATTTTGTTTGAAATTAATACCTTCTTTCTTGCTGCTGCGGCTTAGCAAAAAGAAGGAAAGGACGGCAAGGAATACACCAATCCATTGATAAAAATTGAGTCGTTCACCGAATATCAGCAAAGCGCCGACCAATACCATAACAGGGCGCGTGGCATCAATAGGGCCTACTATAGTCAACGGCAAATGTTTCATCCCGAAATAGCCGAATATCCATGACGACAACACAATGAAGCTCTTCAATAAGATATATTTATGTACGCCCCACCCTTCAACCTGAACATAAAACAACGACTTGGCCGATAACATTCCGGCAGCCGAACCGATGATTAACGGTGTAAAAATAAGACTGCATATCAACGTATTAAAAAACAAAACCGGAATTACCGCATTATTATTTAACGATTTCTTTTTACACGCATCATAACATCCCAACAACGCTGCTGAGATAAAAGCTAATAATAACCACATACTTCTACTTTATAAATATATCTTCTTTGTATTCTATATCATCCAAAAACAATGCATACCCCGGTGCAGAACCACCTGCCTTGCAACGATCTTGCTGCTCTATCACACTGCGAAATTTCTCCAGCGTCATCTTGCCGCGACCGACTTCAACAAGCGTACCTACAATGGCACGTACCATGTTACGAAGAAAGCGATCGGCCTGAATGGTAAATTCCCATAACGACGAATCTGTTTTCGACTGCTCCCAATGCGCCTGTTTGATATGGCAAATGTTTGTTTTGACGTCACTATGCAAGCGGGCAAAACTTGTAAAATCATTATATTCAAACAAGATTTCAACCGCCATATTCATCAAGTCATAATCAAGCGGATAATAAATGCGCCATGCGTACTGGCGGTTAAACGGTGATTTAGCTGTAGTCACATAATACTTATATGTACGGCTGACGGCAGAAAAACGCGCATTGGCATCAGGTTGCACCTCCACGATTTTATGTACTGCAATATCACCAGGCAGTATCTGATTGAGTTTATATGCGAGCATGGCCAAATCAGGCACATTATCAAAATCAAAATGCGCAACCATAAGGCGTGCATGCACGCCTGCATCGGTACGTCCAGCTCCGGTAACGAAAACAGGACGGTGCAGCAATATTGACAAACACTCCTGCAAACGCTGTTGTACGGTGACACCATTCGGTTGCAATTGCCAACCGTGATACTGCTCACCGTCGTATGATAAATAAACGAAAAACCTGTGCATTATAATCTGCTTGTTATATGAAAGCACCCTTGCATACGTTCATATTTGACGTACACCACACGATGCCGGCGCAAATCACGCAAGGCCTCGCAAAGCACCAATTTCAATGTTTCCGGTTCTACCATTTCAAGCGGACGGTGATTAGGGTCGCCCACCAAACGGAATTTCTTCCAACTGACATCATACGTAGTACCGTAACTGTGAGCTGAATTACTGATGGCATTGCCATTATGCTTACGCAGCGTTTTAACATCATCCTCAGTACGCAAAGCACTCGTTACCACCACACGATATGTATTCAAGCCTTTAGCATGGCATGAATCCATAAAGGCAACACCTATCGAATCAAGCGACTGCTTTGCCGAAGGAATCAAATAAGGTATTGAGTTCTTCAACCAATCTATGCCCCAGTATTTATTTTCAAGCAAAAGACACAGTTTGCCTTTCATCTTTTCAGCCTCAGTTCTGTTATTTATCAGTTTGATTCCCTTGTACTTAGCCATCTGCAACTGCACGTCGTTTTCATCATCAAAACAATCACGAAAGCTCCATACACCTTTTATATTATGCGGATGATTGCGTTTTATTGAATAATTTACAGCCTCTTGTTTATTCTGCTTTTTATGATGTCCACGGCAGCTTTTGCACATTTTACAACATAGGATAAAAACTAAAAAGACAATTATGACAGGCACTATTTTATGTTTCATACCGGATAAATCTTAATTTGATGCACAAAGGTATACATTTTTAAAAAATCTTATGAAAGATATTGCGATAAATGATTAATTTTGCAGAACAATTTATTACAAAAGAACATGCATGATAGAAAAATTAATCGTTCTCGATGATGTTGACCCTGTGATATTCTTCGGAGTAAACAACGCTAATCTTCAATTGCTGAAAGCTCTTTTCCCAAAACTGCACATCGTTGCACGCGGGAATGTGATGAAAATATGGGGTGATGAAGAAGATATGTGCGCTTTTGAAGAAGGCATAGGCATGCTTGAAAAGTATTGTATCAAATACAATTCTCTTACCGAAGAGGTTATTGTGGACATAATGAAAGGTAAAAAACCGCAACGCGAACATCTCGACAACGTGATTGTTTACAGCGTAACGGGCAAACCTATTGTACCACGTAGCGAAAACCAACTAAAAATATGCGAGGCTTTTGAAAAGAACGATATGATATTCGCCGTAGGACCTGCTGGTTCCGGTAAGACGTACACCAGTATTGCTTTAGCAGTGAAAGCACTGAAGAACAAAGAAATACGTAAGATAATACTCAGTCGTCCCGCAGTAGAAGCAGGTGAAAAGTTAGGTTTTCTGCCTGGTGATATGAAAGACAAAATAGACCCGTATTTACAACCTCTATACGATGCTTTGCAAGATATGATTCCGGCTAACAAACTGGCCGAATACATGGACTCCAACGTTATTCAAATAGCTCCGCTAGCCTTTATGCGCGGACGCACCCTCAGCGATGCCGTTGTAATCCTTGATGAAGCACAAAATACCACTACGGCACAAATAAAGATGTTCCTAACCCGCATGGGAATAAATACGAAAATGATTATAACGGGCGACATCACGCAAGTGGACTTGCCGCAAAAGCAACAATCGGGACTGATACAGGCTCTGCATATACTCAAAGGCATACACGGAATAAGCTTTATCGAATTAGGCAAAAAAGACATCGTTCGCCACAAGCTCGTACAGCGCATTGTGGAAGCATACGAACGCGATGACGAACGAAGAAAACAGATAAAAGAAGAAGAAAAACCAATTAATCAAACATTATAACAATGAGCAAGACATTAGTAAAAACAGATTTCCATTTTCAGGGACAAAAGAGTGTTTATCACGGTAAAGTACGCGACGTATACAATATCAATGATGATAAATTGGTGATGATTGCAACCGACCGTATCTCAGCATTCGACGTTATTCTGCCTAAAGGAATTCCTTTCAAGGGACAAGTGTTGAATCAAATTGCAGCTCGTTTTCTGGATGCTACGGCCGACATCGTGCCGAACTGGAAAATAGCTACTCCGGACCCTATGGTTACTGTGGGATTAAAATGCGAAGGTTTTCGTGTTGAGATGATTATACGCGGTTATCTTACCGGTAGCGCATGGCGCGAATACAAAGCAGGCAACCGCGAACTTTGCGGAGTTAAGCTACCTGAAGGCATGAAACAAGATCAAAAGTTTCCTCATCCTATCGTAACTCCAACAACAAAGGCTGAAACGGGACATGATGAAAATATATCCAAAGAAGAAATCATTAAACAGGAATTGGTAAGCAAAGAAGACTATGAACAAATGGAGAAATATACGCAAGCTCTGTTTGCACGCGGCACTGAAATTGCCCAATCAAAAGGATTGATTCTTGTAGATACCAAATATGAATTCGGTAAACGCGACGGCAAAATATATCTTATCGACGAAATTCATACACCTGATTCTTCACGTTACTTCTATGCCAAACCATACGAAGAACTTTTCAAAGCAGGCAAACCTCAGAAACAACTTTCAAAAGAATTTGTACGCCAATGGTTGATTGAGCACGGATTCATGGGACAAACAGGGCAACAGGTTCCTGAGATGACGGAAGAATACGTCAATAGTGTTTCCGACCGCTACATCGAGCTTTACGAACACATCATCGGTGAGAAATTCGAGAAAGAAGAGACCGGCGACCTGGCTGCCAGAATTGAGAAGAATGTTACAGACTTCTTGAAGAAATGAATTATCCGCAAGAAGATATAAAACCATACAGTACCGAAGGAAAGAAAGATGAACAAGTCCGACGTATGTTCGACAACATTGCCGGCACTTACGACAAACTTAATCATCTGCTATCCTTCGGAATTGATAAAATATGGAGAAAAAAGGCCATTAATATACTTAAGCTTTCCGCTCCTAAAACAGTACTTGACGTTGCCACAGGTACAGGCGATTTTGCATTACAGGCCTATGAAATGTTGACGCCCGACAAGTTGATAGCCGTTGACATCTCAGAAGGAATGATGGATGTAGGCAGGCAAAAAGTAACAGCAGCCGGCTTAAGTGACAAAATATCTTTTCAATATGAGGATTGCGAGGCCTTAAGCTTCAAAGACGACACCTTCGATGCCATTACCGTAGCATTCGGTGTACGCAACTTTGCAGACTTAAAAACTGGCTTGAAAGAAATGCTTCGCGTACTGGTTCCAGGCGGTCACCTGGTGATATTGGAGTTAACTACACCGGCACATTTCCCGATGAAACAGATGTTTACTATTTATTCCAAAGTGGTAATCCCAGCACTGGGTAAAAGTTTAAGCAGAGACAGCAGTGCATACACCTATTTGCCGAATACTATCAAAGTATTTCCGCAAGGAGAAGTGATGCAAGGTATTTTAGAAGAAACAGGATTTACAAAAGCTGAATTCAAGCGATTGACGTTCGGCATTTGCACACTATATATAGCGACAAAATAGTATACAACAAAAGACAAAAACTGATAAATATGGATAAATACGGATTGATAGGCTTCCCTCTTAAACATTCCTTTTCGATGAGTTACTTCAATGAAAAGTTTGAAGCCGAGAACATTGATGCCAAGTATATTAATTTTGAAATCCCCACCATAAAGGATTTCATGGAGGTAATTGAGGAAAACCCGGAACTGAAGGGATTAAACGTTACCATTCCGTACAAAGAACAAGTGATGAAGTTCTTAAATGAGTTAGACGGTGACGCTGCCAACATAGGTGCCGTCAATGTGATAAAGATAACTCATAACAAAAAAGGGAAAGTACAACTAAAAGGTTACAATTCGGATGTTGTCGGATTCACAAGATCCATACAACCGCTGATTCAGCCCTTTCACAAGCATGCCCTTATATTAGGCACTGGTGGTGCCTCAAAGGCTGTCTTCCACGGACTTAAGAAATTGGGCATCAACTCTACATTTGTTTCCCGTTCAAAGCATGACAAAAACACCATTACATACGGAGACATCACACCTGAAATAATGGAAGAAAATAAAGTAATTGTGAACACCACACCATTGGGAATGTATCCGAATGTTGACACCTATCCTAATATACCTTATAACCTATTAACAAAAAATCATTTATTATACGATTTACTTTATAATCCAGACCAAACACAATTTTTGCTAAAAGGCAAAGAACAAGGGTGCATAGTAAAGAACGGTTTGGAAATGCTGTTGCTCCAAGCATTTGTTTCGTGGGAGATGTGGCACCAACAATAATTGTTTTATTATATATGTAGCTCTCTCGATGGTGCTATAGTGAAAAAATTAGCCGGAAGTGGCAAAACAAAAGGCGTTCTTTGTTATAAGAACGCCTTTTATAATATTATCAATTAAAGAATTAGTCTAATTGAGCCAATTTTTTGTCAGAACCCAAAACCTCAAGGATTTTATGTGTGTACATTTTCTCCATTTCATCACGAGCAGGTCCGCAATATTTACGAGGATCAAACTCACCCGGTTTCTCAGCTAATGCCTTACGAACAGCAGCAGTGAAAGCCAAACGAGAATCTGAATCGATGTTGATTTTGCATACCGCACTCTTAGCAGCCTTACGAAGTTGCTCTTCAGGAATACCGATTGCATCAGGCAACTTGCCACCATATTTATTAATAGTGTCAACATATTCCTGTGGTACTGAAGAAGATCCGTGCAAAACGATTGGGAAACCCGGTAATTTCTTCATAACTGCATCCAAAACATCAAATGCCAATGGAGGAGGAACCAAACGGCCTTCTGCATTACGTGTGCATTGTTCAGGTTTGAATTTGTATGCACCGTGACTTGTGCCGATAGAGATGGCTAACGAATCGCAACCTGTTACCTTTGAAAATTCAATTACCTCTTCAGGGTCGGTATATGTGTGATGATCCGATTTAACTTCATCTTCAACACCTGCCAACACACCAAGTTCGCCTTCAACTGTAACATCATATTTATGAGCGTATTCTACAACTTTCTTAGTCAAAGCGGCGTTTTCAGCAAATGGAAGAGCTGAACCGTCAATCATGACAGAAGAGAAACCCATATCTACGCAACTCTTGCAAAGTTCAAAACTATCTCCATGGTCAAGGTGAAGTACGATTTCAGGATGATTGCAACCCAACTCTTTTGCGTATGCAACAGCACCTTCGGCCATATATTGCAACAGCGTTTGATTTGCATAATTACGTGCACCCTTTGATACCTGCAAAATAACCGGAGAGCGCAATTCAGATGATGCTTTAACTATAGCCTGCAACTGCTCCATATTGTTGAAGTTGAATGCCGGAATTGCATATCCCCCATTAATGGCTCTTTTAAACATCTCTTTTGTGTTTACCAAACCTAATTTTTTGTAATTAACCATATTACTTAAATATTAAATTGTTAGTAATTATTATACAATGGCAAATATAAAAAAATTTGCGGTTGCAGGACATAAAATCATTAGTAATTTGTACTCTTATGTTCTCTTTTTAAAGTGTTTTTAATAAGTTAATGAATAAATCTGTGTTTTTTGTAAAGCAAACATAGCAGAATAGGACATATATAATGTTGCAGTAAAAAAATACCAGTTTTTCTTTCGTCGGTTCAAAAAAAGACGCTAACTTTGCACCTCGAAAATAAAACCATTACACAATAGTTACCAGCTTATTTGTAATAATTGAAATAATAAATTAAAAGATATAGAAATGAAAAAAGGTATTCATCCCGACAATTATCGTCCGGTAGTATTCAAGGATATGTCGAATGGTGACATGTTTTTATCAAAATCTACTTGCGATACAAAAGACACAATTGAATTTGAAGGTGAGACTTATCCTATGGTTAAGCTCGAAATTTCAAGTACATCCC
>Ga0210129_1000209_pt1 | contig 15725 bp, 16 predicted proteins | sample WestPond_Cattail_2_FD_185582 | JGI IMG/M metagenome (GOLD analysis project Ga0210129, IMG submission 185582) | Wetland microbial communities from the San Francisco Bay, California, USA, that impact long-term carbon sequestration -... | ecosystem: Environmental > Aquatic > Marine > Wetlands ... | reverse complement strand
CTTGTACTTGATAGATTAAAAAGTCAATGGCAATTAGACATTATATATCTAATTCCTGAATACTGTAATAAATTATAATTCAGTAGACCCTAATTAATATTAAATATTATATGGAAGCGTAACGTTGTAATATTAAATGTATTATGTTTGCAGTGTACTAATATACTAAGACACTAAAAGACGTATTTATATGATTGATATTAAACAAATTTCTTTTGCTTATAGTCGTAAGAAGAAAGCGGTTTTTAATGATTTTTCTTTATCGTTGGATAAAGGAAGGATATATGGTTTGCTTGGTGTAAATGGTGCAGGCAAATCCACACTGTTATATTTGATATCAGGATTGCTGACTCCTAAGACGGGAAGCGTTGAGTTAAACGGAATAAACGTACGCCGCAGATTGCCCGTAACTCAACAGGAAATTTTCCTGATTCCCGAAGAGTTTGAATTGCCGGAAATTTCATTAAAGAATTACATCAAAATGTATAGCGTTTTTTATCCGCGTTTCAGTCAGGAAGATATGGACAAATACATGCACTTGTTTGAAATGGAGCAGGATATGAACCTTAAGCATTTGTCAATGGGACAAAAGAAAAAGGTATATATGAGCTTCGCTTTGGCAACAAACACTTCAGTTCTGTTGATGGATGAACCTACGAACGGTTTGGATATACCGAGTAAAAGCCTGTTTCGCAAGTTCATTGCTTTGGGAATGACGGAAGAGAAGATGATACTTATTTCCACACATCAAGTTCGCGATATAGGTACAATGCTTGACCACATAGTTATAATCAATGACAACAAAGTGTTGCTCAACAGAGCTATTAATGAAGATGATTCAAAAATTGATTTGGAGCAACTGTTTAATGATACTTTGGCTAAGCATCAAACAGGAGGAATGGTATATGGGCACGAATAATATTTTCTCTTTATCAAGGTTTAATGTAGTTTTTCGTAATCTACTTAAGGAAAAGTGGAAAGAGAATTTGCGTTTTTACACCTTTTCATTTGCTGTGTTATTAATTTTTGATATTATTATTTGTTATTCAGAATATAATGATAATATGATTGCCGGCCATATTCATACTGATTCTGTCGCAAATGGTATGGAAGGTACATATTTTATTCTATTTTTGTTTGGATGTGGGTGTGGTTATACGTTACATGCGACGAATGATATGAGAAGAAAAGGTGAACGAATATTTGCGTTGACCACTCCGGCTACGACATTTGAAAAGTGGGTTTCAAGATGGATTGTATATACTTTTTTCTTTTTCATGGTATCTCCTATAATATTTTTTGCTGTTGATGCATTACGAGTAGAGATATTCAGGTACATATTCCCACATCAATATATTTGTTTTATAGGATTTGCCGGATATAAGAATATTATGATAATGCATCCTTGGCCAAAATTATTTATTGTGTATTTTTTCATGCAATCTCTATTTATGTTTTTTGCATGTTTTTATCCGAAGTCGCCAAAGAAGTTGGTCTTAATATCATTGGCAGTGATATTTGCTACATTCTTTGCATTAAAATTATTTTTGATACATTACATAAATGTCGGACTTAAAATGACTTCGAATGTGTTTCTTTACATACTCTTTGTTTTGATAATAGTTAATTGGGCACTATCATATATTTCTTTTAAGAAAATGGAAATAATAGATAGATGGTAAAGGAGGAACAGGATATGAACACGAATAAAATCTTTAGTTTATCACGATTTAATAGGGTACTTTGTAATTTATTTATAGAAAATAGAAGAACGTATTTAGGGGCTTCTCTTGGAACGTTTGCAGTATTTATTGTATTTGATATAGTATATTGTTTTTCGGTTTATCATAATGTACATGGATTGCTTGGCTTTTTTTATGACTACGATTTCGTTTCGGGTTTGGCAAGTGGCTTTATGATGGGTATAATAAGTGTTTCTGCTATATTTACAGTGAAAGACATGGGCAAGACAAGTGGACGAATAATGGCACTGACTACACCTGCTACTACTTTTGAAAAGTGGCTTTCAAGATGGATTGTTTGCACACCTATTACGCTATTAGTATTTTTCATTATATTTTTTGCAGTTTGCGGATTGCATATATTTGTTCTTAGAAATTTATTTCCACAAATACCGGTAGCATTTCCAGGTGTCTCAGGATTTACTCATTCTCTGTGGCTTTTCTTGGTATTTAGCCTATTTGCGCAATCTTTGTGCATGCTATCGGCTTTTTTCTCTCCAAAATCTCCGGCGAAATTATTAATAATAATATTACTTTCCGTCTTATTTTTGGGGATACTTGGATATATATTGGTTTCAGTTATGAAATTACCTGTCATGAATTTAGATATACCAATAAACAAAACAACCTTATTCGTATGGGTATCAGGTGTCTTAACGGTCGTCTGTTGGGCATTATCCTATATTTATTTTAAGAAATTGGATGTAACGAATAGATGATAGAAAGGAACAGCTATGATTTTTAAGGATTCAAAAGCAATATATTTACAGATATCGGATGAGATATGCAATGAAATACTTTCCGGCAATTATGCCGAAAACGAACGTATTACATCTGTACGTGAATATGCTGCAATGCTTGAGGTGAATCCGAATACGGTAATGAGGTCGTATGATATGTTGCAACAGCAGAATATCATATTTAATAAAAGAGGTATAGGTTACTTTGTGTCGCGGGGAGCCATAAAAATTATCAAGCAGATGCGTAAAGACTCATTCTTAAAGAATGATGTAAATGACTTTTTTCAACAAATATATTCATTGAATATTTCAAAGGAAAGAATAATGGAAATGTATGATAAGTTTGTTGAAAAAATGAACAAGAAGAATAAATGATATAATTTTGAAAATATAAACCATAAATTATCTACAAATGATTGTTGCAAAAGACATTGTGAAAAGATTTGGTGCAGTTACTGCTCTTAACGGAGTTGACATAACAATACCCACCAATTCTATTTTTGGTTTGCTCGGTCCTAATGGGGCAGGAAAAACGACCTTTATACGCATACTTACGCGTATATATGAAGTTGACGGAGGGACGGTTACGGTTGATGACAAACCTCTTGAAAAAGTAGGTATTTCCAATATCGGTTATATGCCTGAGGAACGAGGTCTCTATAAAAAAATGAAAGTAGGGGAGATGATTATCTTTATGGCCAAGTTGCGTGGCTTGTCTTCAACTGAAGCCGATAAGCGTATGCAAGAGTGGTTTCACCGCTTTAAGATGGTCGACTGGGAAAACAAACGCATAGATTCTTTATCAAAAGGTATGCAACAGAAAGTCCAGTTCATCATCTCCGTCATTCATCGCCCGCAATTTCTTATTCTTGATGAACCGTTTTCAGGTCTTGATCCTGTGAATGCCGAAGCTTTGGAACAAGAAATCGTTGAGCTGCACAAACAGGGCACAACCATTATATTATCCACTCATGACATGAATTCGGTTGAGCGTTTTTGCAAAGAAGTGGTACTTATAGATAAAGGGCAAGTGGTGCTTTCGGGCACGGTTGACGGGTTAAAACAATCGCATCGCCAGTCTATTTATGAGTTTTGCTGCCGCGAGAATGTTGACTTGCTCACGGAACGCATATCGAAAGTAGGGTATGATGTTTCCACAGTTCAAGACGGTGACCGATATACAGTGAGGGCAAAGTTTGACAACGCCGATGAAGCAGATAGCGTGTTAACCGACTTGGTAGGCAAAATACGCCTCACATCTTTTAATGAAATACTTCCGTCGATGAACGACTTATTTATTGAATCGGTAACCTCAAAAAGCGAAACGTTATGAACCAAATATTGACAATAATCAAACGCGAATATATTACCCGCGTACGCACGAAAGCGTTTATCATTACATCCATATTAATTCCGGTGTTCTTTTCATTAATGATATTCCTGCCGGGATATTTGGCAGATAAGAGCGAAAAGAATACGGATAAGATTACACTAATCGACAATACCGGATGGCTGAATACTGCATTGGTGCAGAGCGGCTTGCGGCTTAAAGAGTTGAAAAATGCTTCGCCGACACAAAATAAATCATACGTCGGTAATGATTCGGTTGACGGTATCATTATTGCTGATACGCGTAGTGATGGCAGTCTGGCTGTGCAATACTATTATAAAGATCAACCGTCGTCATCTTTGACCAACCGCATCGAGGCTGTTTCAGAACAGGCTTTGATGGGTAAACTATTATTTAACAGCGGAGTGAAAAATCCGACCCAGATGTTGATGAAAGTAAAGCAAGAGTCCCATGTATCCACTATAAAGATGCTTAATCCCGGTGAAAATGAACAAATGAACACTGTGCGTTTTATGGTATCGTTATTTGGCGGCATATTTATTTACATGCTTATTTTCCTGTTTGGGTCGCAAGTGATGCAAGGAGTGCTTGAAGAAAAAACTAATCGCATATCCGAAGTAATCATCACCAGTGTTTCGCCGGTAAATTTTATGATGGGCAAGATTATCGGCATCGCATTGTTGGGATTAACCCAGATAGCTATATGGATTGTTTTAGGCGGTTCACTGCTTTCGCTTTCTGCATGCTTCAATGTTTTGCCGGGAGGAATCACTGCACTCCTGAATCATGGAATTGTACAATCGCTTATGCAGATAGGCATGGCTAAAATAATAATTTGCTTTGTGGCACTTTTCATCGGAGGATATTTGCTTTATTCATCGCTTTTTGCTGTGATAGGAGTAATAGTAAATCATCAGGAAGAGACACAGCAATTGACAATGATAGTAGCTTTACCGTTGTTGATAGCGCTTATGACGATGTTGAGCGATACGATTATGCATCCTAATGATGCTTTGTCGGTGACGTTGTCTTTCATTCCGTTTACTTCGCCTATTGTGATGATGGGGCGTTTGGCATACGGCGTAGATTGGTGGCAAATCATTGTTTCGCTTATATTATTGGTGGCTACATTGATTGTAGTAATGTGGCTAACCGGAAAAATTTACCGTACAATGATATTATATACCGGAACAAAGCCCGGGATAAAAGATATAATTCGCAGTTTGAAATAGTTTCTATAAATAAATATATTAAACATGGTATTGAAAAAGACAATTAAAATTGTAGCATTTTGTTTAGTATGTACCGCATCATCGAGTATGATGGCACAACAAAATGCAGGTATCAACTTGAAGAATCTTGATACTTCGGTTAAACCCGGAACAGACTTTTATCAATTTGCAACCGGCGGTTGGCAAAAACTAAATCCTATTCCACCTGAGTACCCTTCTTACGGCGCGTTTGAAGTTATTGACAATAATAACCGTGAACGCTTGGTAAAATTAATCAACGAACAGGTTAAAAACAAGCAAGCTACAGGAAGTATCGGCCAGAAAATAGCCGATATTTATGAGGTCGTTATGGATAGCATTACCCGTAACAAAATGGGATATGCTCCGATTAAACCGGATTTAGCTTATATCTATGGTATTAAAAGTGCTTCTGAAATGCCTGGCAAATTAGCTCATTTACAAAGGATAGGTGTAGATTGCTATTTTGGTAGCGGAGTTATGGCCGATGCTAAAAACAGTTCAATGAATTTGGTAACACTTGGTCAGAGCGGATTATCCTTAGGACAACGTGATTATTATGTAGATACAGACACTGCAACTCTGAAGATAATGAAGTTATTCCGTAGTCATGTCGTAAAAATGTTTGAAATGATCGGATATAAACCGGCCGTTGCAAAACTTAAGATGCAAGATGTTCTAAAGATAGAAACAGCTATTGCCCAAAAGTCTTTTTCGCAGGTGCAGCTTCGTGATCCACAAGCAAACTACAACAAGATGACTATGGCCGAACTTATAAAGAAAGCTCCTTTTGATTGGAAAACGTATTTTGAAGATTTAGGAGTAAAAGATGTAAAAGATGTAAATCTGGCCGAGCCGGTTCCTGTAGCTACCAGTATAAATATCATAAACACTTATCCTTTGGCGATGCAGAAAAACTATTTGGAGTTCCATTTATTGAATACAGCTGCCAGTAAATTAAGTGATAAGTTTGAAAAAGAAAACTTTGCCTTTTATGGTAAAGAGCTAAGCGGTACGCCGAAGATGCAGCCTCGTTGGAAACGTGCCCAAGCTGCTGTTGACGAGATGCTTGGAGAGGGAATAGGCAGATTGTATGTAGAGAAATATTTCCCAGCTGCTGCAAAGGAGCGCATGTTGAACCTGGTTCACAATTTGCAAAAAGCATTAGCCGAACGCATTCAGGCACAAGAATGGATGAGTGATACAACAAAAGCTAAGGCTGTGGATAAATTGAAATCTTATTATATTAAGATCGGTTATCCAAATAAGTGGCGTGATTATTCGAAGTTTCTTGTAAATAAAGACAGCTATTGGGATAATTTTAAACGCCACTCCGCTTTTGAATCTGATTATATTGCAAACAAAGCCGGTAAACCTGTTGACCGTGACGAATGGCAAATGACTCCTCAGGAGGTGAATGCGTATTACGATCCTTCAACAAACGAAATTTGTTTTCCGGCCGGAATATTACAACCTCCATTTTTTGATATGACTGCCGACGATGCATTCAATTACGGTGCCATAGGTATGGTTATAGGCCATGAGATGACTCACGGATTTGATGATGAGGGTTGTCAATATGATAAGTATGGCAATATGATTAATTGGTGGACGCCGTCGGATGCAGAGAAGTTCAAAGCCCGTACGAAAGTAATGTCCGATTTCTTTGACAAGATAGTAGTACTACCCGGATTACATGCAAACGGAGCCTTGACTTTAGGTGAAAACATAGCCGATCATGGAGGCTTGAATGTATCATTTCAGGCATATAAGAATGCGACTAAGGATGTGCCGTTAGGTGATAAAGACGGATTCACGGCCGATCAACGTTTCTTCCTGGCTTTTGCAGGCGTGTGGGCCGGCGAGGTACGTGATGCTGAAATTCGCGAGCTAACTAAATCGGATACTCACTCATTAGTCAAATGGCGTGTTGACGGAGCATTACCTCAAATTGATGCATGGTATGATGCTTTTAATATTCAGCCTGGTGATCCTTTGTACTTGCCGAAAGACAAACGCGTGAATATTTGGTAACATTTGTATGTAGCTGTAAATTGTAACAGTAGTTTCTTATAATATATTAATTAAAAACCTGCTGTATAGGCTTAATCGTCTGTGCAGCAGGTTTTTATTATATGTTGATTATTTATATCAATCCACGTTTGCAAACAATGGATCCCATGCCGGGAGTTTAACAGGTTTCTGCTTCAGTATATCAAGTGCAGATTGTGGTATGTACTTTTTAGCTATTGCCAAACGGAAAACGTAGTTATCAAACCATTTATCAGTCATAATGAGGTGGCCTTTATATCCGTAGTCGGCTCCCCAACTATTCTCAACTTCCCATTTCTTTGCATTGCCGTTGGCATCCAAATCAACGCCCATTAATGCCATTGCGTGTGTGGGACTGCTGTCGAACGATTCGATGCGTTCTTTTTTATCCATGCCGAATGTAGTTCCCATCAAGGAATTGTAGTCATAATTGTTCATATCCAAACGACCGTTTTCCTTATTCAGATCCTTGCCTACATCGCATGACAGGTACATCATCGTGCTGTCTTTAAGCGACGCTATTGCCATCTTTTTGAGTTCATCCAGCGGTACGTTGATATATGCCATATTAGGCTTGTCATACATATCACGTTCAAAATCAATTACATAAAGCTTGTGATATTCGCGTGTAGGGTCGTTTATGAACATTACATATCCGCTTTCCAGATCATTACCTGCAAACTCTTTATAGAATTGCTGCGGGGTATATTCCTTGGTATCCAAAGGTTTACCGTCTTTGTCACGGCGTGTCCATGTGAATTTTACAGGAGGTTTGCCTAAATTGAGTGCCAATATATGATATATCGTCCCCAACATTTCCGTTTTATGTTTCTGTATTTGTGCCGTCGTTTGTTTCTGGGCTACATCGTTGCGCAATTCCAAACCGTCTTCGCGCAGTTTCCTTTGTAACAGTCCGCTCATAGCTCCTGTATTGTCGCTGTTTTCTGTTTCGGGCATCACCTCTTTAGGTACTACGCCGTACTTGGTAATGATGTCGGCAGCCTCTGTGAATTCACCTCCGTCGCTCAACGGATTTCTGAACAACCATTCAACCGTTCTGTCGTCCATCGGCTTCTTGGCACAGTCGATGACACTTTGCAAAAACAGGTTACACTTTTCAAATTGATCCCAGAAAGAATCATAGTTTTGCGAGAATTGAAAATCACTTAAATGGTATTTGGATATAGCCTGTGCCCTCAATACGTTCAATGTGCAAAAGAGCCAGCAACGTCCTGACTGTTTCTGGTTTGAAATTCCTGAAGATTTCACGTTTACCGAAAAATATGTATCGTCGCCTACGATATTGCTTTTGTTCAGTGCCAGGCTCTTGATTGGATTAGCCTGAATGGCATTGCTCAGGGCACGGTCACTTTCCGTGTTTTTATAACTACTTTCTATTGTTTGTAGCATTTCTTCCGATATGCCGCCACTGGAATTTTGAGCATTGGCAGATGTTGCAGCAACTACAGCCAATGCTATGTACAATAATTTCTTCATAAAATATATTTGTTAGTATTCGTAAAGTGCATCGTTGAAAAATTGAGTTAGAGGCAGCATCAGTTTAAACTTTTCTATGACATCTGCAAAGAACGAATCATAGCTTAGTACCTCTTTATCTGTATAGTTGTGTAGAATCATGAAATTCTTCATTTTGATGTATTCATCATATTCGCTTCCTGCCGTAAAGTCACGCGGCATTGTTTTCAGGCGTTCGCTTTCTATTTTAAAACTTTGCTTGAATTCATGTGCATTCAGTATTCCGGTAAATCTTCTACCTTCTGCCTGTATTTCGCTACGGACAGTTTTGAGTGCATCCGGTGGCAAACAGTAAAGACCTCCGCCCACCAGACTTTCACCGTCGGGTTGCAGATGAAAGTAATATCCTGCTTTTATGCTTTTACGTCCTCCCGGAGCGATATATGCACCGAAATGTGTTTTGTACGGGCTTTTGTCGTTAGAAAAACGTGTATCGCGTGCCTGGCGATACATGCAATCTTTTGGAGTAAGACCATTTACCAATGGGTCGATAAGACTTACGCGGTTGATAAGTTCTTGCACACCTGAAGCGAATTCTTTACGCGCACTGTCGCACTGCGCTTTGTTTGCATGCATCCAGTCAACATTATTGTTACAGGACAGCTCTTTTAAAAAGTCTAAAATAAATTTCGTATCCATATCTTATAAGAGTGCTATTTATCTGATTAATATATTGTTGCCTTTTTCGTGATAATTGTAAGATACAATTTTATGCAAAAATAACTTCAAAACTTTACTATCCAAAATAAAAACAAATAAATAATTTTTTTTTCTTCCTGGATTACTTTATATTTGTTGGGATATAACATTAATAACAAATCCATAAAATTAAAATCTAAAAAGAGAATATTATGAACAATCAGATGAAGAGGATAAAAGATCTTACTGAAAAGCGTGCCGAAGCACGCGTAGGTGGCGGACAAAAGGCTATCGACAAGCAGCATGCAAAGGGCAAATATACTGCCCGCGAACGTATTGCCATGTTGCTTGATGAAGGCAGTTTTGAAGAATTGGATATGTTTGTGGAGCATCGTTGCACCAATTTCGGACAAGAAAAAAAGACGTATATGGGCGATGGTGTTGTCACCGGTTACGGCACTATTGACGGCAGGTTGGTGTATGTGTTTGCACAAGACTTTACTGTGTTTGGCGGTTCTCTTTCAGAAACAATGGCTCAAAAGATTTGCAAGGTTATGGATTTGGCCATGAAGATGGGTGCTCCTGTCATCGGTTTGAATGATTCTGGTGGCGCGCGCATTCAGGAAGGCATTAATGCTCTTGCCGGATTCGGTGAAATATTCGAACGCAATATATTGGCTTCAGGTGTGATACCGCAAATATCCGGTATTTTCGGACCGTGCGCAGGCGGCGCAGTATATTCTCCGGCTCTGACTGATTTTACATTAATGATGGAAGGTACTTCATATATGTTTCTTACAGGTCCGAAAGTGGTTAAGGAAATTATTGGCGAAGATGTCACATCTGAAGAGTTGGGTGGTGCAAGTGTGCATAGTACAAAGTCCGGCGTTACTCATTTTACGGCCTCTACCGAAGAAGAGGCTATGGCCTTGATTCGTAAATTGCTTAGTTACATTCCTCAAAATAATACTGAAGAACCACCTTATATAGAATGTAAGGATCCTGTTGATCGGAAAGAAGATTTGTTGAATGAAATAATACCCGATAATCCTAACAAGGCATACGATATGTACGAAGTGATTAAGGCTATTGTTGATAACGGAGAATTTCTTGAAGTACAACCTCATTTCGCACAAAATATAATTGTCGGTTTTGCCCGTTTCAACGGACAATCCGTAGGTATCGTGGCAAATCAACCGAAAGTGCTGGCCGGTGTCCTCGATTGCAATTCTTCGCGCAAGGGAGCACGCTTCGTTCGTTTCTGCGATGCATTTAATATTCCGTTGGTTTCATTGGTTGATGTTCCCGGTTTTTTACCAGGTACCGGACAAGAATATAATGCCGTTATCCTGAATGGCGCCAAGTTGCTGTATGCTTATGGTGAAGCTACTGTGCCAAAGGTGACGGTGACATTGCGTAAATCATACGGAGGTTCACACATCGTTATGAGCTGCAAGCAGTTGCGCGGCGATATGAATTATGCTTGGCCTTCAGCTGAAATAGCCGTTATGGGTGGCGGAGGTGCTGTTGCAATACTATATGCCAAAGAAGCCAAAATAGAAGAAGATCCAAGAAAGTTTCTAAATGAGAAAGAAGAAGAATATACAAAACTGTTTGCCAATCCTTATCAGGCTGCTAAATACGGGTATATCGACGATGTCATCGAACCGCGTAACACACGTTTCAGAGTTATCCGCGCTTTGAGCCAATTACAAACAAAGCGTCAAACACTTCCGGCAAAGAAACATGGTAATATTCCATTATAATTGTAACGAAAGATGAAAAAGAAATCTAAAAAAACAGATAATGACGAGGTGGTTGCAGCCATTTCAATGGCTTTGCATCAAGAGCTTTTCGAAGCACACGATTACGAAGATATGCGGTTGACCATTAAACGCGTGTCGACGCCGTGGAATATGCAAACGTTGATGATGCACGATGTACCGGTATTGCATAAAAATATTCATAAATAATCTTTTGAACGATGAAAACATACAAATATAAAATCAATGATAACCTCTACGAGGTAAAAATAAATAATATCAAAGATACCATAGCCGATGTGGAGGTAAACGGCAAACAGTATAAAGTGGAGATGGAAGAAGCTCCGGTTGAAAAGCCTGTAATTGTTGAACCGGTAAAGGCAGAAAGTGTTGAGGTTGAAATTGAATCTGTGGTGGATGAACAGCAGACTCAAACTGTTGTTTCGAGCGGTAAAGGAACAGGGATTAAAACACCGCTTCCTGGAGTAATAGTTGATGTAAAAGTTAAAGTCGGCGATTTGATAAAGAAAGGCCAGACAGTGGTCGTGCTTGAGGCTATGAAAATGGAGAACAATATAAACGCTCCGCACGATGGCAAAGTAGTAGCCGTAAATGTGAAGAAAGGTGATTCCGTTTCAGAAAGCAACGATTTGGTTATAATAGAATAAAAAATATTCCTCATAAAAGAGGAATATTTTTATGGATTTTCTGTCTTTGAGGTAGGCATCTGATGCATACCTCTCATTTGTTGCACTTTAGATTGCTTCATCAGGAAGAATTGTATGCGGTGTTGTGCATCAGTTTTCTCGCTGTCCAAAAGCATAATCTTTTGTTGCAGTGCAACTTTTATTTCCTTTGTCGCAGTTGAATCAAGCTGTTTTTTATATCTGAATTCCATTGTGTCAAGTTGCCCAAGACGTGCCTTTTGTTCGTTGATTTTTACGTTAATTGCTTTCAAAAGCAAATCTTTTTGTTGCGTGTAGGCATCTGTCGCAGGCTTTTGTCTGCCGCCGCATGCCGATAAAATCGAAACTATACATAATAGATATATAACCGGTATTTTCATGTTTTTTTATTTAATTGATTAACGCAAAGTTACGAAATAGTTTTAATCGCCTCTTATTTTTTGCTAATTTTGTGCCCTGTTATAAAACAATTGATATTACTGATGATAGATATTGAACATACTGATTTTACGACTTATTTAACTGCTCCTGTTTTTAAAATGATTTCTGAAACGGCAGATTCGTTAGGTCTTGAATGCTATGTAGTAGGAGGATATGTGCGTGATTTGATTCTGGAACGCCCTTCAAAAGATATTGATGTGGTCGTTGTAGGCAGTGGCATTGAAATGGCGGAAGCATTGCATAAACGGTTGGGGCGCGACTCGACGGTTGCAGTTTTTCGTAATTTCGGTACGGCTCAAGTGAAATATCATAATACCGAAATAGAGTTTGTGGGTGCACGAAAGGAAAGTTATACCCACGATTCTCGTAACCCAATTGTAGAAGACGGCACTCTTGACGATGACCAGAAACGTCGCGATTTCACAATTAATGCATTAGCAATATGTCTTAACTGTGACAGATATGGAATATTAATAGATCCGTTCAACGGCATTACCGATATGAAGGAACGTATTATCCGCACTCCGCTCGATCCCTGTATCACATTCAGTGATGACCCATTGCGCATGATGCGATGTATCCGCTTTGCAACACAGCTGAATTTTTGGATAGATGATGAGACGTTTGCTTCGATAAAAGAAAACAGGGAGCGGATACAGATAATTTCCCGTGAACGCATAGCAGATGAACTTAATAAAATTATTGCGGCCGAACGTCCATCATTGGGTTTCGTTTTGCTTGATGAATGCGGACTTCTTGATTATGTATTTCCCGAATTGAAAGCTTTACAGGGACAAGAAACGATCAACGGTCGTACGCATAAAGATAATTTTTATCACACGCTTGAAGTTCTTGATAACATTTGTCCCCACACCGATAATCTTTGGTTGAGGTGGGCTGCTTTGCTGCACGACATCGGTAAACCGGCTTCGAAACGCTACGAACCGCATGTGGGATGGACGTTTCATAATCATAATTTCATCGGCGAAAAAATGATTCCCGATATATTCCGTAAGATGAAATTACCGATGAATGAGAAAATGAAATATGTGCAAAAGTTGGTAGGCTTGCACATGCGTCCGATAGTTATTGCAGATGATATAGTCACAGATTCGGCAGTGCGTCGATTGTTGTTTGAGGCAGGTAACGATATAGACGATTTAATGACTTTGTGTGAAGCGGACATAACTTCTAGAAATGAAGAGCGCAAAAAACAATTCAAGAATAACTTTAAGTTGGTTCGCAAAAAATTAAAAGACTTGGAAGAGAAAGATCGCATACGAAACTTCCAACCTCCGGTATCGGGAGAAGAGATTATGGAACAGTTTCATTTGCCACCATGTCATCAGGTTGGTGATCTCAAAACGGCGATAAAAGATGCAATACTCGATGGAATTATACCAAACGACCATGATGCTGCGTTCGAGTTTATGCAAAAAAAAGCAAAGGAATTAAATATAAAATGATTTTATAATTTGTTAATATAGCCACTTCTTGTGTTAATAATGCCCGCTGTTATTGGTTTTTGTAATATGTTTTTCTATCTTTGTCATCACATTGTTTTTTTATTATCGTAATTTATAAAATGAAGATTCATAAATATGAATAAATATATTATAACCGGTATATTCTTTTGTACGATGTTTTTTGCCCGGGCTGGTGCTGTAACAGATCCTTCAACAGCGCCCGGAGATGACCATCGTCCTAAAAATAATGAGGTTGTAAACAATGTCAATTTAGCCGTTATTCCTAAAGAAGGTGATTTAGAAACTCAAAACGAACTTTATAAAACATCCGATAAGTCATTAAACAATATGGAGCAATCTGAAAATGCAGATGCGGTTTACGGATTGGATGTATCACATTATCAAAGCCAAATAGACTGGAACCAAGTACGTAATTTCCAAAATCACAAAATTTCTTATGTTTATATAAAAGCCACTGAAGGCGCATATTTAAATGATTCTTATTATCAAAAGAATATAGAAGATGCGCGCCGTATTGGTATACCAGTGGGAAGTTATCATTATTTTTCCACTAATATTTCCGGACGAGTGCAATTTGAACATTTTAAAAATGCTGTAAATAAGGAAAAACAAGATTTAGTACCGATGGTTGATGTTGAGGGACGTAGGTGGGCGTCTCCTTCTTTATGTGTAAATTTGCATGAGTTCTTAGATTGCTGTGAAGCATATTATGGAGTGAAACCAATCATTTATACAGGAGTATTTTTCTATAATACATATTTAGCTCAACAGTTTAAAGGCTATCAATTCTTCATTGCTCGTTATTCCGATTATGAACCGACTCTAATCGACGGACAAAATTGGGATTTATGGCAATTTACCGATAAGGGTAATATACAAGGAATAAGTGGTCATGTTGACGTTAGCCGTATGAATTCAGGGTTGAATGTAAACAGAATTCGTATACGCAAGAACCCTTATACGAATGTTAAGCTTGAACAGAAACCTAATGCTTTACCTGGTATTGATATAGGTGAAATGGGAACCGGAAGACTCTTTTTTAAGAACAAATAATCAAAATTATTCTTTTGCAATATCATATTTTTTTGTTTTCATACTCATGATATCTTTATTTATCAATGTGATTTTATAAAATTATATTTTTAATAAATAGAAGATATGCTGTTCTTTTACGGTAATCATCGTGTACTTTTCAGCAAAACACGCTGAAGACTTTTGCAATTCTCCGTGGATGAATTTATGTATATAGGGATGTATATAAAAGAATACCCATAAAAGAATAAAAAATACACCTCGTTAACGAAGCCAAAGACTAATTTTGTAACAATAAAATTATTGCTACATGAAAAATCAAAGAAACATACTCATTATTGCATTATGCCTTTTATCTTCGGTGAGCATAAGTGCACAAGAATTTATACCGTTGTGGAAGAATAATATGCCTAACAGTAAAGGTGTAAATGCAAAAGACAGCATAGCCAACGAACGCGTATATCAGGTAAAAACACCCGGAATATACGAATTTCTTACATCAAATGCCGAAAACAAACATGCAGCCGTACTGATAATTCCTGGAGGAGGATACGTAAAATTAGCATATCAGATCAGTGGATTTCAGTTGGCTAAATGGTTTAACACGATAGGCATAAATGCATTCGTACTGTTTCACAGGTTTCCTCAATCGCCTGATGTAGTTTGCAGTTACAAAGCTCCGCTACAAGACGGACAAAGAGCCATTCGTTACATTCGCGCACATGCACATGAATATGGAATTGACATCGATAAGATAGGAGTTATGGGCTGTTCGGCAGGCGGTCATCTGTGCGCTTGCCTTTCAACTATTAAAGACGACTGGTCGGCAGTAAACGATTCATTGGACAAAGTTTCATACCGTCCTGATTTCGCCATACTTGTATCGCCCGTCATCACAATGGATTTGAAATTATTGGTGTCCGGTAAAACCTTAAAAGCATAAAAAAGTGGTTCAGATAACCAATGTAATGGTAGTCTGAACTATTTTTTTTGAAAAGTAAGCCCC
>Ga0210129_1000208_pt1 | contig 15758 bp, 14 predicted proteins | sample WestPond_Cattail_2_FD_185582 | JGI IMG/M metagenome (GOLD analysis project Ga0210129, IMG submission 185582) | Wetland microbial communities from the San Francisco Bay, California, USA, that impact long-term carbon sequestration -... | ecosystem: Environmental > Aquatic > Marine > Wetlands ... | reverse complement strand
CTCCATGGCGGCCGCAGTCTGCTCCAGGTTGGAGGCGGTCTGCTCGGTCCGGCTCGAGAGGTTGTTGTTGGCGCTGGCAATTTCCTTGCTGGCCACCTGGACCCCGGACACCTGCTCATGGACGTCGGCCACCAGCGATTGCAGGTTCAGCCCGGACTGGTTGATGGCACGCGCAATCATCCCGACTTCGTCGCAACGATTCAGGCTCAGGTTTTCTCCCGCTTCGCCGCTGGCCACTTGTTGCGCCACGCTCTGGATTCTCTTCAGGGGCGACGTGATCTGGACTTCGATGAACCAGTCGGCCAACAGCAGGCTGACCGCCGTGGCGGCGCCCATGACGGCCAGCCCAGCACCTTGCAGGCCAGAGAAGAGCAGGGCCGTGCCAAGTGCGGCACCCACTGCCATCATTGGCAAGCGCACACGCCAGGCCGCAGGCAACAATTGCAGTGCACTGGTCCAGAGCATGAGTCCGGTGCGGATGATCAGGCCATTGCAAAAGGCCAATCCCTTGGCCCGGCCTTCGCGGAAACGACGGTACAACTCTTCGGTCGCCTCGACTTCGGCGCGCGACGGCTTGGTGCGCACCGACAGATAGCCCACAAGCTGGCCGTTGCGGCGCATCGGCGCGGCATTGGCGCGGACCCAGTAGTGGTCGCCATTCTTGCGCCGGTTCTTGACCAGGGCGGTCCAGGACTGGCCCTCTTTGAGGCTGCGCCACATGTCGGCAAACGCCTCCACCGGCATGTCCGGGTGGCGCACCAGATTGTGCGGTTGCCCCATCAGCTCCTCGGGGTCAAAACCACTGGTGCGCATGAACGCCGCATTGGCGTAGCTGATGTGACTGGCGGTGTCCGTGGTGGACAGCAGGGTTTCCGTGCCGGGAAACTGGTACTCGCGTTGCGTGACCGGCTGGTTGTTTCTCATTGCTCGACTCCTGGGGCTGATCGCGAACCTGCATGGAGAATCCTGAACATCAGGATTCGCTGTCGATGTCTCCCGCAGACCCGATCAGGGCTGCAGAAAATTCGACGAGGCAGGGTCGGGGCCTCGGGGGTCGGTGACCGGGGATACGGGTCAAACCAACCATATGCCCGTTTATTAACGCAAATTGCATGCCTGTCAATACATTTCTGGATTTCATCCTTTCGCGCCGTCCAGCGCACCGCATCAGTGCCACCACAAAGAGTTGCAGACCGCAGAGGCACCAAAACGTTGCGCAAGGCAACCAAAATAGTGCATCCTGGCGAGAAGTGGCCTCCGTAGCGACCTGCTGACTGTTGAGTCCGTCCGCCGCAAGGCCGGCCGTGGGCAAACCGATGATGCCGTGTCGGTCGATTTGTCGGCTCATGCGTTATAGGGAGGCTGGCCTCCGCCCGCAGCGGTATAACGTTGAATCTGGACCCTTTTTTTGGACTCTCTGCCACCATGAAGATTCGTTTCACGACCCCGGCCGGTCTTGCCTTGGCCGCCCTCCTGTTGGCGGGCTGTGCCCACACCGGCTCACGCAGCCCGGATGCCCGCCCGGTGCTCTACCCCAACGCCACCTTCAAGCAGATCGGCGAAACCAGAGCACTGGAAGAGGTCGACGGCTGCAGGGAGGCCGCCAGCCACGCCGGCCTGACGCCGGATGAAAAAGACAATGCCGTGGGGCGCAGCGCGGCCAAGGGCGCAGCGGTGGTCGGCACGGTGGCTGCCGTCGGATCATTGGTGCGCGGCCGCAGCCTGGACAGGGCCGTCGGCGCCGGCGCCCGGGGCGCCGTGGTCGGCGGGGCTGGAGGTGCCGTGGCCGGCGCCTTCCAGGACAAACCGAACATGACCTACCGCCATTTCGTCCAGCGCTGCGTGGGCGAAAAAGGCCTGGAGATCATCGGCTGGAACTGAATCCAGTCGCGATGAGGGCTCAGCCGAAAGCGTAATCCGCGCGTACGGCCTGCCCGACACGCAGCACCGTGTCGACGCCGGCGAGCACAATGGCATTCATACCGAACGTCACCGCGCCATTGAGCCGGGCATCCTGCCGGTAAAGCTGCAAGGTATCTCCCACGGCTGGACTGCTGTGCGCCGTAGCCGGGTCGATGTTGGGAATCGGGCAGCGCGGACAGGGTTTGACCGGCTTGAGCACGGCCGGGCCGTTGTCGGTACCGACCTGCATCTCGCCCAGCCGGTCCTCGTCGTGGGCCTGCAGGCCCGACAGCACGATATTGGGCCGGAAGCGTTCCACCCCCACTGCCGCGTGGCCGGCGGCCTGCAAGCGGGTGTTGAATTCATCCAGCGAGGCCTGTCCCAGCACCGTCAGCGGAAACCCGTCGCTGAACTGGTTCAGCGCCTCCACCCCGGCCGTCCATTTCATGCTGGACAGGCGTTTGTGCTCCGGATCGAAGCGGGCCAGCCGGAACTTCGGGGCCTGCGCCGTGGGCAAACCCTGATCGGACAAGGACAAAAAATCCGTGAACCACTGGGCCGCGATGTCGCCCATGTCGTAGGCCGCCACCTCGTCGTCCCAGACCCGTACCCGCGCGGGCTGCTCCACGCCGTCGAGGGCCAGGTGCAGTGCCAGCATGCCCGGCGCACGCAACACCAGTTCCGAGCGCCTGAATTGCGGCGTGACCAGGGCCAGGCGCGGTTGCTCGCGCTGGGAAACAAATTCGCCCGCCGCGTCCACCACCATCCAGGCCCGGTCCAGGTCCAGACCGGTTTCTGTCAGGACCGCTTCCTGCACCTCGATTCCGGCACAGGACTTGACCGGATAGACAAAAAGGCGGGCAATGCTTGCCCCCACATCCCGCTGCGCCACAGTTGAAGCACTCACGCCGACATCCTCAAAATTGATTACGAGCCCGCATTCTGCACTGCCTTCTACAATGCTGCGCATGGCTCTACCCTTGGACGTATGTATTCGCGGCGGCGGCATTGTGGGCCGCACACTGGCGCTGCTGCTGGCACGGGAGCGCCTGCGTGTCGGCCTGGTCGTACCGCCGGCGCAGGCACCTGCGGCCAGCCAGCCCGATGTGCGCGCCTATGCGCTCAACCTGGCCTCGAAAAACCTGCTTGATTCCCTGCGTTGCTGGCCGCCCGCTGCGGCGGCCACACCGGTCCTGCACATGACGGTCAGCGAAGACCTTGGGGGCGAGGTCAATTTCGATGCGGCCCAGTTGGGCACGGAGGCACTGACCTGGATCGTCGATGTCCCGGTGCTGGAAGCCCAACTGGCCGATGCCGTGCGTTTCCAGCCCCAGATCGAACTGCTGGAGGCCCCCGCCCCCGCCGCACTGACGGTGGTGTGCGAAGGCAAGGCCAGCAGCACCCGCGCCGAATTCGGCGTGGACTTCGAGGTCACCCCCTATGCCCAGCATGCCATCGCGGCCCGGATTGCCTGCGAAAAGCCCCATGAGCAGATCGCCCGCCAGTGGTTTATCCGGGGGGAAGTCCTGGCTTTTCTGCCCCTGGGGGGCGCGGCGGGGAACTCTGTGGCGATTGTCTGGTCTGTCTCTCCTGGGCATGCAAGCCGACTGCGCCATCTCAGCCCGGAGGATTTCTGCCTTGAACTGCAAGCCACCAGCCAGCACCGCCTGGGCCAGCTCACCCTGGCCAGTGAACGCGCGGTCTGGCCCTTGCAAAAAGCCCGGGCGCACCAGTGGACCGGACGCACCGCCGCAGGCGCCTGGGCCCTGGCGGGGGATGCCGCCCACAACGTGCATCCCCTGGCCGGGCAAGGGCTGAACATGGGGCTGGCTGATGTGGCGGAACTGGCCCGGCTGATCCGCGAGCGGGAATACTGGCGCCCTGTCGGCGACGACAAGGTTCTGCGTCGCTTTGAACGCTCCCGCAAAACCGGCATGTTGCCGATGGCGGCGGGAACCGACGGCTTGCAGTGGCTGTTTTCACAAAACGGCAATGCCTGGACCACCCTGCGCAACTGGGGCATGAACCGCATCGACCGCAGCGGCCTGCTCAAACAGTGGCTGGCCCGGCAAGCCATGGATTTTTAATCAAGCGATTCGTCGCAAGTAACTGGATCAACATGACCTCTTTGAAAACCCTGCTGGCAAGCGTCCTCGCCCTGGCCTGCCTGGCTGCCACGGCCCAGGACGCCACGATTCGGAAGAACATCGCCGAGCGCCTGCCTCAACTGAAACAAGTCGACGAAGTCAGCGCAACCCCCATTCCTGGCCTGTATGAAATCCGCGTCAACGGCAGCGAGATCTTCTACACCGACACGGAAGCCAACTATCTGATCGAGGGCAGTCTGATTGACATCCGGCAACGCCGCAACCTGACGGATGAACGGGTCAACAAACTGATCGCCCTGAACTTCGACGCCCTGCCGCTCAAGGATGCCTTCACGGTCGTGCGCGGCAACGGCAAACGCAAGCTGGCCGTGTTCGAAGACCCCAACTGCGGCTACTGCAAGCGCTTCGAGCGCGACCTGGAGAAGGTCAACAACGTCACGGTCTACACCTTCCTTTACCCCGTCCTCGGTCCCGATTCGGGAGAGAAGTCGAGAAACATCTGGTGTGCCAAGGACAAGGGCAAGACCTGGCATAACTGGATGGTGAAAGAGGAGCTTCCGGCCGTCGCCAGTTGTGATGTATCAGCGATCACCCGCAACCTGGAATTGGGCCGCAAACACAAGATCACCGGCACCCCCACCCTGATTTTTGCCAACAATTCCCGGGTGCCCGGCGCCATCAGTGCGCAACAAATCGAAAAATACCTGGCCGAGCTCAAATAAGCCGGCGTGACGCCAACCCGCCATGCCAAGAACCCCTGCCCGAACAACACCCAGTCCCGGCCCCCTCCACTACCGCGTGGAGCTGGCTGACCTCCAGGCCCATCTGCTCCGGGTGACCCTCACCATCCCCCAGCCTGAGGCGCAACAACGCGTCAGCCTGCCGGTCTGGATTCCGGGCAGCTACCTGGTGCGCGAATTCTCCAAAAACCTGCAAGACCTGCAAGCCCGGCAAGCCACGCGTGCGGTGCCGATCCGGCAACTGGACAAATGCAGCTGGCAAATCGCCTGTGCGCCCGATCGCCCGCTGGTGCTGAGCTACCTGGTCTATGCCCTGGACAATTCGGTCCGCACCGCCTGGCTGGACAGTTCGCGCGGGTTTTTCAATGGCACCAGCTTGTGCCTGCGGGTGGTCGGCCAGGAGGCCAGCCCTCACGAACTGGAGCTGGTGCCCGGCAAAGACGCGGCCAACTGGTCAGTGGCGACAGGACTGAGTCCGAAAAAAATCACCAAACGCGGCTTTGGCACTTACCAGGCCGGCAACTACGATGCGCTGGTGGACTGTCCGGTGGAAATGGGCCGCTTCTGGAGTGGCTCCTTCGTGGCCGGAGGCGTGCCGCATCGCTTCGTCGTGGCCGGGGCGCCCCCCTCGTTCGATGGTCCCCGACTGCTGGCCGATACGCAGAAGATCTGCGAGGCCGAAATCCGGTTCTGGCATGCCGCGGGCACCGGCCACCGGCGGGGGCGCAAGCCACCCCACGCCGATTACCTCTTCATGCTCAATGCCACGGACGATGGCTACGGCGGTCTCGAACACCGCAACTCGACGGCGCTGATCTGTGCCCGCAAGGACCTGCCGCGCCTGGGTGCTGGCAGCACCAAATCCAGCGACGGCTATACGACGCTGCTGGGCCTGATCAGCCACGAATACTTTCATACCTGGAACATCAAGCGGCTGCGCCCGACCGAGTTCACGCACCATGACTACACGCAGGAAAACTACACGCAGCTGCTGTGGTTCTTCGAAGGCTTCACCAGCTACTACGACGACCTGCTGCTGCGCCGCGCCGGTCTGCTCGACGATGCGGGCTACCTGAAGCTGCTCAACAAGGCCATCAACCAGGTCCAGCAGACGCCGGGCCGGGCCGTGCAATCGGTGGCCCAGGCCAGCTTCGATGCCTGGGTCAAATACTACCGGCAGGACGAGAACACCCCCAATGCCACGGTGAGCTATTACAGCAAGGGGGCCCTGGTGGCCCTGTGCATCGACCTGAGTTTGAGGGCGCAGAGCCAGCACACCCTGGATGACGTGATGCGGACCCTGTGGCAGCGCTGCGACGGTGGCCCCATGACCGAAGACGATCTGGCGGCGGTGCTGCAAGAGCTGTCCGGTCGATCCTTTGCCCGGGAAATCGCCCGCTGGGTGCATGGCACCGGTGAACTCCCGCTACGCGAATTGCTGGAGCAACACGGCGTGGCGATTACGGACGACCCGGCCCAACTGGCCCAGCAACTGGGCCTGCGCGTGACCGAAGGCCCGGCCATCCAGATCAAAACCGTGCTGCGTGGCGGCGCCGCGGAGCAGGCTGGTTTTTCTGCCGGTGATGAGTGGCTGGGCGTGGAAGTGGGCAGTGGTTCCGCAGCGCAAGGCTGGCGCCTGAACCGGTTGGATGACCTGTCGCTGTACGCCGGCACCCAGACCCGGGTGAAGGCGCTGGTCTCGCGGGATAAACAATTGCTGCGGCTTGCGCTGACCCTGCCGCGCACCCTCACAACCTGGCGGCTGTCCGTCCGTGACCGTCAGCGCGTGGGGCGCTGGCTCGGCCCCTGAGCATTCCAGGCCCTGACCAGACCGCGCTGGCCGGACGGAATGTCGTGGCCGTTGAGCCTGTCCTCACGCACCGTCATGCGCCTCACGGCACGCCCCGGCGCGCATGACACCAGCTCCATCTGCATGAATTCGCGCGAGGCGCGGTCGGCGGCAAACAGGGCTTCGCCCACCCGGCTCGCCAGGGCCTGTGCGTTGTGGTCACCCGTGCCTCATTCCCCCTTGAACTGCGGGGCGCGTTTCTGGCGAAATGCCATCACGCCCTCGATGTAATCGTGCGTGCGGCCCAGGGCTGATTGGGTGTCGCGTTCGGCATCCAGCTGCTGGTCCAGCGTCCGGGTCGCGCCGTCGCGCAGCAGGTGGCGCGTGGCCACCAGCGCCTGGGTCGGCATGTCCGCCAGGCGCTGTGCCAGTTCCAGCGCAGCGCCCAGGCAATCGTCGGCCACTTCCCAGATCATTCCCCAGTCCCGCGCCTGTGCCGCCGACAGCTTGTCGCCCGTCATGGCCAGGGCCAGGGCCCGCGCCAGCCCCAAGCGCTCGCGCAGCAGCCAGGAGCCCCCCGCATCAGGGACCAGACCGATTTTGCTGAAGGCCTGGATGAAACTGGCCGCGGGGGCGGCAATGGCGATATCGCAGGTCATCGCCAGGGAGGCTCCGGCCCCGGCCGCCACGCCGTTGACGGCGGCAATGACCGGCATGCGCAGGCGCTGCAAACGCCGCACCGTCGGATTGAAGGCCTGCTCGATGACCGGCCCCGGGTCGGCACGGACCACCAGATCCGGACCGGGTTCGAAATCGAACTCGGCGAGGTCGGCCCCGGCACAAAACCCGCGCCCGGCGCCGGTGATGACCAGCGCGCGGATCGCCGGATTGCCTTCGGCCTTGTCCAGTGCCCCCCACAATTCGTGGTGCATCTGGAGCGTGAAACTGTTCAGGGCTTGCGGACGGTTCAATGTCGCTACGGCGACGTGACCCTGCTCGACATACAAGACGGTGGACTCAGGCATTCAGTGACTCCCAGAAAAACGTGACGGGAACTAGACCAGGGTCACCCGCTTGAACTTGCGCTTGCCGACCTGCAGCACGTACGTGCCGGCGCCGAGCTTGAGGCCCTTGTCGCTGACAACGACGGAGTCCACCCGCACGCCGCCGCCATCCAGCAGGCGGTTGCCTTCGCCGCTGGAAGCGGCCAGACCGGCCTGCTTGAGCAGCGCACCGATCCCCAGGGGGCCGGCTTCGAGTTGGAGCGTCTGCTCTTCAATCTCATCCGGCACGCCGCCACGGCTGCGGTTGATGAAGTCCTGCTCGGCCGCATCGGCGGCAGCGGCCGAATGGAAGCGCGCGGTGATCTCCTTGGCCAGCAGCACCTTGGCCTCTTTCGGGTTGCGGCCCTGGGCCACCTCCTGCTGCAGCTTTCCGATCTCGCCCAGGCTGCGAAAACTCAGCAGCGTGAACCAGCGCCACATCAGCGTATCGGAGATCGACAGCACCTTGGCGAACATGGTGTTGGCGTCCTCGGTGATGCCGATGTAGTTGTTCTTCGACTTGGACATCTTCTCGATGCCGTCCAGTCCTTCGAGCAGCGGCATGGTCAGGATGCACTGCGGCTCCTGGCCGTATTCGGCCTGCAGGTGGCGACCCATCAGCAGGTTGAACTTCTGGTCGGTCCCCCCCAGTTCCAGATCGCTCTTGAGCGCCACGCTGTCATAGCCTTGCATCAGCGGGTAGAGGAACTCGTGCACCGAAATCGGGTTGCCGGCCTTGAAGCGGTCATGGAAATCGTTGCGCTCCATCATGCGCGCCACGGTGTACTTGGCCGCCAGCTGGATCATCCCCATCGAGCCCAGCGGCAGGCACCACTCGCTGTTGTAGCGGATCTCGGTCTTCTGCGGATCAAGCACCAGACTGGCCTGCTTGTAGTAGGTCTCGGCATTGGCCTTGATCTGCTCCGGCGTCAGCGGCGGGCGCGTGCTGTTGCGCCCGGAGGGGTCGCCGATCAGGCTGGTGAAGTCGCCGATCAGGAAGATCACCTGGTGTCCCAGATCCTGCAGTTGGCGCATCTTGTTGAGCACCACGGTGTGGCCGATATGGATGTCAGGCGCCGTCGGGTCCAGCCCCAGCTTGATGCGCAGGGGGGTGCCCGTGGCTTCGGCACGGGCCAGCTTGAGGGACCACTCACTCTCGGGGATCAGCTCGTCACAACCCCGCAACGTGACGGCCAGCGCCTCCCGGACACGGTCTGTTACAGGGAAATTTGCTGCTAAGGGTTGATTCATAAGGGGTTTTCCAGATGCCGGAGGGCCCGTGGCCGATATACTTGGGGTTTGCTGTTGCGCCAGATTTTAAGTCGCGCAATGATCCTTCCTGGTCCACTCCTACCGGCGACACTACCGGTCACTCATTTTCGGGTTGCCTTATTTGAAGAACGGTCTGTTCCCCGCCCTCCACGCCGTGTTGGCGTTGGCACGTCAATTCGCCCAGCGTCACCATCAAGGCCTGATGGCCGCTGTGGCGGCCTTGCTGTTGCTCAGCGGTGGCGCGTATGCCGTCGCCTCCGCAGTGATCTCGCTGGCTCCCGACGTGGCCCAGTTGCCGACGCATGAGGTCAGCGAAGCCGTCACGCCGCTGCCGCTGCAACCCCAGGCGGATGCGCTCGAGGCGTACCCGTTCCAGCTGTATCGCTCTGATGTCAGCCGCTCCAACGACACCGCCGACACCCTGCTCAAGCGCCTGGGCATCGACGATCCGGCGGCAGCCGCCTTTTTGCGTGCCGACCCCAACGCCCAGCAAGCCCTGCTGGGCCGTGTTGGCCGCAGCCTGAAAGCCGAGGCCACCGACGCCAACGCCCTGCTCAGGCTGGTTGCGCGCTGGAGTCCCGAGGACGATGGCAAATTCAAACGCCTGGTGATAGAGCGCACCGGTCCGACCTTCAGCTCCCGGCTGGAGACAGCCCCGCTGACGGCTTCCTCCCGGCTGGCCGGCGGCACGATCCAGACCTCGCTTTTCGCCGCCACCGACGACGCCCAGGTGCCTGACGCTGTCGCCATCCAGATCGCGGAAATTTTCTCCGGTGACATCGACTTTCATCGTGAGTTGCGCAAGGGCGACCGCTTCTCGGTGATCTACGAAACCCTGGAAGGTGATGGCGAACCGCTGCGCGCCGGGCGCGTACTCAGCGCTGAATTCGTCAATGACGGCAAAACCTACCAGGCCATGTGGTTCCAGGAGCCCAGCGCCAGCGCCGCCTCGCCACAGGACGAGGGCCGCGCCACCCATTCCCTGACCAAGGGTGGTTACTACACCCTGGACGGCCAGAGCCTGCGCCGCGCCTACCTGGCCTCGCCCTTGGCCTTTTCCCGGGTCACCAGCGGCTTCAAGATGCGCTTTCACCCCATTCTGCACAAGTGGATCGCCCATCTGGGGGTCGATTACGCAGCCCCGATCGGCACGCCCGTGCGCAGCGTCGGCGATGGCGTTGTCGAATTTGCGGGTGTCCAGAATGGCTTTGGCAACGTGATTTACATCAAGCACCGCAACAACCACACCACGGTTTACGGCCACCTGAGCCGCATCGCCGTCAAGCGCGGGCAGCGCGTCAGCCAGGGCCAGAACATCGGTGCCACGGGGGCCACCGGCTGGGCGACCGGGCCGCATCTGCATTTCGAGTTCCGTGTCAACGGCATCCATCAGAATCCGCTGGCCGTTGCCCGAAAAAGCGAATCCACCCCGGTTCCCGCCGCCGCCAGGCCCGTGTTCCTGCGCTTTGCCAGCGCGGTCCGCCAGCAACTGGCCGCTGCCGCCATGCTGCAAACCGGCACGACCCAGTAGTCGGGTCTGCCACCCGGGTGTTCTGGTTTGTCTGAACTCTATATCGGCTTGATGTCCGGCACTTCGCTTGACGGGGTGGATGGCGTACTGGTCGAATGCAGTGACGAAGCCTGCAAGGTTGTTCAGCACACGCACCGGCCCTTCCCGGCCGCCTTGAGCGCCGAGTTCCTGAACCTCAACAGCACGGGCCCCGATGAATTGCATCGCGCCGCCCTGGCCGCCAATGCCCTGACCCGGGTCTATGCCCAGATCGTCACCGAATTGCTCGCCCGCGCCGGCGTCAGCCCCGCCGCTGTCAGGGCCATCGGCGCGCACGGCCAGACCGTTCGCCACCGCCCACAGGAGTTCGATGCCACCGGCTACACCCTGCAACTCAACAACCCGGCCCTGCTGGCCGAGCTGACTGGCATCGATGTGGTTGCTGACTTCAGAAGTCGCGATGTGGCGGCCGGTGGGCAGGGCGCCCCGCTGGTGCCGACTTTCCACCAGGCCCTGTTTGCACGTCCCGGCAAAACCGTGACCGTCCTCAATATTGGCGGCATCTCCAATCTGTCGGTGCTGCGGGCCGAAGCGGTGCTGGGGTTCGATTGCGGCCCCGGCAACGCCCTGATGGATGCCTGGTGCCAGCAGCATACCGGTCAGGCCTTTGATGCCGGCGGCGCCTGGGCCGCCAGCGGGCAGGTCCATCCGCCGCTGCTGGAATCGATGCTGCAGGAACCTTTCTTTGCCCTGCCTCCCCCGAAAAGCACGGGGCGTGACCTGTTCAACCGCCAGTGGCTTTCACAACGTCTCGCCGCCTTTGCCCAGTTGGCGCCCGAGGATGTACAGGCCACGCTCACCGAGTTGACGGCCAGTGCCTGCGCCACGGATGTTCAGCGTCATGGCCCCGACAGCGAAAGCCTGATCGTCTGCGGCGGCGGCGCCCTCAACACCCTGCTGATGCGCCGACTGCAGGCCCGACTGCCCACCTTGAGTGTGGTTTCTTCGGAAGTCCTGGGCTTGCCCCCCCTGCAGGTCGAGGCGGCGGCATTCGCCTGGCTGGCGCGCCGGGCCGTCCTTCGCCAAACTGCCAGCCTGAAAAGCATCACGGGCGCCCGAGGCGCCCGTGTGTTGGGTGCGATCTATCCGGCCTGAGCCGAAAAGAGGGCTCAGGTCGAGAAGGACGAACCGCAGCCGCAGGTCGTGGTGGCGTTCGGGTTCTTGATCACGAACTGGGCCCCCTGCAAGTCTTCCTTGTAGTCGATCTCGGCGCCCAGCAGGTACTGATAGCTCATGGCATCGATCAGCAGGGACACACCATTCTTGGTCATGGTGGTGTCGTCCTCGTTGGTCACCTCGTCAAAGGTGAAGCCGTACTGGAAGCCGGAACAACCACCGCCCTGCACGAAGACGCGCAGCTTGAGATCAGGATTGCCCTCTTCCGCGATCAGGTCGGCCACCTTGGCCGCCGCACTGTCGGTGAACAGGATCGGGGCGGGCATTTCGGTCTGGATATTTTCTGCAACGGCACTCATGAATTAACTCCTGCTAATCAGACAGGACCAATAGTACATCAATTCACTCAAGAATTCAGTGGCCCGTATTTGCCGCCAGTTTCAATGTGGGCTTTTCCTCGATCATCGCCGGCATGGGGCGCAACTGGCCTGCAATGATGGCCCCCTGGTGCATTTCCAGAGCGGTGTAGTGCACATCGCCGTCAATACGGGCCCGAGGTTGCAACTCCAGCATCAAACGGGCGTAGACGGGCCCCTTGACAGTGCCGTTGATGATGACATGGTCGGCATGGATCTCGCCGGTCACCGAAGCCGTTTCCGAGATCACCAGAATGCTGTTTTTCTCCTCGTTGGAACTGACATTCCCGACCACAGAGCCATCCACGCGCAGCCCGTCCGTGAACTGGACATTGCCTTCGATGTGATTGCCGTCGGCAATCAGGCTGCGGATGGCCGGCTGCTTTTTTTTGTTAAACATGTCTTTTCCCCACTGAGGTAATTACAACTTGATCGACTGCACCGCCTTGGTCACGGCACCTTCCATGACCTTGACACTGACGCCCTTGAGTACGGTCTGCGGCGGCAACTCGAATACCCCCTCGGCGCGGGCATACTGCCTGAGCTTAATGGCTTGCGGTCCCTCCGGCAAGGTGGAAACCCATGGCTTGCCCGCTTGCAGGCCGGTAAAACTCAGCTCCAGCCGGCCATTGAATTCCGGCGCATTCTTGAGGGGCTGGATCACCAGCACCTGCCATTTGACCTGTCGGCCATCCTGAACCTCGGCCTGCAGGCCACGTATCGCCAGCGCCTCGGTCCCCACCGTGGGAATGAGCTTCTCGAAGAAACCGAGATCATCCCGCAACCCCCGGTTTTCGACCTCCAGTTGCTTGTTCAATGCGCTCAGACGCTCCTGGGCGGCCTTCTCGGTCGTCATCAGCGTGGTGGACGTGTTGGCCGCAGACAGCGCCTTGTCCCGCTCTTCTTTCATGGCGTCGAGTTGCTGGCTCAGGTTGCGCACCTCAACCTTAAGACGGGCCAGATCTTCAATACGCCCATCATCAATACCCGCAATGTCCTTGCCGAATTCAAACGCCCACAGGGCAATGGCGGCACAAAAACCGAGCACCAGCGCAACCACCACCCAGCGAAACGGCCATGGCAATGCACTGCGGATCGCCATCCGGGGGGCGCTGATGGTCAGACGGCGACGAAGCAAACGAAATCTCATGGAGCGCGAAGTCTAGCAGCCACAAGGACAACAGCCGCCAGAATTTGCATTCTGGCGGCTGTTGAATTTGCAACAGTTTGTTGCCGGCGAAATTCGCTGGGAATTAACGCTTGCTGAACTGCTTGCGACGGCGTGCAGAGTGCAGACCGACCTTCTTGCGCTCGACTTCGCGCGCATCACGCGTCACGAAGCCGGCCTGGCTCAAGGCGGGCTTGAGCGAAGCGTCGTAGTCGATCAGGGCACGGGTAATGCCGTGACGCACAGCGCCGGCCTGGCCGGATTCACCGCCACCGGCCACATTGACCATGATGTCAAAGGTTTCGGCGTGGTTGGTCAGCATCAGGGGCTGTTTGCAAATCATGATCGAGGTCTGGCGGCCAAAGAACTTTTGAATGTCTTTGCCGTTGACCGTGATCTGGCCGGAGCCTTTTTTCAGAAACACGCGGGCGACGCTGGATTTGCGACGGCCGGTGCCATTGTTCCATTCACCAATCATCTTGAAGCTCCTTAGATTTCCAACACTTTGGGTTGCTGGGCAGAGTGCGGGTGCTCAGCGCCACCGTACACTTTGAGCTTCTTGATCATGGCGTAGCCTAGCGGCCCTTTAGGCAGCATGCCCTTGACGGCTTTTTCCAAAGCGCGACCAGGATGCTTGGCTTGCATGTCCTTGAAGTTGGTAGCCGAGATACCGCCCGGATAACCCGAGTGACGGTAATAAATCTTGTCCAGCGGCTTGGCGCCGGTGACACGAAGCTGGGCTGCGTTGATGATGACGATGAAGTCACCGGTGTCGACGTGAGGCGTATAAATGGCCTTGTGTTTGCCGCGCAAACGGAGAGCAACTTCGCTGGCTACTCGTCCGAGGACCTTGTCGGTCGCGTCAATCACAAACCACTCGTGCACCACGTCAGCGGGTTTTGCGCTGAAGGTTTTCATGAGTTTTCTCTAAAAAGAGGGTTTGGGCAGCTCTTTTCCACGGTCGGTTTTCCTCTGGTGGGAATCTCTTAGGTGGGGTCAGCCACAGCGGCGAGCGCTGTCAGCTGTCTTCGCCGCGGAGCTACAAAAGCGCTGCGAAGCCGATCATTATACAAAATTCCCCGCTGGGGCCAATCCGGTCAGGGACCGCCCGTCCCGGAACCGGGCGGGTAGCGCAGGCGGTCCTCAATGCACACCGGCTGCTTGGCGTTCTGTGCTTTCTGGCATTCCAGGTGAATACACATCGGCCGGACCAAGAAATTGGCGTCCGCGCACAACTCCCGGGCCACGGGCGGCTCGCTTTTCGCCGGGGCCGGCGCGGGCTTGTTGGCCGGCTTGGGCCTGGGGGTGCTGTCCACCTTCTCTCCGGCGGCATCCGCCGGCTGTTTTTTCGGCTCGACAGGCTTTGCCGGTGCTTCGTGGACTTTGGCGTCGGGGTGGACGGGGTAGACGGGAACCGGCGATGCAGCAGGTTCGTACACCACCGTGGGGGGGCCCGGATCGACGGGCGGGGCAATGACCACCGGCTCGGGGGCAGCCGTTCCAGTGGCGACTGCCACCGGAATGACCGCCGGCTCGGGCTCGGCCACCAGCGGAACGTCATCCAGCAGGTCCGTCCCCAGAAACACCCAAAATCCAACTCCGACCAACAGGGCGATGGCGGCGACCAGCCAGGCTCCTGGTTGGCCCGACTTGCGCACCGGTTTTGATTTCGCCTTGCCAGGAGGCGGCTGGGCCGTGACATCCAGGACCGTGTCCGGCCACAGCGCTTGATCGCGCTCCGCCTGCAGCGTTTGCGGCAGGGTATCCCAGCGCGAACTGGCGGCATCCTCCCCGGCGGGCGGCAATGGCCCGCCCAAGTTGGCGCGCCAGTCAAACCGGGCCAGATTCTTGACGGGCTCCAGCCGCATTTCGTCCACGAATGCCCGCACGCTTTGCGGCCGGTCAGCCGGCTGAATCGCCAGCGCATGGGTAAGGGTGCTGACGAATTCGTCCGTATAGGCCTGCCCGAAAATCTCCTGCACCGTCTTCACCACGCTGGCCAGGGGCAGCAGCTTGTCCCGCACTACCCGCGAAGTCGCCGGCAGGGGGGGATCATTGCGCAAACAGGTATAGATCACCGCCGCCAGCGAATACAGATCGCTCCACGGCCCCTGGTGCAAATCGTCCGCCTCGGCGTACTGTTCGATCGGGGCGTAATTCACCTTCAGGATCGCAGTGAGCTTTTGCGACCTGTCGCTGATGGCCCGCCGGGCAGCGCCCAGATCCAGCAGCACCGGCGGCCCCACGTCCTGCAGAAAAATGTTGTCCGGCGACACATCCCGGTGCAGCGTGTTGTGCTTGTGAAGCACCTGCAGGGCCTGCAGAACCGACCACAGCACCGTACGCAACCAGGCTTCTGGCGGCGGCGCAGTCATCTGGCTGCGCGCCTGCTTGAGCGTCATGCCGCTGTACAAGGGCATGGCCATATAAGCCGTGTTGTTCGCCTCCCAGAAACGATAGACCTTGACCAGGGACGGATGATCGAACTGGGCCAGCAGCCGGGCCTCGCCAACAAAGGATTTCAGGCCTGATTCATAGGTGGCCTGATCCACCGAGGAACGGATCGACACGGTCAGGCCGTCCTTGCGGCTGACCAGCGCCGCCGGCATGTACTCCTTGATCGCGACCGTCCGT
>Ga0210129_1000207_pt1 | contig 15782 bp, 10 predicted proteins | sample WestPond_Cattail_2_FD_185582 | JGI IMG/M metagenome (GOLD analysis project Ga0210129, IMG submission 185582) | Wetland microbial communities from the San Francisco Bay, California, USA, that impact long-term carbon sequestration -... | ecosystem: Environmental > Aquatic > Marine > Wetlands ... | reverse complement strand
ATAAAAGATCCGTACAAAAAGATCATTATTCAAAAGTCATCAGTCACACCATGGCATGACGAGCGAGATGTACTCATTATCGGCTTGATGGATTTTCTTCTACATCCCGAATGCTTGGAATGGTAAAAACAAGTCGTAAAAAGCGTTATTTCAGAGTTCGCATAATCCCTATTTAAAAAAAATGCATATCTTTACAGAAAAATAAAATAAGGTAAAACTATGGAGGTAAGTAGAGCAGATTACATTGCATTGCTGGACGCTAAACGAGGCAACGACCTTGTTAAGATTATAACCGGTGTTCGCAGATGTGGCAAGTCGTACTTGTTGTTCACTCTTTTTCGCAGGCATTTACTTGAACAAGACATACCTGAAGACCATATTATATCGCTTGCTCTTGATGATTTCAGCAACAGAAAATATTTGAAAGCAGAAGAACTTTATGATTATGTCACCGGTCACATTCATGATAATGGACATTACTACATTTTGCTCGATGAAATTCAGATGGTAGAAGGTTTTGAGAGTGTGCTCAATGGATTTAAGCACATACCCGGAGCAGACATTTACGTAACCGGAAGTAATTCCAAATTTCTTTCATCCGACATAATCACAGAGTTTCGCGGTAGAGGTGACGAAATACGTGTATATCCGTTCAACTTTGCCGAATTCTATTCAGTAGTCGGTGGTGACAAAATGGAAGCATGGAGCATGTATAGTCGTTATGGCGGTATGCCGCAAACCCTGCAAATGCAAACTTCACAAGAAAAAGAAAACTACCTGAAAAACCTTTTCGATCAGGTATATATCTCCGACATCATCAACCGCTACCGCCTGCGAGGACAGAATGAAATAGGTGAACTTACCAATGTGGTGGCGTCGTCTATCGGAGCATTGACCAATCCACTCCGACTTTCCAATACCTTTATGTCCGAACGCAAATTAAAAATCTCACAGTTCACGGTTAGCAGTTATCTTGATTATCTCGAAGATTCATTCCTCATAAACAAGGCATGCCGCTACGATGTAAAAGGTCGTAAATACATCGGAACTCCGTTTAAATACTATTTTGTGGATATGGGATTAAGAAATGCGCGCCTTAATTTTCGTCAACAGGAAGAAAACCACATCATGGAAAATGTCATTTACAACGAACTGCTTCGCCGGCATTTCTCAGTGGATGTAGGTATGGTGCAAATCAGCACCAAAGATGAACACGACAGGCAGGTACGCAAACAATTGGAAGTGGATTTCATTGCCAATCAAGGCAGTCGCCGTTATTATATCCAATCGGCATTCGAACTTGGCACACAGGAAAAGATGAAGCAGGAGGAACAATCATTTCTCAATATAAACGATTCGTTCAAAAAAATTCTCATCCAAAAGTCATCCGTCACACCATGGCATGACGAGCGAGGTGTACTAATTATCGACTTGATGGATTTTCTTCTTCATCCCGAATGCTTGGAATGGTGATAGTCGGAAAGTCATTCTCCTTTAGCCCTATGAAATATTTCTTTAAACTTAATAGTCTTGTTATTGATAAGAGGTTTTGCCCAATATCCCAAGAATGTCATATATCCTACGGTTATGAAAATGAAACACATGCCAATTTTCAATGACGTTATATCCGATATTTTGCTGATAATCAGCGGACCGATAGCTCCACCTACGATTGCAGAACACAATATGCCGGCAAAAGAACCATGATTTGACGGTGCCGAATTCAACCCTAATGAAAACACTATGGAATACATCATTGAAATGCTGAATCCTACAGAAGGAAAGGCTATGAGTGATACGCTGCGATTGCCCAATAACGCCAACAGTAGCAATACGATAGTGAGAAATCCCGAGCCTCGCAACAATTTGCGGCAATCGATAAACTTTAACAATATCATACCCAAGATACAACCTATTGTCATTAGTCCCCAAAAATAAGCAACAGCCTGCGCTCCCGTAGTTTGAGGATCTACATTATGATATTTGCTCAGGAAAGTACTCATCCATATAGATGTACCTTGTTCCGTGGAAACGTAGCAAAAGATTCCTAAAAAGAAAAGCCACACATATCTTTGCTTGAAAAGAAACTTATACGAATCTTTCGAACCGGACTTTTCTTCTTCCTTCAATTCTATGCTTGGAAAGTGAGTGAATATGACGAACAATAACATAATAACAATCAAAATTGCAAACACCCAATAAAGCGATACCCACGGTAAATTATGCGGGGTGATTGCAGCCAATGTATCGACAAAGAAGTTATTACCTTTTATATAATTGACAGGAGTGAGTCTATGAATAAGGTATGTATATACAAGAGGGCTTAAAAACGATGCCACACCGAAAACAAATTGCGCCAATTCTGCAATAAATGCATAATTTTCTTCTCCGCCTACCGTACGTTGCAGTGGGTTAAGCACGGTTTGCAGCATGGCCATGCCTAAACCTATAATGAAAGATGATGCCAATAACACAGGATAAGTATGAAAAGAGGCGAATAATAATGTTCCGATTAACGGTAATAAAAAGCCGATAAATAGCACCGGTTTTTCCCCGATTTTATCTATCATGATGCCGGCCGGAATTGACATTATTGCATACGCCAGAAAGAACGAAGTAGGTATGAACCCCGCCAATGCCAGGTCTTTAAGGTGGAAATTCTGTACTATATCCGGAATTAGCGGACCTAAAATATTGGTTATAAATGAAATAGTAAACCAAAAGGCCATGATAACGACCAACATACCTGCATTCTTTTTCATGATATAATGTGTTTTATATTTTTCTGAATTTGTATTTTATTCTGTTACAACAATGCAAAAATACTGATTATTTCGTATACCAATATCTCAATTTGCGCATAAATGATATTAGAAATCCTATTAATTTTATCATATTTACGCAAAATGAAGAAACATATACGCAAAATCTATTATCAGATGTTTATATTTAATTATATATTTGTAGTGTATTAAGGAATAATTTAGTTAATATTAATTGGACGAAAAATTGTAAAAATTTAAAATCATTGTTATGGAAACAGCAAATATTGTTATTCATGTAAGAAAAGTTATTTTGTATAGGTTGAAGTTATTATTGACTTTAACGCTATTGTTTGCTTGCCAGTATGTCATAGCGCAAAACAATCATACAGTGAAAGGTGTGGTTGTTTCGGCTGATAACGAACCGTTATTTGGCGTGAATGTGATGCAAAAGGGAACTACAAATGGTGTTATCACAGACCAAGACGGCAATTTCACGCTGTCTGTTCCTGATAATTGCAATATCGAAGTTTCATATGTAGGCTTTCAGTCGCAGAATCTGAAGATTGGTCCACAGACATCACAATTGAAAGTCGTATTGAAAGACTTGAACAAGCAATTGGATGAAGTGGTGGTAGTCGGTTACGGAGTACAGCGTAAAAAGCTGGTTACAGGTGCCACGGTTCAAGTTAACGGAGATGATATTCAAAAAATGAATACCGTTAATCCGTTAACCGCATTGCAAAGCAAAACACCGGGCGTCAGCATAGTACAAGAGTCGGGAATGCCTGGTGAAGGCTATAAGGTGACGGTTCGCGGACTGGGAACGACAGGCGATGCAACACCTTTATATATTATAGATGGCGTGACAGGTGGCGACATCAACAGTTTGAATCCGGCCGACATAGAAAGCATCGACGTATTGAAGGATGCAGCTTCAGCCGCTATTTACGGATCACGTGCTGCCAACGGTGTAATATTAGTTACCACGAAACAGGGTAAGGTCGGTAAGACTGAGTTGACATACGACGGATATGTAGGATTCCAGAATGTTTATCGCATGCCAGATTTACTGAATGCCAAACAATATGCAATGATTATGAATGAAGGGCGACTGGAAGATGGATTAACGCCCTATGACTTTGCTTCTATGGTACCCGATTGGGACAAGATAGAAAACGGAACATGGAATGGAACGAATTGGATGGAATCGATTCGCAATAAAAATGCATTAATCACGAACCATGCCATAAATATCACAGGAGGTAGCGATCGTACTACATTTTCAGATGGTATTTCATATACTTGCCAGGACGGTATTTTAGGCAAGCCGGTTGAACCCAACTATACACGTTACACTGTGCGTATAAATTCGGAACATAAAGCATTTAACCATGATTTGCTTACGGTTGGTGAGAATCTGACATATACATACACCCAAAACAGAGGTATAGCAATAGGTGATTTATATAGCAATGATATTCATAATATGTTGATTACTTCGCCATTCTTACCGAATAAAAATACCGATGGCAGTTATCATTATGCCATTCCATGGGAGGTTCGTGAACCTAACCCGATTGCACTGATGCAAGATGCACGGGGAGATAATAAATCAAAATCACATGCCGTACGCGGAGTGCTATACGCTATACTGAAACCTATATCGGGATTAAACATAAAGACTAATTTCGGCTTCAAGTTAGATGCCGACTCATATCGCAGTTATATACCAACATACAAATTGGCAAGCAATGCAATAAATACTGCCAGCATTGTGGAGCAAAACATGTCCATAGGATGTTCGTTGATGTGGGAAAATACGGCTACTTATGATTTCAAAATTGCGAAGAAGAACAACTTTACTGCCATGTTAGGGCAAAGTATTGAAGTAGACGGATTGGGCGAAAATATTGACGGATCAAATACAAATTCCATCTTTGATGATTTCAACCATGCCTATTTATGTAATACGCCGACAATTTCTGCACGTACCACATTAACCGGCTCACCGTTGGGACGCGAAACACTTGCATCATTCTTCGGTCGTATCAATTACGATTATATGGGTAAATATATGGCAACATTCGTTCTCCGCGCCGATGGTTCAAGCAAGTTTGCCGCCGGTCATCGTTGGGGATATTTCCCTTCAGTATCGGCAGGATGGATAGTTACTGAGGAACCGTTCATGGAGAAATCCAAGAATTGGATGGATTTTCTGAAACTGCGTGCCAGTTGGGGTCAAAACGGCAATCAGTCCATTGCCGGGTATCAGTATTTATCGACATACGCTTTCTCGGGAGTCGATTACACATTCGGAAAGGATAAATCGCTAATTACCAACGGAGCATACTCCGACATCTTGGCTAATCCGAATGTTACGTGGGAAAAATCGATACAAACCGATTTAGGCTTTGATGCACGTTTCCTGAAAAGCCGTCTGGGTACGAACTTCGATTATTATGTAAAGACTACAAAAGACTGGTTGGTTCAAGCTCCGATATTGGACACAATGGGTACGAACGCTCCATATATAAATGGCGGTGACGTAAGAAATACAGGATGGGAACTGGCTTTATCATGGGATGACAAGGTTGCCGATTTTATGTATGGCGTCAATGTTAATGTGGCTCATAACAAGAATAAAGTTACGCGTATTGCCAATACCGAAGGCATTATTCATGGCGATGCCAACGTGCTTAGTAACGGTACGGACGAAATGTACCGCGCACAAGTAGGTTATCCGATCGGTTATTTTTACGGATACAAGACGGCCGGAATCTTTCAAAATCAGGAACAAATAGAGAATTATAAAGGTGCTAAATTAAGTGGAGCACAACCTGGTGATGTTATATGGGTGGATACTAACCATGACGGTACCATAGATTTGAATGACCGTTGCAAGATAGGTGACCCCCACCCCAGTTATACATTGGGATTAAGCCTCAACTGCGCATGGAAAGGATTTGACGTAAGCGCCACGATGGCCGGCGTCTTCGGCAATCAGATTATGAAATCTTATCGCTCATTCGTGGATTATCCGCATAATAATTATACAACATCAATATTTAAACGCTGGCATGGCGACGGTACTTCAAATAAGTTGCCGCGTCTGACTTCGGGAACAAGTACGAATTGGCAAAACATATCGGACATTTATATGGAAAATGGTGATTATATGCGCATGCAAAATCTGACTATCGGTTATGATTTCAAGAAATTGTTCAAGAATATGCCTTTGCAGGAAATGAGAGTATATTTTGCTGCTCAAAATCTCTTTACAATTACCGGATATTCAGGAATGGACCCGGAGGTAGGGTACGGCGGTTACCAAAATTGGGTTTCCGGCATAGATTTGGGATTTTATCCAAGTCCTCGTACATGTATGTTTGGTGTTAACGTAAAATTTTAAAATCATGAAGATAAAATATATATTGTTCGGAGCATTAATTACAATATTAATGTCAGGATGTAATGACTTTTTAAGTACGGATAATCTGACTAAAAAGAATAATTCCAACTTTCCGAAGACTGAAGATGATGCTGAAGAAGCACTTACAGGCGCATATTCCATGCTACGAATGATGACAAACGGTGATGAGGGGCAAAATATATTTATTGTATCCGAGATATTATCAGACGACCGCTTTGGCGGAGGCGGACCGGATGACCGCTATGCCCAGGCTTTGGATCATCTGAAAAAGTCAAGCGATAATATGTTCTCTGATATATGGAAAATTAACTATGTCGGGGTTTATCGTTGCAATCTATTACTTGAATCACTTGGCAACGTTACGTTTACAAGCGACAGCACCCGTAATCAAATTGAGGGTGAGGCAAGATTCCTCAGAGCTTATTACTATTTTAATTTGTGCAAGACGTTCGGCAAGGTACCACTGATTACCACATCGCAATCGAGCAATGAGGCACAGGCGTCTCCCGATTCACTGTATTCGCAAATAGGTACGGATTTAAAGAAAGCAATATCATTATTGCCTTCCGTTACAATACAAAAAATGTCTACATCAAATTTAGGGCATGCCACCAAATGGGCTGCTGAAGCTTTATTGGCTAGGGTATATCTTTTTTATACCGACTATTATGAAAAATCGTCGATGCCGGTTAAAGGCGGGGCGATGACTAACGATGAAGTGGTCAATGATTTAAAAGATTGCATTAATAAAAGCGGGCACAAATTGATGCCTGATTTCCGGGACTTATGGCCATATTCAAATAAATATACCAAACCGGATTATCCATATTCAACAAGTAATGATTTGAGTTGGTACGGTGAGGATGGAGATAATTATGAGACGATATTTGCTATTAAATATAGTGCCAAGGCTTATTGGGGAGATGGTGACATCTATGCCCACCGCAGTAACGAATGTGATTTGTTCTTTTCTCCACGTGAAACGGATGGAAGTACGGCCAACAATTTCCCGTTGGGAATCGGATGGGGATACGGACCGATCAACCCTACAATGATTAATGATTGGGAGTCGGCCGAGCCGAACGATATACGTTTGAAAGGTTCTGTCTTCGATGTTTCGGCAGAAGCCCCCAATTATGTATGGGGCGCAGATAAACAATATAACGAAACAGGATATTGGGAGAAAAAGTATGCTGCAATAAATACCAAAGTTAGCGATGCCGGTGGCAATGTTACGTATGAAAATTATTCGCATCAAATATATCCGTCAATAGAAAATGACTACCAAATAGATAATATTCAGGACATAGTCGTTATTCGTTTTGCCGATGTATTGTTGATGTACAGTGAGTTGACAAAAACAGCGGATGGCATCAACCAGGTACGCGCACGTGTGGGATTAGCTCCGATTGCAGGATACACGGACACGGCTTTGCGTAATGAACGCCGCTGGGAACTGGCCTTTGAAGGGCTGCGTTGGTATGATTTATTGCGTTGGCATATTGCAGGCGATGCATTGGCTCGCCAAAATGGTGTATCGGTAGAGAATAATTTGGAAAAAACAACGATGGATATGTCAGACATCAAACAACGGGTCACCGATACCGGTGGGTTCTTGCAAATTCCACAAACCCAGATTGATTTGTCAAATGGCGTTCTTAAACAAAATGCAGGCTGGACCGGAGATAATCTGTTATATTAAAAATGTAGGAGGAATATGATATGAAAAAATATTATGTCGGTATATTATCGTTGTTATTCTTAATGTTAGCTTTTAGTAGCTGCGACCCGGTTTGCAGCCGCATAAGCGAAGGTGGAATTGTAGATTCCACATTTTTAAAACTTGATGTGCATGCCACAACTGATGGAGGTAATCAGATTGTTATGATTAACAATACTCCTAAAGTGGGTTCTTATTGGAATTATGGTACAGGGCTATCTTCGGCTCAGAATGACACTGTTGTATTGCCGTTTATCGGAGAACAAACGATCACATTCACCGGTTTGTGCGATGGAGGTACAGTTACCGCCAAACGAAAAATTGATATAAAACAAATCGATCACCCTGTTTCTCCGGAATGGACATATTTCGCCGGTAGCACATCCGCCGGCAAAACGTGGGTGTGGGATCCTACTGTCAATTATGTTTACGGAGAAGGAGGATACCTCACAGAACAGGCACCTGACTGGACTTTGATTTCACAAGCCCAAACAGACGACCCTGACGGATATATGGTATTTGACTTGAATGGAGGACCAAACTTCACAAAATACAAGGCTGACGGTACCGTAAATGAAAAAGGTACTTTCTCATTTGACATGTCGTCTACCAAAACAGATCCAGATGATAATTCACAATGGTCGATAGGTACGCTTACATTAACAGGAGCAACAGTGCTGAGCGGACATTTGGTAGGTTCAACCGACGCTCAATATAAATATGATATATTGGTGCTGAATGATAATGTGATGATACTGTGTGCTGCAGCTGCCGGGACAGCAGCATGGGATAGCGGTACTTTTTGGTTGTTCCGCGCAAAGAATTAAGAATATAGTATAAAAGATGAAAATTGTTATTGATTTAGGAGGAACGAACCTACGTGTAGGCCAGGTGGAAAATGGTAGTGTCATAAAATATAAATCTGTGGCATGCCATGCAAAGGATAATGATGTTTCGGTCATTGAACTGATTGAAAAGCTTATACAAGAGATGATGAATCCACATGTAGACTCGATTAACATAGGCGTTCCTTCAATTGTTGATGCAGAACATGGCATTGTTTATAATGCCGTAAACATACCATCATGGAAAGAAGTGCATCTGAAAGAAATATTTGAAAAGGCTTTTCATATACGTGTTAATGTGGAGAACGATGCCAATTGCTTTACACTTGGCGAAAAGTATTTCGGTATCGGTAAGAACTTTGATAATATGATAGGTATGACTCTTGGCACAGGCGTGGGTGCGGGTATTATTGCCGACGGTAAACTATATCGCGGCTCTAATGCTTGTGCCGGCGAAATAGGGTCATTACCCTATTTGCAGAGTGACTATGAACATTATTGCAGCAGCATGTTCTTTGAACAGATTGGACTTAACGGCAAAGATTTAGCAGATAAGGCATCCGGAGGCGACATAAAAGCGTTGGACTTGTGGCGCAATTTCGGTTACCATTTAGGCAAATTGATGCAAGCGATAATGTTTACATACGACCCTCAAGCCGTAATAATAGGTGGCGGTATAGCTAAAGCTTCTCCGTTTTTTGAGAAGTCGATGAGAAGCTCGATGGCTGAGGGCTTTCCTTATCGCCATGTTGTAGAGCGGATTGTAATTAGTTTTTCAATACTTGCCAATAGCAATTTGTTAGGAGCATCAAAACTTTAGATATTTATGCCATGAAAAAATTTGTCGTTTCATTATTTATTTCTGCAATGTGTTGCGTGTGCACCATGGCCGGAATCAGACATTATGTTTTGCGTGACGGATGGAAAGTGCAAGAGAATAACAACGTATATCATACGTCGCTGCCTACGACGGCTATGAACGTACTCATAAAAAACGGAGTATACGGCGAAGATGTTTTGGATAAGTTGAATTACAGAAGTGTCAACAAATCACGTTTTAACCATCCGTGGCGATTCAGTAACAGTTTCAAACTACCGAAAATAAACAGTGGGCAGCATGTGTTTATTAAGCTGGACGGCATAAGTTATTCTGCCAATATATTCGTTAATGGCAAACTCATTGCATCACGTGATTCGATAAAAGGGCCTTTTCGCCGGTATATGTTTGACATTACCCGGTATGTAAGTACCAGAAATAATATTACGATTGAAGTTTTTCGTGCAAATCCCGGTGACCCCAATATAGGTTTTGTCGACTGGAATCCACGGCCTGCGGATGAGAGCATGGGCATCTTTCGAGGTGTCGGCATTGATGTTGTAGGCAGTGTGCTGATGAATAATACGACCGTACAATCACATGTAAATACGAAAACGCTAAAAGAGGCATGGCTTACTTTAGTTACGGAACTGACAAATTTATCGGGACAAACAGTAAAAGGAGTACTTAGAGGGGAACTTGACGGTAAACAAATAACTTTTCCGGTTACATTGAATGCCGGCGAAAAACGTTTATTGCGCCTCACTCCTAAGGAAATTCCTGCATTGCATATTTCCAATCCACGTTTATGGTGGTGCGATAACATGGGAGAGCCTAATTTATATAATGTATCTTTGAAGTTCGATGTAGAAAATAATACTTCGGATAAATGCGATATTACATTCGGCGTTCGTGAAATAGATGACTATACTACACAGGAAGGATATAAGGGCTTTTTGCTGAACGGCAAAAAGGTGCTTATCCGGGGTACCGGGTGGACGGATGACATATTCCTTCGTGATACGCCGGAATCTTATTTGCGCCAAATCAAATATGTAAAAGACATGCATCTGAACACCATAAGATTGGAAAATATCTGGGGAAATTCCGATGACTTGTTTAATATATGTGACCGTAACGGAATAATGATACTGGCGGGATGGAGCTGCCAATGGGAATGGAGCGATTATATCGGTGGTAAGGAAGACCAATATACCAGCATAGCCGACAGCGACAGAGAGTTGGTGGCAGAAGAATTGCAAGACCAAATATTATGGCTGCGTAATCATCCGAGCATAATAGGTTGGTTCATTGGTAGTGATAAAGTACCGTCGCCTGAAATGGAAAGCCGTTACCGTGGCATAATATCGACTCTTGATAAGCGGCCGTGCATTTGTTCCGCGAAGGATTGGGACAGTGAACTTTCAGGCAAAACAGGAACGAAAATGGCAGGACCGTATGAGTATGTAGGCCCTAATTACTGGTATGTGGACACAAAATTGGGAGGCGCTTTCGGTTTCAATACCGAAACGTGCATAGGAGCTCAGTTACCTGTGAAAGAATCTATTGAACGTATGATACCTGAAGAAAAGCTGTGGCCTGTAAACAATTTTTGCTACAATTATCATTGCGCTGCTTCAATAGCCGGAATGCATTCGTTGGATGTACTTACCGATATTATTAACAGGAAATTCGGAGGAGCTACCGACTTGGATGATTACCTGAAAAAGGCCGACTTGCTGAATTACGACGGAACGCGTTCAATGTTTGAGGCGTTTCGCGTGAATATTCCTCATGCGACAGGTATTATACAGTGGAAACTGAATTCGGCATGGCCCTCACTCTACTGGCAGTTATATGACTATTACGGAGTACCCACGGCAGCCTATTATTCCGTAAAATCGGGCAATGCTCCGCAACAGCTTATATATAATTATAAGGATCGCTGCGTTTATCTGGTAAACGAAGGACCTAAGGCAGTGAAAATAAAGAGTGAGATGTCGCTGTATGATTCCATTTCTGTTGAACGGCAAAAAGCAGACACGGTTACTACAATAGAGCCCTATACGGTGCAAAGACTTTTTACCGTGAATAAATTGAGTATTCTGGAATTTTTGTTTTTAAGGCTTCACTGTGCAGATTACAAGGACGCTGTCGATAACACATATTGTTTAAGTGCGGATGAAGATGAATATGATTGGGCGAAGTCTACTTGGTATGTATCACCATTAAAAACCACCTCAAATTTCAGAGCTTTAGCTTCATTACCTACTACGGTCTTGGATGTTAAGGCCAAGTTAATTGATAATAATGTGGAAGTCACCGTTACCAATAAATCAAATAAAATATCTTTTTTTAATAGGTTTATGCTAAAAGACGATAAAGGTAATGTGCCGATGTATGCAATATGGAGTGATAATTATATTACTTTGCAACCTGAAGAAACAAAAAAATTGACATGCTCGTTATCCGATGCCGTTAAGAATTTGACACTAACGATTACAGGTTGGAATGATAAAGAGCAAACAATTAAACTCTGATATTTTATGGTACGACTTATCTTTTTAACTGATTTTACTGAAGCTTATCCGCATCATTTGTTACGGGGTATCCTGCAATATGCTCGTGAACAGGGACACGAATCATGGGTTGTTTGTCGCATGCCACCCTCGTATAAAGAAGAATACGGAATAAGAGGCGTCTTGAAATGGGCAAAGAAATGGGGTGCAAATGCAATCATCGGACGCTTTAATATAGATGAGGATGTATTGCTATTCCAGCAAAATAAAATTGTAGTTATTGCTCAGGATTTTAAGAAGCGCTTTTCTGTCATACCGAACATTACAAGTGATTATATTTCTACGGGAGACATTGCCGGAAAATACTTCCTTGACAAAGGTTTTACTTCTTTCGCTTTTTACGGATATAAAGACACGGTATGGTCTGATGAACGATGTGAGGGTTTTCGCCAAAGAATAATTAAAGCCGGGTATGAACATAATTTCTTTGAATATAAGAAGCAACGGCTTGAAAATTTATGGTTTTATGAATCCACACCTCTTGTTAATTGGCTGAAATCATTGCCTTTGCACACGGCGGTCTTTTGTTGTGATGATAATCAGGGAAATAAAATAGCTGAAGTATGTAAATTCAGTAATATTCGCATTCCAAACGATTTGGCCGTCCTTGGCGTAGATAATGATGAAACGCTGTGCTTACTTTCCGACCCTCCGCTTTCAAGCATTAGGCTAGATATTGAAAAAGGCGGTTATGAAGTAGCCCAACTGATAACGCAAATTATCCAACGTAACGATAATGCATTAAAAGACATAACTATCCAACCCGGCGGAATAATAAACAGGATGTCTACAAATGTATATGCTACTGACGATCCTGCAATACTAAAAGCGATGGATTACATCCATAATAATTTATCACATCAGATAAACGTTAAGGATATATTACGCCAGGTACCGCTATCCCGCAGATTACTGGAAATACGTTTCAGGGAAATTACCGGACAATCCATTTATAAATACATATCAATACGCCGCATGGAATTGTTTGCCGACTTATTGTTGGAAAGAGACGCTCCGATAGCAGACATAGCAATGGAGGTCGGGTTCGAGAATTACGGTAACTTATCGCGCCGGTTTAAAGAAGTTAAGGGTTGCACGCCGATGGAATACAGGCGACATAATAAAAGCGGTAAAATTTATCATTAAAAGAATGTTTGTATTTTAATTTATTGTAAGTGATAAGGATTATAAATTATGTCAAGAAGAATAAACATAGTAATTGCTTTATTATTATTGATTGTAGAGCATGCTTCAGCTTTTGATTTCAAAGCTAACGGTATTTTATATAGTTATATGAAAAACGGTAAGTCGGTTGAGGTGTCTGCCGGTTGTCAATATAAAGGTTTCGTCACCATACCGGATTCGGTTATGTATTTAAACACCAAATATGTGGTTGCAGGTATCGGTTACAGGGCATTTATGAATTGTACTGAGATGAAAGTAATCTCAATGCCTAATACAATAAAAATAATCGGTGCCGATGCTTTTGTAAATTGCCAAGGTTTATCGTCTATTTTCATACCTGATTCGGTAACCAACATCGACAGTTGCGCTTTTCGAGGATGTACCGGGTTGAAATCGGTTAATCTAGGGCGTTATGTAACCGAAATAGGACCTAAAGCATTTTGGGATTGTGCAAATCTGGAAAGTATTGATGTGGTTAGCGGTAATAGCATTTACGCATCGGTAGACGGATCTTTATATGACAAGCATATAACTGCACTCATCAGTGTACCTACAGCAAAAAAAGGATGTTTTAATATACCGACTTTTACATCTTATATCGGTCAAATGGCATTTTACGGGTGCAGCGGCATAAAGGCTTTTAAAGTTGATAAGAAAAATCACTTCTTTACTTCAATTGACGGAGTATTATATAGTTTGGATAAAAAATCTTTAGTTTCAGTGCCGCATGAGATTAAAGGTAATTTTATTATTCCTTGCCACGTTGTAACTATTGAAGAATGTGCTTTTGCAGATTGCAAGCACCTGTCTTCAGTAATCATTCCAAATTCAGTAAAAAAGATAGGAGTTGAAGCTTTTTACCTTTGCAAGGAATTGAGTAATGTAAGTATCGGTAAATCCGTTAAAAGTATAGATATGGAAGCTTTTAGGGATTGCGTAGGATTAAAATCAATTATATTACCTGAATCCGTAACCGGTATAGGGAAATTGGCTTTTGCTGGTTGTACAGGTTTGACATCGGTAAATATACCTAAAGCAGTTACTTATATCGGAGAAAATTCATTTGCCGGTTGTAGTAATTTGACAGCTATAAATGTAAATGATAATAATTCAGTGTATACATCAATAGGGGGAATTGTGTATGACAAATATAAAACAACAGTTATTTGTACGCCTCTTGGTAAATAAACATCACCCTTTCGAAATTATTTTGCAGATTTTTTCTCGAAAAGTTTTGCAGATATAAAAATTATGTCTACTTTTGCAACCGCATTTACGGGAAAGGCCCGATCGTCTAAAGGTTAGGACACAAGATTTTCATTCTTGAAATGGGAGTTCGATTCTCCCTCGGGCTACAAAATTAATAATAACAAAAAACTTAAAGATTAGTCGAAATGGCAAATCATAAATCATCACTTAAAAGAATTAGAAAGAGTGAGAGAAGAAATCTTCACAATAGATATTACGGCAAAACGATGAGAAATGCTGTTCGCAGATTTCGCGCATTAACCGTAAAGAGTGAAGCAGAAGCTGCTTATCCCGCACTCCAAAAAATGTTGGATAAAATGGCTAAGATTCATCTCATTCATGAAAACAAAGCAGCCAATTTGAAATCCAAATTAGCTACACAAATGAACAAGTTGTCATAAATTAACGATTATTTTTTTGTAATCAGTATAAAAAGGTTGAACTTTCAAAAGTTCAACCTTTTTATTTGCACATATATTGCCGCAATATCCGCCACCGATAAAAAAGCATAATAATCAGGAATTTAAAGACAATAAAGAGGAAAAAGCTCGCTGATTTTTACTATTTTTGTCTCCAACATAAAAGAGAAAAATATTTTATAGTATATGACAGACCAAGAAATGGAAAAGGCCGAAGAGAAGGTACCTGAAATAAAGAAGGTAGAGCAAATCCCTGCTGCCGAGAAGAAGATAGTGGAGCAGATACAGAAAAATGGCAGCAAGGTTTTTCTCGATTTAAAACTGCACGACATACCCAATACCGTATCGAAGGCATCCATTGAAGCCGCGAAGCTTGGCGTAGACATGCTGAACGTCCACACTATGGGCGGCTTTACCATGATGAATGAAACCAGGCAGGCAGTACAAAATGCAGTAAAAACACTCACGATACAGCGCCCCATCTTAATCGGAGTAACTGTTCTCACCAGCCTTGACAACGGGGAGCTTGAGCGGATGGGCATCACAATCACTGTGGAGGCCCTTACAAGGAAGCTCGCGCTCCTTGCAAAAGAGGCCGGCATGGACGGGGTTGTAGCCGGCGGCAGTGAAATCGAATTAATCAGGGAATTGTGCGGAAAGGATTTCGTCATCGTAACACCTGGTGTAAGGATCGAGGAGAAAAAAGACGACCAGAAGAGAACCATCGGCCCCGTGGAGGCAATCCAGCGGGGCGCCACCTACATCGTCCTCGGC
>Ga0210129_1000206_pt1 | contig 15832 bp, 13 predicted proteins | sample WestPond_Cattail_2_FD_185582 | JGI IMG/M metagenome (GOLD analysis project Ga0210129, IMG submission 185582) | Wetland microbial communities from the San Francisco Bay, California, USA, that impact long-term carbon sequestration -... | ecosystem: Environmental > Aquatic > Marine > Wetlands ... | reverse complement strand
TGGACGACGGCCGCATTGCCCATTTCGAGGGCTACCGGGTGCAGCACAACACCTCGCGCGGGCCCGGCAAGGGCGGCGTGCGCTTTCACCAGGACGTGACGCTGTCCGAAGTGATGGCGCTGGCGGCCTGGATGTCGATCAAGAATGCCGCGGTGAACGTGCCCTTCGGCGGCGCCAAGGGCGGCATCCGGGTGGACCCGAAACAGCTCTCGCGGGGCGAACTCGAACGCATGACGCGCCGCTACACCAGCGAGATCGGCATCATCATCGGCCCGACCAAGGACATCCCGGCGCCGGACGTCAACACCAACGAGCAGGTCATGGCGTGGATGATGGACACCTATTGCATGAACGAGGGCAGCAGCGCCACCGGCGTGGTCACCGGCAAGCCGCTTGATCTGGGCGGCTCGCTGGGCCGGCGCGAAGCCACCGGCCGCGGCGTGTTCACGGTCGCCCAGGAAGCCGCGCGCCACATCGGCATGGACGTGGCCAAGGCCCGCGTGGCGGTGCAGGGTTTCGGCAATGTCGGCGGCGTGAGCGCCAAGCTCTTTGCACAGGCCGGCGCGCGCGTGGTGGCGGTGCAGGACCACGGCGGCACCATTTACCAAGCGGCCGGGCTCGACGTGCCCGCCCTGCTGGCCCATGTGGCGCGCAGCGGCAGCGTGGCCGGGTTCCCGCAGGCCGAGGCGCTGACCCCTGAGCAGTTCTGGGACGTGGACTGCGACATCCTGATTCCGGCCGCGCTGGAAACCCAGATCACCGAGGCCAACGCCGGGCGCATCCGGGCGCGCATGATCATCGAGGGCGCCAACGGCCCGACCACGCCGCAGGCCGACGACATCCTGCATGAACGCCAGGTGCTGGTGGTGCCCGACGTGATTGCCAATGCCGGCGGCGTGACGGTGAGCTACTTCGAGTGGGTGCAGGATTTTTCCAGCTACTTCTGGAGCGAGGACGAAATCAACGCCCGGCTGGTGCGCATCATGCAGGAGGCCTTCGCGGGCATCTGGCAAGTGGCCCAGGAGAAGAAGGTCAGCCTGCGCACCGCCACCTTCATCGTGGCCTGCCGGCGCATCCTGAGCGCGCGCGACCTGCGCGGCCTCTACCCTTGAAGGCAGCGCCTCCTTGAGGGGGTTACTGCAGCGGCTCCTTCAGCGCCTCGGGCAGCGGCAGCGGCATGACGGCGATGCCCTCCTCGATCAGGGCCTGCGTTTCTTCGCTCGAAGCCTGGCCGCGGATGCCGCGCTCGGGGGTTTCGCCGTAGTGGATTTTGCGGGCCTCTTCGGCAAACCGGGTACCGACATCATCGGTCTGCGCCATGATGCGCCGCGCCACCTGGAGCCACGCGGCCTGCAGCACCTGTTCGGTGGCACCCGAGACGACTTCCTGGACCTCCGGCAGGGGCGCAGCCAACTCGCGGCCGCTGCCCAGGTTCAGGCGCGGCGCGCTGAGCATCTTGGCGACGGCCGTGTCGCCGCACATCGGGCACGCGACCAGGCCACGCCCGAGCTGGCTGGAGAAATCCTCTTCCGAGGCAAACCAGCCTTCGAATACATGGCGCTGCGCGCACTGCAGATCCAGAACTTTCATGTCGCGATTATCGGTTGTCTGAAGCCGGTGGCGCAGCTTGCCAGGACAGTTCCCAGGCGCCGGAGAGCACGTTTTGCAGCCACAGCGCGGCGGTGAGTGTCTTGGCATCGGTCACCAGACCATCCCGGCACCATTGCAGCAACTCTGCCGGCGTGGCGGTGAACACGTCGAGAAACTCACCGTGGTCGAGCTGGCGCGGCCCCAGGCTCAAACCGCGCGCAAACCAGATCTCGATGAACTCGGTGGAATAGGAAATCACCGGATGCAGCACCCCGGCACGGGCCCACTCCAGCGCGCGGTAGCCGGTTTCCTCCGTCAGTTCGCGCTGGGCACAGGCCAGGATGTCTTCGCCGGCATCGAGCTTGCCGGCGGGGAATTCGATCATGACCTGCCCCACCGGATAACGGAACTGGCGCTCCAGCACCAGCCGGAGCTCGCCCTGCGCGTCCTGCAGCAGCGGCACGATCATCACCGCCCCCGGATGGATGACGTATTCGCGCACCGTACTGGCGCCGTCGGGCAGGCGCACGGTGTCGCGAAAGGCGTGCAGGAAATGGCCCTTGAACAGCTCCTGGCTGGACAGGCGGGTTTCGATCAGATGGCTGTGATCCATGACCGAAACGGATCGAGGTCTTCCGCTCAGGCGCCCAGCATCTGGATGATGGCCCGGTTGCACAGCGCCATCAGGCCGCCCGGCACCAGGCCGAGGATCAGGATCAGGGCCCCGTTGATGGACAGCACCACGCGGACATCGTGCGGCGCCGAGACGGTGCTGGCCGTGATCGGCTCGTCAAAGTACATGACCTTGACCACGCGCAGGTAGTAGAAAGCACCGATCAGCGACATCATCACCGCGAACAGCGCCAGGCCGATGTGCAAGGCCTGGCCCGAAGCCACCAGGGCCTGCAGCACCGAGAGCTTGGCGTAGAAGCCGACCATGGGCGGAATGCCGGCCAGCGAGAACATGCAGAGGGCCATGATGGCGGCATACAGCGGGCTGCGCTGGTTGAGGCCGGCGAAGTCGGTGATTTCCTCGCTCTCGAAGCCCTCGCGCGCCAGCAGCAGGATGACGCCGAAAGTGGCCAGCGTGGTCAGCACATAGGTCACCACGTAGAACATGGCCGAGCTGTAGGCATTGGCCGCGGAAAAGACGTTGCCGTTGATCACGCCCGACATCAGGCCCAGCAGCACAAAGCCCATCTGCGAAATGGTGGAGAACGCGAGCATGCGCTTGAGGTTGGTCTGGGCAATGGCCGCCAGATTGCCGATCAGCAACGAGCCGATGGCCAGCAGCATGAGCATCTGCTGCCAGTCGATGGCCAGCGGCAACAGGCCTTCGACCAGCAGCCGGATCACGATGGCAAAGGCCGCCAGTTTCGGCGCGCCGCCGATCAGCAGGGTCACCGCCGTGGGGGCCCCCTGGTAGACGTCGGGAATCCACATGTGGAACGGCACCACGCCGAGCTTGAAGGCCAGCCCCGCCACCACGAACACCAGGCCGAACACCAGCACCTGGTGATTGACGCGGCCCGAGCTGATGGCCTGCAGCACGACATTGATGTCGAGCGAACCGGTGGCGCCGTACATCATGGACAGGCCATAGAGCAGGAAGCCCGAGGCCATCGCGCCGAGCACGAAATATTTCATGGCCGCTTCGGTCGCGGTCGCGTTGTCGCGCCGCAGCGCGACCAGGGCGTAGCTGGAGAGGGTCAGCAGTTCCAGACCGAGGTAGGTCAGCAGGAAGTTGTTGCCCGAGATCATGATGAACATGCCCAGCAGCGCGAACATGCTGAGCGAAAAAAGCTCGCCGCCGCGCAGCATGTCGCGGTGAGCCGCGTAGGGCCGGCCGTACACCAGGGTGACCATCACCGCCACGGTGGCGAAGCACTTGAGCCAGTTGCCCATGGGGTCGCTCAGCACCATATTGCCCATGGCATACAGCGTGTCGCCGCCGCTGGCATACAGGAACTGCAGCAGGGCCACCGTGCCGAGCGTCGCCAGGGTCAGCACATAGGTCAGCGTGCGCTGACTGCTTTTCACGCCCAGGTCGATCAGCGTGATGGCGCAAGCCATCACGAGCAGGACGATTTCGGGATAAACCGCAATCCAGCTGAGTTTGTCAGTCATCTTCAGTCTCTCAATTCAGTTTGGATGCCGCCACATGCTTGAGCAGTTCAGCCACCGAGCTGTCCATCACATCGGTGAACGGTTTCGGGTAGATGCCCATGAACAGCACGGCTAGCGCCAGCAGCGCCAGCATGAGGAACTCGCGGCTGTTGATGTCAAGCAGCGCCTTGACGTCGTCGTTGGCCACCGGGCCGAGATAGACGCGCTTGAACATCCACAGCGTGTAGGCGGCGCCGAAGATCAGCGCCGTGGCGGCGGCAAAGCCGAGCCAGAAGTTGGCCTTGACCGCGCCCAGGATGACCATCCACTCGCCCACGAAGCCGGCGGTGCCCGGCAGGCCGCAATTGGCCATGGCGAACAGCAGCGCGAAGGCGGCAAACTTGGGCATGGTGTTGACCACGCCGCCATAGCTGGCAATTTCACGCGAATGCACGCGGTCGTACAGCACGCCGATGGAGAGGAACATCGCGCCCGAGACAAAGCCGTGGGCAATCATCTGCACCAGGCCACCGGAGACGCCCAGGTCGTTGAAGATGAAGAAGCCCAGGGTGACGAAGCCCATGTGCGCCACCGAGGAGTAGGCCACCAGCTTCTTCATGTCCTGCTGCACCATGGCCACCAGGCCGACGTAGATCACGGCGATGAGCGACAGCGCGATCATCAGCCAGGCCCACTCGCGCGCGGCGTCCGGTGCAATCGGCAGGGAAAAACGCAGGAAACCGTAGGCGCCCAGCTTCAGCATGATGGCGGCCAGCACGGCCGAGCCGCCGGTAGGGGCCTCGACGTGCACGTCCGGCAGCCAGGTGTGGACCGGCCACATCGGCACCTTGACGGCGAAAGCGGCGAAGAAGGCAAAGAACAGCAGGGTTTGCGTCGTGCTGTCCAGCGGCATCTCGTGCCAGGCGGCGATGTCAAAGCTGCCCCCCGACTTGGTGTACAGGAAGATCAGCGCGATCAGCATCAGCAAAGAGCCGAGCAGCGTGTAGAGGAAGAACTTGAACGCCGCGTAGATCTTGTTCGGGCCGCCCCAGATGCCGATGATCAGGTACATCGGGATCAGGGTCGCCTCGAAGAAGACGTAGAACAGCAGGCCGTCGAGGGCGGCGAACACGCCGATCATCAAACCGCTGAGGATCAGGAAGGCCCCCATGTACTGGTTGACGCGGCGCGTGATGACCTCCCAGCCGGCGATCACCACCACCACATTGATGAAGGCGGTCAGCAGGATGAACCAGAGCGAAATGCCGTCCACCCCGAGGTGGTAGTTCACATTGAAGCGCTCCATCCAGGGCATCTGCTCGACAAACTGCATCGCCGCCGTCCCCAGCTTGAAGCCGCTGTACAGCGGCAGGGCGACGAGAAAGCTTGCAACAGCACCGATCAGCGCGACCCAGCGCACGACGCGCGCCTGTTCGTCGCGCCCCAGGGCCAGCAGCACCACACCGAATGCAATCGGCGTCCAGATAGCCAGGCTCAACAAACCCATCTTGTTCTTCTCCTTAGCGTCCGAGCCACTCGGCGATCATGGGCCCGGTCACGAAATACGACATCAGCACCAGTAGCCCGACGATCATGGCCAGCGCGTAGTGATACAAATAACCCGACTGCACCCGGCGCACGACGCCGGCCACCCAGCCCATCAATTTCCAGGAACCGTTGACCAGCGTGCCGTCGATCACGGCCACATCGCCGCCCTTCCACAGGCCGGTGCCCAGCATGCGCGCACCCCGGGCCAGGATGTTTTCATTGATCCAGTCCATGTAGTACTTGTTCTCCAGCAGGGTGTAGAGCGGCCGGAAAATCCGCTTGATGGCCGCCGGTAGCGCCGGGTTGACCATGTACATGTAGTAGGCGGTGACCACGCCGCCCAGCGCCAGCCAGAACGGCAGCGTGCTGAAGGCGTGCAGCGCCATGGCCACCGGGCCGTGGAAGGCTTCCTTGAGCTCCTCCATCACCGGATGCCGCGCGGCATCGACGATGATCGAGTCCTTGAAGAAATCGCCGAACAGCATGGGTCCGATCGTCATGTAGCCGATCACCACCGAGGGGATCGCCAGCAGCACGAGCGGCACCGTCACCACCCAGGGTGATTCGTGCGGTTCATGGTGTTCGTCGTGATGGCCGTGGTCGTCGTGATGCGCATCCGGGTTCTGGTCGTAGCGCTCCTTGCCGTGGAACACCAGGAAGTACATGCGGAAGGAATAGAAGGCGGTCACGAAGACGCCGGCCAGCACGGCGAAGCTGGCGAAGCCGCTGCCCCACAGGTGGCTCTCGTGCACGGCTTCGATGATGCTGTCCTTGGAGTAGAAGCCGGAGAACAGCGGCGTGCCGATCAGGGCCAGCGAGCCCAGCAGCGAGGTGATCCAGGTGATGGGCATGTACTTGCGCACGCCGCCCATCCAGCGGATGTCCTGGTTGTGGTGCATGCCCATGATGACCGAGCCGGCGCCGAGGAACAGCAGCGCCTTGAAGAAGGCGTGCGTCATCAGGTGGAACACCGCCACCGAGTAGGCCGAGGCGCCCAGCGCCACCGTCATGTAGCCGAGCTGCGACAGTGTGGAATAGGCCACCACGCGCTTGATGTCGTTCTGGATGATGCCCAGGAAGCCCATGAACAGGGCGGTGATGGCACCGATCACCATGATGAAGCTCAACGCGGTGTCGCTCAGTTCAAACAGCGGCGACATGCGCGCCACCATGAAGATGCCGGCCGTCACCATGGTGGCGGCGTGGATCAGCGCGGAGATCGGAGTCGGGCCTTCCATCGAGTCGGGCAGCCAGACATGCAGCGGAAACTGGGCCGACTTGCCCATGGCACCGATGAACAGGCAGATGCAGATCACCGTGATCAGCATCCAGCTGGTGCCCGGGAAGCTCAGTTGGGCCAGTGCGCCGGCCTTGGCAAAGGCCTCGCTGTAGTTCAGGGTGCCGGCAAAAGCGGCGATCAGACCGATGCCCAGGATGAAGCCGAAGTCGCCCACGCGGTTGACCAGGAAGGCCTTCATGTTGGCGAAGATAGCCGTCGGTTTGTTGAACCAGAAGCCGATCAGCAGGTAGGACACCAGGCCCACGGCTTCCCAGCCGAAGAACAGCTGCAGCATGTTGTTGCTCATCACCAGCATCAGCATGGAGAAGGTGAACAGCGAGATGTAGGCGAAGAAGCGGTTGTAGCCCTCGTCCTCTTCCATATAGCCGATGGTGTAGATGTGGACCATCAGCGAGACGAAGGTCACCACGCACATCATCATGGCGGTCAGACCGTCGACCAGGAAGCCGATTTCCATCTTCAGGCCACCGACCACCATCCAGGTGTAGAGCGTCTCGTTGAAGCGCGCGCCATCCACGGCCACGCTCTTGAGCGTCATGGCCGAGAGAACAAAGGCCAGCAGCACGCCGAAGATGGTCAGCGAGTGCGACAGGCGCCGGCCGATCCAGTTGCCGCCGAATTTGGTGCCAAAGATGCCGGCCAGGAGCGCGCCGGCCAGTGGCGCCAGCGGCACAGCCAGCAGGGTGGAAGCAGAGAGGGTTTGACTCATGTTGTCGTTCTGTTGATGAACCCGGGGGTTCAGCCCTTGAGCGTATTGAGTTCGTCCACATTGATGCTGGACTTGTTGCGGAACAGCAGCACCAGGATGGCCAGGCCGATGGCCGATTCGGCCGCCGCCACGGTGAGGATGAAGAACACGAACACCTGGCCGTGCATGTCGCCCAGGTAGTGCGAGAAGGCCACGAAGTTCATGTTCACGGCCAGCAACATCAACTCGATCGCCATCAGCAGGACGATCAGGTTCTTGCGGTTGAGGAAAATACCGACCACGGCCAGCGCGAACAGCATGGCGCCCAGGGTGAGGTAGTGTCCCAGTGTCAGAGTCGTCATCATTTCTTCTCCTCCGCGGCCACGGGTGCCGGCGCCTGGCGTGTGGGTTCGAGCTTGAGCACCTGCAGGCGGTCGCTGGCGCGCACGCGCACCTGCTCGGACGGGTCAATGGTCTTGGTGTCCTTGCGCTCGCGCAGGGTCAGGGCGATGGCCGCGATCATGGCCACCAGCAGGATGACCGCCGCCACCTGCACCGGATAGATGTAGACCGAATAAAGCAGCTTGCCCAGTTCTTTCGTGTTGGAGATCGCCAGCACCGGCTGGCCGATGAGCTGCGCCACCCGGGGCTCCTCGGAGACACGGAAACCGGACATCAGGACCGCGGCCATCTCGAGCACGACGACGGCGCCCAGCGTGGCCGCCAGCGGGAAATGCTTCCAGAAGCTCTGGCGCATGGTGTCGATCTTGATGTCCAGCATCATGACCACGAACAGGAACAGCACCATGACCGCGCCGAGGTAGACCAGCACCAGCGTGATGGCCAGGAACTCTGCTTTGAGCAGCAGCCAGATCGCGGAAGCCTGCGAAAAGGCCAGCATCAGGTGCAGCACGGCATGCACCGGATTGCGTGCGGTGATCACCCGGAAGGCCGCAAACAGCAGCACCACCGAGAAGAGATAGAAGAAACCAGTCTTGACGTCCATGGGTCGGTCTTTATGAGGTTCTGTGAGTCGGCTTGCGGCGGCTGATCAACGGTAGGGGGCGTCAGCGGCCCTGGCAGCGGCGATCTCGTTCTCGTAGCGGTCACCCACGGCCAGCAGCATCTCCTTGGTGAAGTACAGGTCGCCCCGTTTTTCACCGTGGTATTCCAGGATATGGGTCTCGACGATCGAATCGACCGGGCAGCTTTCCTCGCAGAAGCCGCAGAAGATGCACTTGGTCAGGTCGATGTCGTAGCGCGTGGTGCGGCGGCTGCCGTCGGCGCGCACATCGGATTCGATGGTGATGGCCATGGCCGGGCAGACGGCCTCGCACAGCTTGCAGGCGATGCAGCGCTCTTCGCCGTTCGCATAGCGGCGCAGGGCATGCAGGCCGCGAAAGCGCGGCGACAAGGGGGTTTTCTCTTCAGGGAACTGCACCGTCACCTTGCGGCGGAAGGTGTAGCGGCCGGTCAGGGCCATGCCCTTGAGGAGTTCCACGAGCATGAAGCTCTTGAGGAAGTCCTTCAGGGAAAAGCTTGAAGCAGCGTTGGATGTAGCAATGGCAGCCATGTCCTAGTTCCAGATATTCCACGGCGAGTGCAGCCACACGCCGACGATGAGCAGCCACGCCAGGGTGACCGGGATGAAGATCTTCCAGCCCAGACGCATGATCTGGTCATAGCGAAAGCGCGGGAAGGTGGCGCGAATCCAGATGAACATCGAGACCACGCAGAAGGTCTTGAGGCCCAGCCAGATCCAGCCCGGCACCCCGTTGAACAGGGCGCTGTCGATCGGGGACACCCAGCCGCCCAGGAACATCAGCACCGCCAGGATGGAGACCAGCCACATGCTGGCGTATTCGGCCAGGAAGAAGATGGCAAAGCCCATGCCCGAGTATTCGACCATGTGGCCGGCCACGATTTCGGCCTCGCCCTCGACCACGTCGAAGGGATGGCGGTTGGTCTCGGCCACGCCGGAGATCAGGTAGACCAGGAAAATCGGGAACAGCGGCAGCCAGTTCCAGGACAGGAAATTCAGGCCCATGGCATTGAAATGGCCCTTGGCCTGTCCCATCACGATGTCGGTCAGGTTCATGCTGCCCGAGACCATCAGGACCACCAGGAAACAAAAGCCCATGGCGATCTCGTAGCTCACCATCTGGGCCGAGGCCCGCAGCGCGCCGAGGAAGGCGTACTTGGAGTTGGAGGCCCAGCCGGCGATGATGACGCCGTAGACCTCGATCGAGGTGATGGCCATGATCAGCAGCAGGCCGGCGTTGACATTGGTCAGGGCGACTTCGGGGCCGAAGGGAATGACCACCCAGGCCGCCAGCGCCGGCATGATGGCCATGATCGGTCCGAGCCGGAACAGCCCGCCGCTTGCGGCCGTCGGCTGGATGATTTCCTTGGTCAGCAGCTTGAGCGCGTCGGCGATCGGCTGCAGCAGGCCGAAGGGCCCCACCCGGTTCGGGCCATGGCGCACCTGCATGAAGCCCAGCAGCTTGCGCTCCCACAGCGTGAGGTAGGCCACGGCGCCCATCAGCGGGGCCAGCACGACCACGATCTTGATCAGGATCCAGAGCACCGGCCAGGCCAGGGAGCCCCACCAGCTTGCAGCCAGCAGGTTCAGTCCAAAGTTGTACAGCGCATCGATCATGCTGCCACCCCTTGTTCACGCGCATCGGCCGTCAACTGCAGCGACGGCGCACGACGGACCAGACCGTCGAGTTGGTAGATAGCCGCCACCGCCGGCTCAATCGCCGTGGCCGCCAGCGTGATGCCGGCCGGCGTGGCGTTGGACAGGTTCGCAGGCTTCACGGTGGCTGCCGCCAGCACCTCCTGCGAGGTTTCGAATTCGAAGCCCGGCAGATTGAGCAGGTTGCCCAGCACCCGCAGCACCTTCCAGGCCGGCCGGGTCTCGACCAGCGGCTTGACCACGGCGTGGAAGCTCTGCAGAAGCCCTTCGGCGTTGGCAAAGCTGCCCGAGGTCTCGGTGAACGGCGCGATCGGCAGCAGCACATCGCTGAACGCCATATTGGCCTTGAACGGGCTCAGGGTCACCACCATCCCGGCCTTGGCCAGGGCCGCGGCCGCGCGTTGGCCGGCGGCGGAATCGAACTCCGGCTCGGTATTGAGCAGGATCGCCGCCTTGAGACTGCCCGACAACATCTGGGCGGCATTCAGGCCACCGGCCTGCGGCTGGACCTTGACCCATTGCGCGCCCACCGTGTTGGCGGCTTCGGTCAGGTAACCCACGCTGGCGCCGGTCTGCGTCGCGATCCAGTTGGCCAGGGCCAGCAGGCTGGAGGCATTGGCGTGATGGGCTGCGGCATTGCCCAGCAGTACGGCTTTTTGTTCGCCACCCAGCAGCGATTTGGCGATAGCCTGCGCCTCGGGTGTCGCCTGGCCAGTAGCCGGCGCGCCAACGCCCTTCTCTGCCGCAATGGCGGCCGCCACGTCGGCCAGCGCCTGCGCCCAGTTGCCGGCAGCGGTCACGACGGCGTTGGCCACCGGCATGGCCCAGGCCTGGGCATTCTTGAACAGGGACTGCGAGGTGATCGCGCTGAGTTGTGCGCCATGGCGCACCGCATCACGGATGCGCAATGCAAACAGCGGATGGTCCTTGCGCAGGTTGGTGCCGACCAGCAGCACCCGCTGCAGCCTGGACAGCGAAGCAATCGAGGTGCCAAGCCACCGCACCGCAGGTGCGCTCTTGTCTGCACTTTCATTCTGGCCGAACTCGGCCTGACGCAGGCGGTGGTCGATGTTGTCGCTGCCCAGGCCGCGCACCAGGGCGGCGGCCAGATACAGCTCTTCGAGCGTGCTGTGCGGGCTGACCAGGGCGCCGATGCTGTTCGCGCCATGCTCGGCCTTGACCTGCCGCAGGCCGTTGGCCACGTACTCCAGCGCGGTCTGCCAGTCCACGTCCTGCCATTGCCCGCCCTGCTTGAGCATGGGACGGGTCAGGCGTTCGGCGCTGTTCAGCGCTTCATAGGAGAAGCGGTCGCGGTCGGCGATCCAGCACTCGTTGACAGCGTCGTTCTCCAGCGGCACGACGCGCAGGACCTGGTTGTTCTTGACCTGCACGATCAGGTTGGCACCGGTGGAATCGTGCGGGCTGACCGACTTGCGCCGGCTCAGCTCCCAGGTCCGGGCCTGGTAGCGGAAGGGCTTGCTGGTGAGCGCGCCGACCGGGCAGAGGTCGATCATGTTGCCCGACAGTTCGGAGTCCACCGAGTGGCCAACAAAGGTTTCAATTTCGCAATGCTCGCCGCGGTGGCTCATGCCCAGTTCCATGACGCCGGCCATTTCCTGTCCAAAGCGCACGCAGCGGGTGCAGTGGATGCAGCGGCTCATCTCTTCCATCGAGATCAGCGGACCGACGTCCTTGTGGAACACCACGCGCTTCTCTTCCTGGTAGCGCGAGGCGGAGCCGCCGTAGCCCACCGCCAGATCCTGCAACTGGCACTCGCCGCCCTGGTCGCAGATCGGGCAGTCCAGCGGATGGTTGATGAGCAAAAACTCCATCACCGACTTCTGCGCCTTGATCGCCTTGTCGCTCTTGGTGCGCACGATCATGCCCTGCGTCACCGGCGTGGCGCAGGCCGGCATCGGCTTGGGCGCCTTCTCCACATCGACCAGGCACATGCGGCAGTTGGCCGCGATGCTGAGCTTCTTGTGATAGCAGAAATGCGGGATGTGGATGCGGGCCTTCTCGGCCGCATGCATGACCATGCTGCCTTCCAGCACCTCCACCTTCTGACCGTCGAGTTCGATTTCAACCATGTTTATGTGCTCACTCTGGCTCAGACGTAGGCCGGGACCATGCAGGTCTTGTGCGCTACGTGGTACTCAAATTCGGGCCGGAAATGCTTGATCATGGCGCGCACCGGCATGGCGGCGGCATCTCCCAGCGCACAGATGGTGCGGCCCTGGATGTTCTCCGCCACGTTGTCCAGCAGGTCCAGGTCGCTGGCCCGGCCCTGGCCGTTCTCGATCCGGTCCACCACGCGCGACAGCCAGCCTGTGCCCTCGCGGCAGGGCGTGCACTGGCCGCAGGACTCGTGCATGTAGAAGTAGGACAGGCGCTGCAGCGACTTGACCATGCAGCGGCTGTCGTCCAGCACGATCACCGCGCCCGAGCCCAGCATGGAGCCGGCCTTGGCGATCGAGTCGTAGTCCATGGTGCAGTCCATCATGAGGCTGGCCGGCAGGATCGGCGCGGAGGAACCACCGGGAATCACGGCCTTGAGCTGGCGACCACGGCGCACGCCGCCGGCGATCTCCAGCAGCTTGGCAAACGGCGTGCCCATCGGGATCTCGTAGTTGCCCGGGCGCTCGACGTCACCGCTGACCGAGTAGATCTTGGTGCCGCCGTTGTTGGGCTTGCCGCACTCCAGGTAGGCCTGGCCGCCGTTGCGGATGATCCAGGGCACCGCGGCGAAGGTCTCGGTGTTGTTGATGGTGGTGGGCTTGCCGTACAGGCCGAAGCTGGCCGGGAACGGCGGCTTGAAGCGCGGCTGGCCCTTCTTGCCTTCCAGCGATTCCAGCAGCGCGGTCTCTTCGCCGCAGATGTAGGCGCCGAAACCGTGCGCCGCATGCAACTGGAAGCTGAAGCTGCTGCCCAGGATGTTGTTGCCCAGCAGGCCGGCGGCACGCGCCTCTTCCAGCGCGGCTTCGAACCGGTCGTAGGCGGAGAAGATCTCGCCGTGGATGTAGTTGTAGCCGACCGTGATGCCCATGGCGTAGGCGGCAATCGCCATGCCCTCGATCACGATGTGCGGGTTGTACATGAGGATGTCGCGGTCCTTGCAGGTGCCCGGCTCGCCCTCGTCGGAGTTGCACACCAGGTACTTCTGGCCCGGGAACTGGCGCGGCATGAAGCTCCACTTCAGGCCGGTGGGAAAGCCGGCGCCGCCACGGCCGCGCAGGGCGGATTCCTTGACGGTGGCGATCACCTGGTCTGGCGTCAGGCCCGCGACACCTGTGTCGCTATTCGGTGCTGTGCCGTCCTTGCCGAGGATCTTGCGCAGGGCCTGGTAGCCGCCACGGGCCGCGTAGTCCTTGAGGCGCCAATTGCCGCCGTTCAGGCCGGCATAAATCTGCGGGTTGATGTGGCGATCATGGAAACAGGTCTGGACGCCGGTGGCGGCAAACTGGGAGAGGATTTTTTCTGCGCTCATCACTTGCTCCCCGCCGGAATAGAGGGTGCGCCGCCAGCAGCGCGCAGACCGTCAACCAATTGGTCGAGCTTGGCCGGGGACATGAAGCTGCACATGGTGCGGTCGTTGACCAGCAGCACCGGCGAGTCGGCGCAGGCACCCAGACACTCGCTTTGCTGCAGGGTGAACAGGCCGTCGGCCGTGGTTTCACCCATGGCGATGCCGAGCTTTTGCTCCAGGTGCTTGAGCGCCTTGCCGCCATCGCGCAACTGGCACGGCAGGTTGGTGCAGACGTTGAGCTTGTACTTGCCGCACGGATGCTGGTTGTACATGTTGTAGAAGGTCGTCACCTCGTGCACGGCCATGGGGGCCATGCCGAGGTAGGCGGCGACCTGCGCCTCGCTGTCGATGCTGACATGCCCCAGTTCCTGCTGGACGATGGCCAGACAGGCCATGACCGCAGACTGCTTCTGGTCGGTCGGGAATTTGGCGACTTCCTTGGCGAAGCGCGCCAGCGTTTGTGCGCTCAAACTCATTTCAATACTCCGACCGCAGTCGTACACAGGGTCACAAACAAGCGAACGCCGTGGAACCGGCTTTGCCGGGCCACTGGCGTTGCCCCCTTGAGGGGGGAGGCGCCGCAGGCGCCACGGGGGGGAGCCGTGTTCATCGATCAATCTCTCCAAACACAATATCCAGGGTGCCGATGATGGCCACGGCATCGGCCAGCATGTGGCCGCGGGCCAGTTCGTCCAGCGTTGACAGGTGGGCAAAGCCGGGCGCCCGGATCTTCAGGCGATAGGGCTTGTTGGCGCCGTCGCTGACCAGGTAGATGCCGAACTCGCCTTTCGGATGCTCGATGGCCGCATAGGCCTCGCCTTCAGGCACGTGGAAGCCTTCGGTGAAGAGCTTGAAATGGTGGATCAGCTCTTCCATGTTGGACTTCATGCCTTCACGGGCCGGCGGCGCCACCTTGTGGTTGTCGGTGATGACCGGGCCGGGGTTGGCGCGCAACCAGTCCACGCACTGACGGATGATGCGGTTGGACTGCTTCATCTCCTCCATGCGCACCAGGTAGCGGTCGTAGCTGTCGCCGGTCTTGCCGACAGGAATGTCGAAGTCCATGCGGTCATAGACATCGTAGGGCTGCTGCTTGCGCAGGTCCCAGGCAACACCCGAGCCGCGCAGCATGGGGCCGGTCATGCCCAGGTTCAGGGCGCGTTCGGCCGTCACCACACCGATGCCGACCGTGCGCTGTTTCCAGATGCGGTTGTCGGTGAGCAGGGTTTCGTACTCGTCCACGCACTTGGGGAAGCGCTGTGTGAAGTCGTCGATGAAATCGAGCAGCGAGCCCTGGCGGTTGGCGTTGATGGCGGCGATCGCCCGGGCGTTGCGGATCTTGTTGACCTGGTACTGCGGCATGCTGTCGGGCAGGTCGCGGTAGACGCCGCCGGGGCGGAAGTAGGCCGCATGCATGCGCGCGCCGCTGACCGCCTCGTACATGTCGAACAGGTCCTCGCGCTCGCGGAAGGTGTAGATCAGGATGGTCGAGCTACCGCAGTCGTTGCCGTGCGAGCCGAGCCACATCAGGTGGTTCATCAGGCGCGTGATCTCGGAGAACATGACGCGGATGTACTGCGCGCGCAGCGGCACCGCTATGCCCAGCAGCTTCTCGATGGCCAGGCAGTAGGCGTGCTCGTTGCACATCATCGACACATAGTCGAGACGGTCCATGTAGGGCAGCGACTGGATATAGGTCTTGCTCTCGGCCAGCTTCTCGGTGGCGCGATGCAGCAGGCCGATGTGCGGGTCGGCCCGCTGCACCACCTCGCCGTCGAGCTCGAGCACCAGGCGCAGCACGCCATGGGCAGCCGGGTGCTGGGGGCCAAAGTTGAGGGTGTAATTCTTGATCTCGGCCATATCAATTGTCCGATTCCGACTCGCGCAACAAGCAAGCCAGGGTTTCAAATTCGTGGAACACCGCGGAACCGGCTTTGCCGGGCCGCTGGTGTTGCCCCCTGCAAGGGGGGTGGCGCAGCGACATGAAGTGCGCGAAGCCTGGGGGTGTGCTCATTTGATGCCGCCGTAGTTGTCTTCCCGGATGATGCGCGGCGTGATCTCGCGCGGCTCGATCGTCACCGGCTGGTAGATCACGCGCCGCTGCTCGGCGTCATAGCGCATTTCCACATGGCCGCTGAGCGGGAAATCCTTGCGGAAGGGGTGGCCGATGAAGCCATAGTCCGTCAGGATGCGGCGCAGGTCGTCGTGCCCCTCGAACACGATGCCGAACAGGTCGAAGGCCTCGCGCTCGTACCAGTTGGCCGAATGCCAGAGACTGGTGACCGAGGCCACGACCGGGAAATCATCATCCGGCGCAAACACCTTCAGGCGCACGCGCTGGTTCAGGCTGACCGACAGCAACTGCGACACCGCGCA
>Ga0210129_1000205_pt1 | contig 15869 bp, 12 predicted proteins | sample WestPond_Cattail_2_FD_185582 | JGI IMG/M metagenome (GOLD analysis project Ga0210129, IMG submission 185582) | Wetland microbial communities from the San Francisco Bay, California, USA, that impact long-term carbon sequestration -... | ecosystem: Environmental > Aquatic > Marine > Wetlands ... | reverse complement strand
AACCACCTCCGTTTGTACCTAATTCAGCAATGGACGTTATTGCAGCTACCGGTCCTTGCGATACCATCTGCTTCCCACCTTCAAGAGTAGGAACAGTCATCTTGCCATTGAATGTCATAGGTACTCCCTGAGTAATCATGAAAAAACCTACAAGCAACGCAAGTGGTAATAAGATGCGTGTAAAACTCAATACAAAATAACGCCAGAAGTTTCCTATAGTCTTTGTCGTTTTTGAAGCAAAAGCTTTCATCACTCCGGCCAATGCTGCCATACCTGTAGCCGGTGCCACAAAGTTGAACAGCAAAATAACAAACAACTGAGTAAAATAGGTCAAATTACTTTCACCGCTATAATGCTGAAGATCGCAGTTTACCAAAAAGCTGATACTTGTGTTGAATGCTTGATGAAAATTCTGTCCTGCATTGCCATCCGGATTAAACGGAAGTTTCCCTTGAGCGACTAACAATATTATTCCCCAAAAGAACCAAACGCCATTAAGAATCAACATTACTTTCAGGAACTTCTTCCAGCTCATTTCCTCATCCGGATCTATGCCTGAGAAGCGAAAGAACAGCCGCTCAATAGGTTTCAAAAAATCAAGTAAGGTTTTTTCTCCTTTGTAAACCTTAGCAATATATTTACCCAGTGGATAGCTCAGTGCAACCATCAATACTACTTGCACTATCACACCAATCATTTCTCTATTCATTTCAACTTACTTTTATTAAATTAGAACTTTTCCGGTTTAATGAGTACATACAACATATAACCGAACATTACCAAACCGACAATAAACAATGCTAAATACATAATTAGTCCTCCTAAATTTTATATGTGTCCAAACCAATCGACACACTTCACAAAAAAATAAAAAAACATTAAGCCTATCAGGCAACAAATGACAAAACCTAAAATCTCTTCCATAATTGTTTTTAATTTAAATTCCGTACTATTTTTCATTCGTATTGTTCCAATAACGTGCCAAAGCTTGCCTATTTGGTATATTTGCTTGATTTACAACGCTATAAGTAAAATAGGCCTTAAAAACCACCCCGCAACAACCTTCTCATTTTGATAGACAATTTTCTCTTTTTGAGAATACCTCTATAAAACCATCTATTCATCTACATATATAGTCATAAATATGAACGGCCTATTCATCCTTCAGAATGCCGATGGCTATTGACGTTGTCGGCTGAACGGCTGAAACCTGTGCCTTCAGACAAAAATTACAACTGCGCACCAACTGTTGGGCAACAGCCGGGCTGTTGTTGCCCAACGGCATATCAACTGTCGGCGGACGGTTTGCGGACTATTGCCCAACAACAGGCAAACTGTTGGGCAACACTGTGTCTTATACTGAAAGTGGTTCAGTATAAGACAACCGGAAAACTATTTGTGTAAGGCTGAATGCCACATGCAAATCACATAACAATGTGTTATTTATGCAAACGCACTGAACACCTGTATTTGAACGCAAATATTATGCTATGCAGTCGATGTGGTCAATACATACGGTATTCATGAATACTGAATACCATGTTACATTTTAAGTGTATGAGAGACATTTGAAAAGTATTCCTACTATTCATTTAACTATTATTTTGCATACAGCTAAAGGTTATATTCCTGTATTTTTCTGTATAATGTGGCGACACCTATTCTCAACAATCTTGCCGCTTCAGCCTTGTTGCCGTTTGTATATTTCAAGACTGATGATATATGCCGACGCTCCATCAGACTCAAATCGAAATCCGATATTTCTTCCCCTTCATTGTAAATGATATTAGTCCTTTGCATTTCTATCGGCAAGTCGGCAAGAACAATACAATCGCTGTTGCACACAATCAAACTTCGTTCTATCACATTGCGCAGTTCCCTGATGTTGCCGTTCCATGGATATGTTTCAAACATTTCAAGAACTTTACGGTCAATGGTAACGGCAGGTTTATTCAGTTTCTTTGAAAATGTCTGTATGAAGAAAAGGGCAAGCTTTTCTATGTCTCCGTCCCTTTCGCGAAGCGGAGGCAAACATATTTGAAATACCGACAAACGATAATACAGGTCTTCACGAAAACGGTTGTTTATTATTTCTTTCTTCAAGTCCCTGTTCGTAGCCGCAATGATACGTGCATTCACCTTAGTAGGTTTCGTATCACCTAATTTAATATATTCACCAACTTCCAGCACTCTCAACAGTTTTGCCTGCAAGTCAAAGTCCAGTTCACCGATTTCATCCAAAAAGATAGTACCGTCATTTGCTTCTTCAAAAAGTCCTTTCTTATCTTTCAACGCACCGGTGAAAGACCCGGCTTTGTGTCCGAACATCTCACTGTCCAAAAGTTCCTTGCTGAACGACGAACAGTTAATGGCGACAAAATTGTTTTTGCCCCTTGAACTCATTTGATGAATAGCTTGGGCAAATACTTCTTTTCCCGTACCGGTTTCGCCGGTCAGCAACACCGGCACATCGGTTGCCGACACTTTTGATGCCAACAACAAGGCATCACGAATCGGACGCGAACTGCCTATAATGGAATCGAAGGTATATAAAGAAGAGTGTTTTGAGTCAGGCACATCTTCTATGTTCAGCTTTGCCTTTTTGAAAGCCCGCTCAATTACCGGAATAATCTTATTATTTTCGTCACCTTTAACTATATAATCGAAAGCTCCGTTTTTCATTGCCTGAACGCAATCGGGAATATTGCCGTGAGCGGTGAGAAGTACAGTTTCAATATCGGGATATTTATTCTTTATATTTAAAATAAGGTCTATTCCATTGCCGTCAGGAAGAAAAACGTCACAAAGAACCACTTCAGGTTGATGTGCCGGAATCTGCTTCAGTCCGCTTTTGCAATCTGCCGCCAGAGACACTTCATAACCTTCAAGTTCCATTATTCGCGCCAACAATCTCCTTATTTGCGCCTCATCATCAATAATAAGTATTTTATTCATATATCTTTAGTTTATAACAAAAACATTGTAATTCTATTTTCCATTTTTGCATGGTACTTTTTCAAAATGAAAAGATTAGCCATTCGTTATAAAGGCCAAAAACCTATTCAGTAATGAATTCCTCCTTATCACGCATTCAATAACATATATAAGAATTCAAATACCGTGCCACGAAAACATTAATAATGAATGATATTCTGCATTTAAACGGCTTTACGGCACTTAAATTATCTAATAGAGTGTTACTTATTAATAATAAAATAACAACGTAATAAAGAAATTACTTATATTTCGCGCACTTAAAAATTAAGTATAAGTTGTACATTGAAACAAATTAAAAATCAGTTAGTTATGAAACGCTATTTTTTTTCGTTGTCACTTCTGACACTGTGTGCTTTGTTTACAAGCAGTTGCGTAAGCAAAAAGCAATTTGTAGATTTGCAATCGAACTACAATAAACTACAAACCGAGAATTCCGGTTTGAAAGGTTCTTTACAAGATTCGCAAGTTCAATTGGCAGAATGCAATACTAATTCAAGAAACTTACAAGACCGTTTGACCGAAGCTAATAGGACGAATAATAATTTGCGCTCCGATTATGCGGCAATGCAAGGCTCGCTCGACAAAAGTATTCAACAAAACTCACAAGGTAATGTGAATATATCAAAATTGGTGGATGAAATAAATGCTTCAAACCGCTTTATCAAGGAATTAATCCAAACCAAAAGCAAATCGGATTCTTTGAATATGGTATTGACAAACAGGTTGACTCGTTCATTAAGCAACGACGAACTCAAAGATGTTGATGTTAAGGTGCTGAAAGGCGTAGTATACATTTCATTAGCCGATAACATGCTTTACAAATCAGGCAGCTATGACATAAATGAACGAGCAGGCGAGACATTGGGCAAAATTGCTAAAATAATAACGGATTATAAAGATTATGATGTTCTCATCGAAGGTAACACCGATAATGTGCCAATTTCACGTCCGAATATTCGTAACAACTGGGATTTAAGCGCATTGCGTGCTTCATCGGTTGTACAGGCTTTGCAAAACAATTATGGAGTTGACCCCAAACGTTTGACTGCAGCAGGTCGCGGCGAGTACAATCCGGTTGCAGGCAATGATACTCAGATCGGCAAACAGCTTAACAGAAGAACCGAAATTATCATAACTCCTAAGTTGGATCAATTTATGGATCTTCTAAACCAAGCACCGAAAACAAAATCTGAATAATAGCAGAGGTTAGATAGTATTTAGTTAAACTTGCGCATGGGACGATTGCAATTGCATAGTCTCGTGCGTATTTTATTTTGTCTCTTTAAACCGAACTCCAAGTATGGCCGGCAGCTCTTGAGGCTTATCATTCGTCGTCACTATTTCGCGGCAAACATTATATGAGGTTATTATGAAATGGACGGATGTTTGGTTCAGCTCCAAATCCTTTAACTCGTTGAAAGGATGAAAACCGATATGAGCAGGATTATCAACTAACATGTTGTCAATCTTTTTGTACAGTTCGGAGTCTTTTAAACTTATCGACAGATATATACGAACTTGGCGAACCGATTGCAACAAACCATCTATGAATTGCAGTAGTTGCCCGTCTTCTTCGGTACAAATGACAATAGAAACTTTCGATATTTTATTAAGCGGCAGTTGGTTAACCAAAATCATTACATTGCATTTTACCCTTTGCAGGATTTCCTTTGATTTTAGCGTCAGTCCTATTCCAGATAACTCCAAAGATTTTTCCTTTATGTTTTTCCAAAAAGAATGTATGTGCTCCATACCTTTTGTCCGATTACCCTGCGGTATCTTTTCAACCAAACCGAAAGCAGAACCAACTATTAAGTATTCAATCTTCTCACTATTAACCAAATTAACTATCTCATCAATTACATTATCTGATAATTTATAATGTCTATCAAGCTGTATTTTCAAAGTCTTGGCTTCACTGTCTATAAAACGGAATGTGTCACGCGAATAGTGGTCGGCAGTTATGATACTTAATTCCGTTCCCTGCGTAAAGTGTGACGCTATAACCGGTGTTTCTTCCAATTGCTTACCAAAAAGTAAATGATATACATATAGTAGTGTACCGCCGCTTTCAGATCGTCCAAAACTCAACATTAACTTTGACTTCGATATTATCGGTAACGGCAACACTTCATTAACTTCATGAACTTCTTTCTTTTTAAATAACCGTTTTATCACGTTGAGGCAAGGCACTGTCATAAATGTGGTTACCAAAGACATTATTATCAGAACGGCAAATATTGATTTTGGAAGTACTCCCAATTCATATCCGATATTCAACGCAACCAACTCCATCAAACCGCGAGTATTCATCAACATGCCTATTGTCAAACTATCATGTGTGCTCTCGCCAACTAATCTGGCTGCAATAGAACACCCACCAAACTTACCGGTTATGGCTACAATTATAAACATGCCGCATACCAACCACATTTCAGGACTATTGATAAGCAATACATTCGTATTTAATCCTGTGTATGCGAAAAACAAAGGCAGGAAAAACGCCAAAGTAATATCTTCAACTTTGTCTATCAATATTCGTCTGAAGCCGTGTGTATACGGCATCACCACTCCTGCCATAAAAGCCCCGAACAAAGCATGAATGCCGATAAATTCCGTAATACATGAAGAAAGCAGCACTGCCAGAAAAATGAAACTGACAAAATTCTTGTTGATGGTTTCACGCGTTGTGAAACGTTTGCTTAACGTACCGAAGAACGGTCGCACTACGCCGAACATCAGCAATAAATATATTGCCGTAAGAAGTATTGTAAATAAAGAACTTCCAAAAGATCCTGCCTTGGTTATTGCTATTACAACGGCCAAAAGGCACCATGCCGTTATGTCATCGTTGGCTGCCGAAGCGATAGTAAGTACTCCGAGCGGAGTGTGGGTATACCCTTTTTCCTGTATAATTCGAGCCAATACCGGAAAGGCGGTGATACTCATGGAAATGCCTATAAATAATGCAAACGGAAGGAATGAAGTTGTTGATGCTGCATATCGTTCATAGACCCAATAAGAGGCCAATATTCCTAACAAAAAAGGCATAAGAATACCGCAGTGGCTGATAACCAGCGTCTCATTCATTTTATTCTTCAACGCACTGAAATCAACTTCAAGGCCTATTACGAACATAAATAATATTAAACCTATTTGGCTTAATAAATGGACGGCATCCATAGATCCGGGCGGAAAAAGATGAGCTGAAACTTGCGGCCAAAAATAACCCAAAAATGACGGGCCCAACATAATACCGGCCACTATTTCTCCCATAACACTGGGCTGACCCATTGCATTAAATATGGTTGCAAATATCCGGCATGCAAAAAGAATGACTATAATTTGAATTAGTAATACTACAAAAGAGGTTGACAAATTAAATGCCAATACCTTTTTAAACATTGAAAAGGCCGAAACATCATGTGCTTTTGCAACGAGACCTGAGCCGTATAGATTAACGCCACCCCTTAGTACAATAAGTATCAGTACTGTAAAGAATGACAGCATCACTAAATATATGTACAGATTCTTACGATTTTTCGACATCATTCTGATTATTGTTCTCGGCAAAATTATTAAATGCTCTATTAAAAACAAAAGAAATTACCCGAAAATATTCGGACAATTTCTTTTTATATATACAAATAGGTATTATTTGCCGGTAACAATGTTGAACGTATCGGTAGCAATCATCAATTCTTCATCAGTAGGAATGACAACTACTTTTACTTTTGAATCCGAAGTGGAAATTATCGCTTCCGTTCCATGGATCTTATTATTCTTTTCTTTATCAAGCTTGACGCCCATAAACTCTAATCCGTTTGTCACAGCTTCACGGCAAGAAGATTGGTTCTCTCCTACTCCTCCTGTAAACAAAATAACATCTACGCCACCCATGGCAGCAGCATACGATCCGATATACTTACGAATACGATAGAAATACATCTTTTCAGCCAAGATAGCACGTTCGTTGCCTTCTCTGGCAGCTGCATCCAACTCACGCATATCGGATGATACACCTGAAATGCCTAATACGCCTGATTGTTTGTTCATCACCGTATCCATTTCTTTAGGGCTTAATCCTTCTTTTTCCATGATGAAAGTAACGGCTGCCGGGTCGATGTCACCGCAACGTGTTCCCATCATCAAGCCTTCCAACGGGGTAAGTCCCATTGACGTATCAAAGCATTTGCCGTCTTTAACGGCACTTACCGAACCACCGTTACCGATGTGGCAAGTGATAATCTTTGAACCTTCGGGCTTCATTCCCAAGAACTCGCAAACACGTTGTGATACGTATCTGTGTGATGTTCCATGAAATCCATAACGACGAATGGCATACTTCTCATAATATTTATAAGGAAGTGCATACATGTATGCAAAGTCGGGCATCGTTTGATGAAAGGCTGTATCAAACACTGCAACTTGCGGAATATTGGGCAATACTTCTTTTATTGTGAATATTCCCTTTAAGTTAGCCGGATTGTGCAACGGACCTAATACTGCGCATCTCTTGATTTCGCTTATAACATAGTCGTCAACCAACATTGACTTAGTAAGTTTGGCACCGCCGTGCAACACACGATGGCCTACGGCACTGATTTCATCCAGTGATTTGATTGCGCCGTATTCCTTACTTACCAACGTATCAAGCACAAACTTGATACCTACGCCATGCTCGGGAATGGCTTTCTCAAATACTTTTTTACTACCGTCAGGCAAAGTAATCTTCAAAAAAGAACCATCCATGCCAATTTTCTCAACACCACCTTGCGCAACAACGGACTTACTGTCCATATCAAATAACTTATACTTGATAGATGAACTTCCGCAATTCAATACTAATATTTTCATGGTCTGTGTTTATTTGTTTTCAGCTGCTTTGATTACGATAGCCTGGTTACATGTAATAGCTATCATGTGATATACGTCATCAACGGAGCAACCACGTGACAAGTCGTTTACGGGGCGTGCTATACCTTGCAAAACAGGACCGATAGCCTCAGCTCCGCCTAAACGTTGTACCAATTTATATGCAATATTACCAACTTCCAAATTCGGGAAAACCAATGTATTTGCATGCCCGGCTATAGCAGAACCCGGAGCTTTGCTTGCACCTACCGAAGGAACAAGAGCAGCATCAGCTTGCAATTCGCCGTCGATGTCCAAATCGGGAGCTAATTGTTTGGCAATTCCTAAAGCTTCAACTACTTTATCAACTACTTCATGTTTTGCGGAACCTTTGGTTGAAAAACTCAACAGAGCAACCTTAGGATGCTCGATTCCGGCAATATTCTTAGCCGTTTGTGCAGTACCTATAGCTATTTGTGCCAATTGATTGGCATCGGGGACAGGAGTAACGGCAACATCGCCTATGACAACCAAACCGTTCTCGCCATATTCTTTTGCTTTGGAAATCAACAGCATACCACCTGAAACGCATGTGATACCGGGAGCTGTTTTAATGATTTGCAGTGCAGGACGCAATACATTACCCGTAGTGTTGCGTGCTCCTGCCAATTGTCCGTCGGCATCTCCGCTTTTGATAATCATGCAACCCAAATAAAGAGGGTCCATCATCTTTTGGCGAGCTTCCTCTATAGTCATGCCTTTCTTCTTACGAAGTTCGGCCAGATATTCCGCATATTGTTCTTTCTTAGGATTGTTATTAGGGTCAAGTATTGTGGCTTTGTCGATATTATTCAATCCCCACTGTTTTGCAAGATCTTTAATTTCATTCGGATCACCGATTATAATCAAATCTGCTACTCCGTCAGCCAAAACACGGTCAGCGGCCTTTAATGTACGTTCTTCATTGCCTTCTGGCAATACGATGCGTTGGCGGTTTGCCTTGGCGCGCGCTACGATGTCATCTACTATACTCATGATTTTTATATATATATTATGATTTTTATATTCTCAGTGCAAAAATACTTATATTTGTAATATCTATATAGCAAAAAGTGATATTTTTTGACTTGTACTATATAAAATTTGTTTTTTACACATCTTTTGTAAAGATTAAAAATAATGCAGTATCTTTGCAACATAAATATACGGTTGAGAATTAATTCATTGATTTATTAGATATATGACAGAAAATAAAAGGACGTGCCTTTATGACAAGCATGTGGCACTTGGAGCACAAATGAGTCCATTCGGCGGATTTGATATGCCGATTCAATATTCAAGTATTATCAACGAACATAATGCCGTGCGTCAAGCCTGCGGTGTTTTCGACGTTTCACACATGGGTGAAGTGAGCATAACCGGACAGGATGCCGAACGTTATGTGAATCATATATTTACGAATGATATAAAAGATGCACCTAAAGGGAAGATTTTTTATGGCATAATGCTCTATCCTGAAGGTGGAGCAGTAGATGACTTACTCGTTTATAAGCGTGGTGAAAACGATTTCTTTTTGGTAATTAATGCAGCCAATATAGATAAAGACGTTGCATGGATGCAAAAGAATGCAACAGGGTTCAGCATCAATTTAAAGGATGAAAGCGAATACTACGGTGAAATTGCCGTACAAGGTCCGGAAGCACAGGATGCAGTTGAAAACATTCTTCATTATCCTTGCGCAGAATTGGCTTTCTATACTTTCAAAACTGATAAATACAAAAGTGAAACGATTATTATCAGCCGTACCGGTTATACCGGTGAAGACGGATTCGAACTTTACGGCAGCCATGATTTTATCAATAACATGTGGGACTTACTGATGGAATCGAAGAGAGTAGTTCCTTGCGGACTCGGTTGCCGCGACACTCTCCGCTTCGAAGTGGGGTTACCTCTCTACGGTGATGAACTAAGTAAAGACATCACTCCTATCGAAGCCGGTTTAGGCAGCTTCGTAAAAATAGACAAAGAAGAATTTATAGGTAAGGACGTAATGGTTCGCCAAAAAGCGGAAGGCGTTCAAAAGAAGATAGTAGGTATAGAGCTGAAAGACCGCGCCGTGCCGCGCCATGGTTATGATGTTATGGTTGACGGGAAGAAAATAGGCGAAGTTACCACAGGTTACCATACGATTTCAGTTGACAAAAGCGTTGCTTTAGCATTGATTGATGCCAATTATGCAGCCATCGACACGCCGGTGCAGATACATATCCGCAAGAAATTGTTTGACGGGATAGTTACCAAGAAGCGTTTCTACAAAAAGAATTATAAAAAATAAATATATACATTATGAGTAAAGTTATTGAAGGTCTGTATTATACAGAATCACATGAATACGTAAAAGTCGAAGACGGCTTCGGCTACATAGGTATCACCGATTATGCACAAAACCAATTGGGCAATGTCGTTTATGTAGATATGCCTGAAGTTGGCGACGAAGTAACTGCCGGTGAAGAATTCGGAGCTGTTGAGAGCGTAAAGGCTGCCAGTGATTTGACATCTCCTGTCAGCGGCAATGTTGAAGAGATTAACGAAGCATTGGAAGATGAGCCGGAATTAATCAACAAGGACGCTTTCGCAAATTGGATTATCAAAGTGAAACTTTCTGACAAGAGTGAACTGGACGGCCTTATGGATGCTGCCGCATATACTGAATTGATAGAAAAGTAATTGGGAATGAATTATAAATATTTTCCTCATACGGAGGACAACATCAGGGAAATGTTGAAAGTATGCGGGGTGAACAGCCTCGATGACTTATATGCCGAAATTCCTGATGACATACAATTTAAACGCGAGTACGATTTGCCTTCAAGCATGAGCGAGGTGGAATTGCGCAAATTCTTTAAGGCTCTGGGTGAAAAGAATAAATCATTGACCTGTTTCATCGGAGCTGGTTGTTATGACCATTATACTCCGTCTGTAATCAATTATATTATCGAGCGTTCTGAGTTTCTTACTTCATACACTCCTTATCAGGCCGAGATTTCACAGGGCACATTACAATATATCTTTGAGTTCCAGTCAATGATGGCCGAACTGACCGGGATGGAAGTTGCAAATGCTTCTATGTACGACGGGCCGACAGCTACTGCCGAAGCAATGATGATGTCAGTTGCAAGTGCACGCAAACGTAATCGCGTACTTGTTTCTTCTACATTGAATCCAAATATCCTACGGGTAATCGAAACGTATGCAAAGTTCCACGGAGTAGCTTTGGAAAGTATTGCTGAGAAAGACGGCATCACCGATAAAGCCGACTTTGAAGCAAAAATAGCGCAAGGCGATGTTGCAGGCGTTATTGTGGCTTCACCTAATTATTACGGTATACTGGAAGATTATACCGGCTGGGCTGATACTTGCCATGCACAAAAGACTTTATTCATAATGAATTGTAACGCTTCCACTTTGGGAGCAATAAAAACTCCCGGCGAATGGGATGCCGATATAGCTGTGGGAGATGCACAGAGCTTAGGCTTGCCGATGTGCTTCGGCGGTCCGTTCGTAGGATATATGTGTACACGCAAATCACTTATTCGCAAGATGCCGGGACGTGTCGTAGGTGCTACTAAAGATGCCGACGGCAAGCGTGCTTTCGTACTTACCTTGCAAGCGCGCGAGCAGCATATACGTCGTGAACACGCCACCAGCAACATTTGCTCAAACCAAAGTTTGATGGCTTTATTCGTGACCATATACCTGTCGCTTATGGGCAAAAAAGGGTTGCGCGAAGTAAACGAACTGGGTTACAGCGGTGCTCACTATTTAGCCGAGCAACTTACGGCAACCGGAAAGTTCCGGTTGGCATACGATCATCCTTTCCTGAATGAATTCGCAGTTACAACGTCTTTAAACATTCAGAAGTTACAACAGAAATTCATTGAAGCAGGCATATTCGGCGGACTGCAAATCAAAGAAGATACCATACTTTTCTGCGTTACCGAAATGCGTACGAAAGAAGAAATTGACCAACTGGTAAACATTGTGAAAGGAGAAACAGTAAATGAATAATACATATTACGGAAATTTGATTTTCGAACATTCGAAAGCGGAACGTGTCGGCTATTCGTTGCCACATAACGATTGCGGCGAATATAAAATGACTTCACTTCCGGCAAACCTGTTGCGCACTAAAGAAGCAGAACTGCCTGAAGTTGATGAAATGACCGTCGTGCGCCACTACACAAATATGAGCAACAACAATTTCGGCGTTGACACTGGATTTTATCCTCTCGGCTCTTGCACGATGAAATATAATCCGAAGATTAACGAAGAAATATGCGCCCTTCCGTCTTTTACCGCATTGCATCCTTTGCAACCGTCAAGCACCATACAAGGTGCGCTTGAGGTATATTATAATGTACAAAAAGCTTTATCTGAAATAGCAGGACTTAGTGAGTTCACTCTTAATCCTTTTGCCGGAGCTCACGGAGAACTTACCGGCTTGATGACGATGCGCACATATCACACCAGAAGAGGCGATTTGAAACGTACAAAAGTAATAGTTCCGGACTCTGCTCATGGAACGAATCCTGCAAGTGCGGCCGTTTGCGGACTTGAAGTGGTGGAAGTCAAGAGTACGCCCGAAGGTACAATAGACGTGGAAGACTTGAAGCCGTTACTAGACGACACCGTTGCCGGCATAATGATGACCAACCCGAATACATTGGGTATATTTGAGAAAGAAATTCCTGAAATTGCCAAGTTAGTACATGCTTGCGGTGGTTTACTATATTACGACGGAGCAAATCTTAATCCGCTTCTTGGCAAATGTCGCCCGGGAGATATGGGCTTTGATATAATGCATATAAACTTGCACAAGACGTTCTCCACACCTCATGGCGGCGGCGGTCCGGGTTCAGGCCCTATAGGTGTGCGTAATGGGTTGGAAGAATATCTGCCAAATCCGCGCGTTCGCAAAGCCGACGACGGCACATTCCATGTAGAGTTCAGTAACGACGCTTTAGGTTCAATATCCGGATTTTTCGGCAACTTCGGTACTGTACTTCGCGCTTATGCTTATATCCTTAGCTTGGGTAAAGAAAATATTAAGATGGTAGGACCGCTTTCCACGCTGAATGCCAACTACATAAAAGAATCGTTGAAAAGTCATTATCTGCTGCCTATTAAAGGAGTATGCAAGCACGAATTCGTGTTTGACGGACTATGCGATAAGAGTACCGGCGTCACGACTTTGGATGTGGCAAAGCGGTTGCTTGATTATGGGTTCCATGCACCGACAATATATTTCCCTCTTCTCTTTCACGAGGCTATGATGATAGAACCGACTGAAAATGAGAGCAAAGAGACGTTAGACAGCTTTATCGCCGTGATGAAAAAGATTGCTGATGAGGCTGTCTCCGACCCGGAAAAGGTGAAAACCGCTCCGCACGTCACTCCCGTAAGAAGACTGGACGACGCGTTGGCTGCCAAACATCCGATAGTAACATACAAAGAACTTATTGAAGATACTACATGCACTCGGAACTGATTATTATAGGTGCAGGTCCCGGCGGATACGAAACCGCAGTGGCTGCTGCCAAACAAGGTAAACATGTAACGATATTTGAAGCAGGCGCCTTAGGCGGCACTTGCCTCAATGTCGGTTGTATTCCAACAAAATGCTTTTGCAGAAATGCGGAAATCGTTGATACCTTGAAAGAAGCATCATCATTCGGAATTGACGAACTATCATACACCTTTAACTTTGCCAAAGTTATTGAACGCAAAAACACTGTGGTGTCGCAACTGCAATCAGGTGTTGCCACATTGCTAAACAATCCGCTTATCACGCTTGTCAACGGTAAAGCATCTTTCAAAGACCCACATACAGTAACAGCCAATAATGAAGAATATACTGCCGACAAGATTATTATTGCCACCGGTTCTGAGCCAAAGTTTCTTCCTATTGAAGGTGCACACTTGCCAAATGTGCTCACATCCGATGGCTTACTGAGCATCGACCATGTACCTGCGACACTGTGTATAATAGGTGGAGGAGTAATAGGATTGGAGTTCGCAAGCATATTCAACAGCTTCGGTTCGCAAGTAACGGTTGTAGAATTCTGCAAGGAAATACTTCCCAACTTCGACTCTGACATTGCCAAACGCCTTAAACAAGTGCTCAGCCGAAAAGGCATAAAATTCTTTACTTCTGCTGCCGTGAAAAAAATAAGTCAGGATGAAGAAGACCTCATTGTCGAGTTTGAGCAAAAAGGTAAAACACAGGAAATTGCATGCGAAAAAGCTCTAATGGCAGTCGGCCGTAAGCCGGTATTACCTGAAGGATTACATAAAGCCGCCATTAATTTTAATGCCCACGGCATTGAAGTGGACGACAATTTCCATACCACATCACCGAGTGAAATATACGCCATAGGCGACGCAAATGGTAAGTGTATGTTGGCTCATGCCGCCACTGCGCAAGGCAAACACGTGCTCGGAGAAAAGATAAATCTGGATGTAATCCCGGCAGCGGTGTTCACCAATCCCGAAGCCGCAATGGTCGGTATCACTGAGGACGCCGCCAAGCAACAGGGTATAGAGAAAATAATAAAGAAATCATTCTTCCGCGTTAACGGAAAAGCCCTGGCAATGAACGAACCTGACGGAATGGTTAAGCTCGTAATATCAGCAGAAAATAACAAGATATTAGGTTGTCATATCTTCGGACTTCACGCAGCAGATTTGATACAAGAAATATCCGACTTAATGTGCACTGGAGAGACAATTGATGAGTTTGCCACCATGATACATGCTCATCCCACATTAGGGGAAGTATTGCACGACGCAGCACTGTAGTCGATAATATTTTATTATCGGGTAACTATTGTTATTCTTTCACTATAAATAGAATATCCAAACTATATTAAATAATTTATTTACCTATTTGAATTCTAAAAACATTTGTATCTTTGTGTACAACATTTGTACATAATATATAGAAATATGGCAGCAATTGAAATTACAACAAGTGAATTTAGAAAAAACCAAAAGAAATTTTTTGATTTAGCCGCAAAGGGTACATCAGTTATTATCTATCGGGGGAAAGAACTTTTTAAAATTTCTCCGGTCGATACACAAAGAATATTAGATGATGAAACTATGGCGCAAATAGAAGAATCGCGGGAACAGGCTGCCAGAGGAGAGGCGACCGTATGCAAAACTTACGAAGAGAGTGTTAAACATTTGAACTCCATATAAATGATATATGAAGTAATTTATACCAAGAACGCAGATAAGTCTATAGCTAAATTTAGAAAATCAAATCCCGATAGCGTATAAAAAGATATTAGAATTAATCAAAGAACTTCATGAACATCCAAGAACCGGTACAGGTCACCCTGAACCCTTGACAAAAGGGAATGAAATAACATATTCTCGTTGTATTACTAAAAAAGACCGATTAGTTTATGATGTAAACGATGAAACTATTACCATATTAGTACTCACGGCCGAAGGGCATTATAGTGATAAATGATTATTTCCTCCTTTCCGGACATATCATATCCCTTTAAACAACAAGAACCGGTAAATGGTGGACTTCGATTTAATATTTAGTTGATCCTGAATGAAGATGGTGTATTGCAAAAAACAGCCGAAAGACTTAAAGAATATCGGTTGCCGTAAAATACCACCCAACTTGATTTGGCACAAAATACAGGTGTAAGTCTGAATGTCATACAACGGCTGAAAACAGGTAAGCCCGTTTCTACTCTTAATTTCATTGCCGTATTACGGGGACTGGATTTATTGGAAATTTTCGATATGGCATTTTCTTAACCGTCTTAAGCCCTATCTTATTGCAAATACTAAAAGGAAAGCAACGGAAACGTGCAAGGAACAAAGAATAACATATATTCAATTATTGGTGTCCGGTAAAACCTTAAAAGCATAAAAAAGTGGTTCAGATAACCAATGTAATGGTAGTCTGAACTATTTTTTTTGAAAAGTAAGCCCCC
>Ga0210129_1000204_pt1 | contig 15879 bp, 26 predicted proteins | sample WestPond_Cattail_2_FD_185582 | JGI IMG/M metagenome (GOLD analysis project Ga0210129, IMG submission 185582) | Wetland microbial communities from the San Francisco Bay, California, USA, that impact long-term carbon sequestration -... | ecosystem: Environmental > Aquatic > Marine > Wetlands ... | reverse complement strand
TATATCTTTGCACCGTTCCGCTATCTTATCCGATGTGAATGCTTCTTTCCTGTACTTCACTACGATTATCAGATGATACATCAGCGAATATACTGCATTTCCTGAACTGTCCAGTTCCCTCTTCATATGCTTCTCCGTATAAGTAACTTACCTTATATTCAATATAACCCAATCAGTGATAAATGTCAAGTATTATCTGCAATTCATCCGCCCCCTGAAGGAAGCGGATTTATTGCTTGAATCGTTTTGAATAAAAACTTCATCTCCTATATGAACTAAATCACCATAAATCCATTCTCCGAAGTGGTCAACATCCGGGTTATCAGCTTTTCCTCTAAACTTAATTTCTCTCATAATCTGCTCCTTATTGTTTCACGTGAAACAATTTTATGTTTATTTTTTAACGTGTCTTTCAACGTTCTTTGGTATTATAAATAGTGTCACAAGTCTGTTATTTGAAAAAAGGTATACCACGCTTCCATAAATACGCACATTATTTGCCTGATGTTTCATAAGGAATAATTTATCAAAATACTTCCTTATTTTAGGATTTGCTTCTGAATGTGATATTCCTTCAATATAAGCCTTTCCTGCCATTCTTTCAATTGCATGTTTGTTCCACCCAAGTCTTTCTTTAGCTCTTTCCTCCGCGTGATTTGTTATCACTATATCCATAAATGCCACCTGTTTCATAGTTCATTTTTTATATCATTTAATACTTTTATCGCCTTATCAATACTTTCTCTAGTGTGTACTACATCTAATAAATGATATTTTATTTCACCTTTGTCATCGCATATGTTTCTGATAGAATCTTTAGAAAGATATCCATCTAAAATAACATTCAAAAAATTGTCAGTAACGTCTTTTTTTTTCGCCAATCCATATTCCGGGTTTATTTGTATTAATCTTTCCCCAATAAACATGTTCGGTAATGCTGCTGTATCCAAGTATTGATTCTGTCATTTATTATCCCCTTCTTTGTTATTCTCTTTTTCCTTAATAAATTCTTCACACGCCTGCTCATCTTTATTTCTAAATGTGTACAGGTCTTTTAATGCGCAATATCCTTCTCCGTCTTCATCAACTTCAAGCAGGCATGAACATTCGCCACATGTTTTGTATCCTTCCATATTGCACCTCTATTGGTTTTATTTATTCACATTATGAATACGGTTCCAACAATCAGGACATAAATCTTCCCATTCATCATCTTCATTCACTGAATGCCATCCATTTTCTTTATTTTTCTTGAAATCAACAACATCTGTGAATGAATCGAACACTTCATCTGTTTCTGTTCCACATTCATCGCATATAAGTGTGAATTCATGTTCTCCATCTTTTTCAATCATTTTTCGTCCTCCCTGAAAACCCTTCTTTTTATTTCAGTGTCTGCATTTTCCTGTTTGTTCATCCTGCATAATATGCTTATAAGTTTTTCCATTCTGCCCATACGCCATACGGTTCTTGCATATGTATGAGGAAGTCTGCCGAGGTGATAATAATTGTACTCAATAAAATCTTTTATATCTGATTTGAATAATGATGGATTATGCTCACTTTCATCTACCCAGTCAAAGGTAGTAATGGTTCCAAGTCCTTTTACTTCAATATATTCTATCCAGTCACTTTCAATTTTTTCAAAGTCTGTGCTGTCACATTTTAATTCAGGATATGAATAATCATAATCTCTTTTATCAGATATAAATGCATTAAAGTCTTCTTCGTTTAATTCAGCGAATTCCTGCGGTGTATATTCTTCACTGTCTTTATAAACTTTTGTTATTTCTCCTTCACCGTTTATATTAGATACAAGTTTACTGCTTGATGCTTCCCAGAAATAGGGAAATGCATTCCCGTCATTGCTTTGTGTCTGATATTCCTTAGACAGTTCCATAAGTGTGTCATAATCATAGTCTGACAATTCAATTGTTTTCATATTTATCTCCTTATATAAAAATATATCAAACTTCTTCTCTTGTGCATAAATCCAATAAAATATCTTTATCAGTCCAATAAGCCCTTCCTGAACTTTGTTTATGATCTGGCAACGGATATGTATGTTCATCATCTGTCTGGAACCATAATATAACATTTCTTCCGGTATGTTTGCTCCATTCGACGGCGGCTTCAGGAGTATCAAATCCTCTTACAGGTGCTATTATTCTTCCAGAGGCAGTATATCTGTCTATCTTTTTGTTTGTAGTACAATGATATAATATCATGTCTTATCTCCTTATAAGAAATATATAACAACAATAAAGTTTTGTCAATAATAAAATATTCTTATTATTATTTCATTCAAACTGTTCTTCTATCCATGCTTCTTCTTCAAGACTTGACAAATAAGATTTGTATTCTGCTTCACTCTGTTATTTTATTTTCTTTATCAAAATAACAAGCATAGCAAAAAGACAAACCAATTGTACAAGCGTCAGCCAGTCCCCTATAGTTTGTGGAGGAAAATTCCACGGTTTCCATTGAATAAACATCTTTTCTCCTGTCCTAATTATCCTGCACTTTATGTCCACATAGGGAGCCGTCATCCATCGTATAATGGTTAAACAACCAATAATATTCAATTTGTTCTATACCTGCATAAATTCCAGCAGGTTTTTGTTCTATTATTAGAGAAGAAATATCTGGATAATCCTTACTGATTATTTTTTTACCGATTAAGTCAGGGGCAGTTTCCTTTGTCCACGGAACATACTTGTCTTTAGGAGCACATTTAGTACGGTAAAAAAACTGGTGCTGAGAAATACCGTCATCAATAATAAAACCTTTTTCTGAACATCCGGTAAGAATATGCTGTGTCCAGCATTCCGTAAGTTTTGAAACACATTCAGAAACAGAATCACCGGTATATCCTGTGTCTCCGATATGCGTCAGGTTGTCATTATAACCTGCAATAAACAGATTTTTCTTATAGAATTCTATAACATCCTCTTCTGGAACAACTTCATCAGGATAGAAATACTTCCAGCTCGCTTGTCTATTACCTTTAAACGGACATATCGCGTTCCCTTTAGTACATGTACCATACATAGATTTATTATTGCTTTCAACATAAATACGCAAACAGCATTCTATGTCATCATTAATACTGTCACTGAACCAGCCTTTCTTACCGTCCAGTTCATTACTCCATTCAGTACGTACTTTACTTGCATCAAATTCCATTATACTACTCCTTGTTAGTTTTTATCTTCTGCATATAATTTATTCACCAGAATCTGTGTCAGCTTCGTAATTATGCTGCCCTGTGTGGTGAATTTATCTATAACATCATTTATTTCATCTTCTGTGAAATATGATTCCGTGTGTGTACTTTCGATAAACAATTTTATCATATCAAGATTTTCATTTTTAGAGAACGGACTGAATTCTCTTTTGTTTGAAAACCGTCTTAAAAGTGCATCGTCAACAATATCCAGCCTGTTTGTAGCTCCTATAACAATTGTTTTATTTGAAATATTATCAAGTTCCTGCATTATAGATATTGTTATTCGTTCTATTTCTGCATCTGCTCCGCTTTGACCTCCTGATTTTCTTTTTGTAGCTATACAGTCCAACTCGTCTATAAGAAGCATACAATTATATTGTTTAACAAAGTTGAATATAAGATTTATGTTCTGGGCTGTTTTTCCCATATAAGAATCAATCAAATTAGAAAAATTCAAATAATATAAAGGCAATCCCAACTTATAAGCTACATACCTGCAAAACATAGTTTTTCCGGTATCGCTTAATCCATATAACAGCGTTGTATTTTTGAAATCGATACCCATTTTATTCAGCCTGTCGGCCACATGTGCGGTTTTCACTATGCTGTCAAAAATACCTTTATTATTTTCAGATAAATAATACCTTCCTGCCTGAAAACTGTTTATATCAAAACATATTAATTTGTCTGTAAGATTACATGGGATGTCAATTTTTGAAACATTTAGCTTTTCAATATATCTTTTCACAAAACCCTGATTTTGTTTTGTGCTGTCTTCTTTCAGGCAGTTCACTGCCAACACCCTATAATGAGACGAATCGTTTTCAGCTATTGCTTCAATCAACTGCATCTGTCCTGACGTAAGCCCCATTCATTTGTCTCCAGTATTCAATGTGTCTATAATCATCTGCGCTTCAGCTCTGCATGAATCAAGTTTTTCCTGCAATCTCCGTATTTTATCGTCTTCCTTTTTGAAATAAGACTGGAGTAGCGCATAAATACGTTCATAAGAAGCATTAGATTCAAAAGCTGAATATAGTTCTTTTATTTCTTTATCATATTTATCGTCCATAATTAATCTCCTTATATAATTCTAATGAATCATTGCATAAATATTGATAAACAGAGCATACAAACACGCTGTATCACATACCAATATACCTAATGCGGCAAAAATGTACCAATCTGTATTTTTGTTCATAAACTGCATCATGACAATACCAGCTAACATTCCATAAACAACAGAAAAAATAAAAAAAAGAATTAACATATTTAATCTCCTTTATTCATAGAATATATCACATTTGTTTAGTTTTGTCAACACTAATATTGACAAATAATGCTGTTTTAGATATATTATAATCACAAGGAGCTTTATATGGTTACAGAAAAAGAAAAAAAGGAAAGATTTGAACTGTTCAAAAAGTCATTCATGAAGTATATGGATGTATTTGGAATAAAAGATGTGCGTGTAGATTTTATGTACGATGATGAAGATGACACAGGAAGTGCATTAATAAAATTATTTGATACGGATGGAGTTGTATTTGCATGGTTATGCAAAGGACTGTATGATAACAAAGATTTTTATGAGCAATATGATGAAGTTGCATTTCACGAGGTTCTAGAAGTTTTATGTGATAAAAATTATGGATATCTTATGGAAAAAGTGTACAGCGGTGATATATGCCAGAAAGCCAATCACGGGATTATAAGAACTTTAGAAAATGTTATTTATCCACTTATTGCTGTTGACAAAAAGTATAAACAGTGATATATTTATGTTGCATCAGACAACGCGGGCTAGGTAGACTAAAAGGATAAGTCATGTTCGTTTTGAACAGATGCCAGTTCGACCACGGAGCGGTACCGCACTGATGCAAAAATGCGGATGTAGCTCAGAAGGTAGAGCGTCAGATTTCCAATCTGAATGTCATGGGTTCGATTCCCATTATCCGCTGTGTTTAGTATGATTATAAACAGTCCATAACCACTATGGTCAAAGTGGAAACAATGTACAGCAGGCGCGGTGAGAAGTCATTTATCTTATCCTGCCTTCAATGGCAGTGTACATTATAGTCCTCTTGCAGGCAGGTGAGGACTATAAATGAAAACCTGATGACATTACGGAAAGACGTGATAGATGTGTGGCTGAAGGGATAAAGCATCCGGTGGTAACCGGATGAATGGTGTCGTAAAAACGGACGGTCTAGAACGTACCTAATCAAGCCCATTCCATATGTAGTTCGATTCTACACCACATCCATCTTGTTATTGTACGTTCGTACTGGATAAAACAAACGGAACGTATAGGGCACAGCGATTGTCCTACACTGCAAAGTGACGTTTTTCAGTTATATTAACTGAATGCGGTGAGGTAACTAGTAAAACCATTCGCTAATTTTTGAAACAAAGGAGGAATTAGAAGATGAGTTTTGTTATTTTTGGTATTGTTATGGCTGTTATTCTTGTCATTGCATTAGCTGCATGGTGTTCAAGTGGTAACGAATGGTACAATATTTTTGCAGGTGTGCTTGCAGTTTTGCTTGGCATTTTTGCGGCAATTGCGATAGTATTTTTTTGTATTGAAGCATGGGACTGGAAAGCTTCTGGATATAAAGCTGAGATAATAAACCGAGAATACGGGACGTCGTACACCCGTGAAGAAGTATTCTACGGATCGGATGTTATTGATACTATCCGTCAGCTTGACAGGACTCGCGTAGAAGTGAATGGGAATGTAATGCACGATAAAGAATAAAGTTCACGAAGGACGTTAGTATATCGGTTGATTATTTCAGTCTGATAAACTGAAAAGGATGGTTCAACTCCATCACGTCCTATTTTCAGCACCTGTAACTCAACGGTTAGAGTATCCGTCTTATAAGCGGGAGGTTCTTGGTTCAAATCCAAGCAGGTGCAATAATGTATGTACAGACATACATACAAGGAGAATAATATGGAAAATATGGTACAAATGACTCTTGAAGAGTATAACGAACTTCTTAAATCTAAAAATGATTATGAAGACAGAAAAGAAGAATACGAGAAAAAAATTATAAAAGAAGGATTGATTTGTATTAAATATGTTTATAATCTTCCATTGGGTGGAATTCGCACTGATTATTATTATGAAGGAAAGGATGATACAATTAAAAACATAAAAGATGAATTAAACAAGATAGAAAAAGACAAAGAAGATATCGAAAAGAAATATTATGTATTAAAGAAAAGAATTGATGAGAATGGATATCAATTATCAGACAGAATCAGGATTCTATTTACAACGCGAAAAGGCAGGAAAGATGCCGTGCTTTTAAGCAGGCATATGAACTGCATCCCGCCCGCACTATGAATATAGTAAAAAGGTTCGGTTCGACTAAAAGAACTGAGTGTCTGGAACAGGCCTCCGCTGACAGTACTGTAAATACTTCATTATCAGTGAAAACTGACAATGCAGCAGACAGTCTGGTTGAAGCGAAAATTAAAGCTGCTAGCCTAAAGATCGGCAGTAGTTCACAGGACATATCTATGATACAGAGAACAGGTGAGACAACGATGTTTTCTGAAAAATATATTTCTGAAATAAAAAATTTTAAGAAAAATATGGGTCTGGATGCTTGTTCTGAAAATGATAAAATAGAATTGCTAGATGAAATAGCAAAATATTTTATTATTGAATCATCATTGGTAAAGGGAAATTGTCTATTTTGTGATAAATGCAAAAAATGGTATAATAAAAACGAATTTGCTAGTAAAACAAAAATAAAAATGATAAAAAATGTTTTGACTCATGTTGATTCAGGGTATGGAGACGATGATCTATATGGAGATGTAACATATCTTATATATTATCATGAATGTCCTTTATGCCATGAAGAAATAGAAGACAGAAAAACAACTCTCAAAGTTGAAAACGAACGTTGATATTGACAAAATAGTGATTGTGTTATAATATTGTATTGCTGGAGTAATAATGGAAGAACTGCAATGGAAATATATATATTCTTTTAATTCAGGTGATATGGGTATAAAGTGTTACCGGTATTGGGAATGTATTAAAATGATGTACAAGGACTTAATGTACAGGACGAAATATATATTCAGAGGACATGAATTCAGAACTGAAAAAGCGATGTGCAAATACATCGACAATCTGGTGGAGGAAAAATGACAGATACAAATCATTATGTATGTACGGGACGTGTAGTGCGAGATGCAGACGATAAATCTTTCTCAACATCTACGTATGGTTCAAGACTTAACTTTTCTATTGCTGTTACAAAGACGACAATGAAGAAGGATAAGACTTTTGAAGACTATGTAAGCTATTTTGATGTTGTGCTTTGGGGAAAAAGTGCAGATAATTTTAAATCTTTGTGCAAAAAAGGTACGATGGTTATTGTGGAAGGGGAACTTAAGCAGGACAGATGGGAAGATAAAAATGACCATTCAAAAAAATCGAGAATAAACATTGTGGCAAAGAATGTACTGCTTGCAAAAACACTTTATAAGAATACAAATTCTTTAAGCAATGATAACGGTGGGCAAAACAGTCATCCTTCAAATGACGAAGGATTCCCTGAAGACTTTCCATTTTAGTAATATCCCGTTTTAAAATCATTAACAACTGGAATTAATAAAATGTTCCAGTTGCTAATGTCATTTTGATATATTTTGCAAGGATGATAAATGATAGAACCTACTAAAATGCAGAAAAGAGTGCTTGATTATTCAGGCGGCAGATTATTCATAAATGCTTCCCGTTGTGCAGGAAAGACTGAAGCTATAAAAGCACTTATAAATCAGTGGATAGACGGTAAAGGAAAATGCTTCAATGATAAACAGGTATATAATGTACTCGTAGTATGCAATCCTTGTGTTCAAAAAGATATTATATCAGGATTAAATATTGAAAAAAGCAAAAACTGCAAATACAATGTACAGGAAAGATGTATTAATATTTTCTTTAATACTGGTAAAAATGTGAATATAAAATTCATCAGCGATTTTAATCGGGAACATTGTGATATTCTTATTGTGGATGATTTGTTAGATGAAATAAATCCCGAAGAAAACGATGAAATTATAAACGGGAAATCTGTAATTTCATACTTTTTCAGTAAAGATGCAGAATATATAATATTTGGTACTCCTGATACAGGTAATAAAATAGTAAATATTTTATATTACGCAGCATATAATTATGCAAAGAAAAATGGGTTTCTTATTAATGCTGATTTGGATGAAAGATTTGAAAAATATTCGTATTTAGATGAATTCAGGGAAAGACTTGATAAAAATATGTTTGAAGCACAGTTCAAACATAACGTGGAAGCAATGTTCTGGTGAGGAATAATGAAAGAAATAACACCTGTAGATAAAAAGAATGCATTCGTAGGAAGAAATTTCAGAAACCAGATATCATGGATATATAAAAACGGATGTAATGGAATTAAATGCGCTGACTGTTGTATGCAGAAAATATGTGACCATTTTCCTGAACACAGCAAATACTTAGCATATAATTTGTTAATGTATGCCTCTGAAAAGGCTAAACAGGATAACAGGAGCGGTAAATGAAAATTGTGAACACTAATGATGTTTTGTTGAGAAACAAACGGAGATGGCGGGTTGTCATTGCAGATGATAATATATTTGTTATATGCAGGATGAATTACAATAAAAAAGAAGGTTGCGATGTGACTTCATATGCACATCCAGAAGTGTATGCTAACCAGAGTGATATGAACACTCTGGAAGACCTTCATTTTTCAATAATCAAGGCTTACGAACAGAATGATAAATCTGCCAGCACAAAATATAGAAAAAAATCTGTTGTTGTTGAAGCTGTACAAATAAACAAAATAAATTCATCAGATATATATAAATGGTCTAAAGGTGCTGTATTTATTTCTCCTGTATTGGAACCTGACAAAGATAATGAAAATGGAGTTTATTGGCAAATCAAAACTATAGATTCTATAGCTATAGCATTGGAAAATGATTGGATTATAAAAGGTGTTTCTGGAGAATTTTATCCGTGTAAGCCTGATATTTTTGAAAAAACTTATGAGGAGGTTGTATAATATGAAAATTGGAAACATTGACATTGGATGGTGTTTCAGACAGCTTCTGCCATTAACATACAGAACAACTTATGAACAGAATAACAAAAAGTATTTCTGCGTGTGGAATATGTGGTTTGGAAGATGTTTCAACATAGAAACGGTACAGATACAGAAATTTTGTAACTGAATCATTTTATATTTGAGATATAATTATTCTTCTTCCATTTTACTGGCGGTAGTGCTGATTTGTCATAAGATTTGCACCACTGCCAGTAAACATTCCCACCTATTTTATAAATAAACTTGTTATAAAGATTACAGAATGGTCTTAAATATTTGTCCCTGTTTCTTATTCTTTTTCCCATTAAATAAGAACACGTATTGCAGCATTTCGCATTTTTATGGGTTTCGTAATATCTGAACCATTTTTCAGTTCCTTCTATAAAATATTCTTTACATTCGTTCTTTGTTTTTTTGTAATTATCTATTATAAGCTGTTCCGTAATTTTGGTATCAACGCACAAACGTGCTATATACATAGATTCATCAAGTGTATAATCTTTTTTAAGACTATACACTTTGTTTTTAATTGCGCTATATAATGTTTTTTTTGAGATTCCGATAGAAGATGCTATTTCATTAAGACGCACTTGCTATAACCTTTATCTGTTCACCTATAATTGTACTTGTATTTTCATTATATGTATTTGTTGCAGTCATATAATAATAATATGTTCCTGCGACTAATGATGATAATTCAAGTATCTTGGAAGTACCTGAATCAACTATTGTGTCTGTGTGTGTTATGCCGTTGTCATCATAAGTACATGTGTACCACTGGTATGTTTGTATCTCATAAGTTTCAGGTGGAACTACATGACATGACAGTATGAATTTGTCAGTAACTAAGCCTGTTACTATTGATTTTTGAGGTGTTATGTAAGGTTTAGTCACACTGTTTGTTCCTGTGGAGAAATAATTGCAGTTTCCGTCTCCGTTTACATAATAACATAATGGTTCAAAATACAACCCTGTAATATTATCAAGTTTTTTGTTATTTACATTACTGCAAGTCCATCTTCTTGCAATCTGAATGCTTTTATTAACACTTATACAATTTGAACATATTCCCATATAAAACTCCTACTAAATAATTATAATAAAACCGTTTATAAAAAATAATATTATATTATTCATTGTTATTCAGCTTATCAATTCTTCCTGCTAATTCCCTTGCTCTTTTTATCCTTCCTTCTATATGAGGATACAATTCTACAAGTTCTTCCCATCCGTTCTGATGCTGTATACCTATATGTTCTTCATGTGTAAGCATAATCCAGTTCCAGCATTCATATCTGTCTTCTTCGTCACTTCCTTTTGATACGATATGAGCAACTTCAAGTCCTGTAGTAAGACCTGAAGCATGTGAGCATGGATTCATTTTAACCCAATCTTCCCTGTTAAGCAATACTCCGTTTTTATCATAATCAACAGGGTCATTTGGTAGCGTTCCTTTGTATTGTACAAATGCTTCATACAGCTCTTTTACGTCACACTGTAATCCTTCGCTTAGCCTGCATTCTGTTATTATATCATTCATTATGTTCTGAATGAATCTTGCGGCCTGTTCTTTAGACATATTAGACAGTGTTACATAAACTTCTTTACCCTCTTCTAAAAGGCTTGGCTCCGTATCTGCGTACTGCTGTATAAAGCTCATATACATGGTAGTACTTTCGCTCTGCGTCGGTTTCCTGTTATATTGAGCTTCAAAATATATTTCTATAAGTCCCCACACAGTCTTTACTTGGTCATATGTCTTGTTTCCCCGTGAGCCATTTACTGTTACCGTTACGTACTTACCTGTCATATCTCCGCAAAAAGCATTTACCGACCGCTTATCTGCGGCCGTTGCAGGAAGAAAAAGATAACCAGCTTCAAACTCTTTTTGTATAGCTCTGAATGTTATTTTGCTAGGCATTTAATATCTTTCCAAGGTTATGTTTGTTTGCAACTATAGTGAATTTATTTAGTTCCTCTATTAATGATAATATTTTTTCTTTTGATGGTTCTGGCAGGTGATTGTTTCCTGAATCAGCCCCAATATTGACCTGTTTTGGATTACATCGCTTTATAAGCATGACTAATTCTCCTAAATCAAAATCCATCATAGGTTCTATTGTAACATATTTATCAATTGTGCCAGAATATCTTTCAAAAGATAACGCCCTGTCCTTTGGAGATGGTGCATTTCCCATTATATCATCATAAATTCTATTGGTTTCTATAGTTGTACATATACAGCAGTCAAATTGAGCATTTTTCACCATTCTTATCATTCGTTCTGGATTTTTGCTTTGAAAAAAGTATTTATTATCCTGATTACATGTACATTTTTCAATAGTAGATAGTATCCATTCCTCCGGTACATCTTCTGCGAACAAATCACAAGAAGAACCTACAAAGATAAAATTATTTTTACCTAAATTGGTTTTAAGCTCTTTCTCATCAAAATGTAATTTTGGTTGTTTTCCCCAGCGGTGCATATAACAGTACGAGCAACTGTGAGGACATTCACCTTTTTCCGTATTCCATGTATGTGTTATAAACTCATACATATTCCCAATCGATTTATTTAATGGCATTTTCAATCTCCTTAATTATATAAAATGTCACATGTGCAAAATATATCCCATATACATATAATTGATTCTATAACTATTACAATTTTTATGGTTGTATTTAGTTCAAATATTGGAATAATATAACATATTGATATATAAAATAAAGCAAATATTATATTCCCTATTAAAAATAATAATATAAATACAAAAATGAATTTAAATATATATGAAATTATGTTTTTATTATTCATCATTAACATCCTTTTTATCCTTTTCTTTACAAAGCGGGGACGCAGTTCATATGCGCACTATGAATATAATAATACATAAACAACATTTTGTCAATATATTTTCTAAAAGTTTATTATCTGTTTTGCACTGTCTTTTATTTCCTGAGAATGAGTTATAAGTACAGTCTGATATGCATTCCCTGCTATGTGTGAAGCGTTAATCATCTCTACATATTTACCCCTTAAATCACTGTCAAGAGAACCGTCCTTTTCATCCATGAATCTGACGGAATATCCTGAACCGGATTGTTCTGTTCCGGTAATAGAAAAAGCATAGAAGAACGCCTGTTCTATCCATACACGTTCTCCCGTAGATACCATTTTAAGAGGCATGTCCCATCCGTTTTCATTATTCGTAACCATAATAACAAAATCGTTTATAGTCTTTTTACCGCTCTCCTTGTCTGTTTTTATGTATCCGGTAAACTTGTCACCATATATCTTTTCGAGTATAGTATTTGCAGTATCTGTTATTTCCGGTACTTTGTCTTTAAGTTCCATTGACTGGATACCTTCATTTGATAAAGAATCACATATACAGTTCCAGTCTTCGTTCTCATGCTTTTCTGCATCTACCTTACTTTTAAGGATATTGTTATCTTCGTTTTCTTTTTCAAGCAGTTTGAGTCTGGTATTAAGTTCTCCCGATTCTACAAGAAGTTTGTCCTTCATTTTATTCAGAATATCTGATTCGCTTTCTTTTGATTTTATGTTTGCGTTAATTGATTCTATATCATGCATTTTATTCGTTTCAAGCTCTTTATTTATTGATTCTTTGTCTTTCTCAAGTTTAGATATATCGTTATTTACCAATTCTATATCTACAGGGATGTAACTGCATAATGGTACTAAATTATCATGTTCTGATATAAATGCAGTGCATTCTGAAAGAAGTTTTTTATTCTCTTCTACCTTACTTTTGAGAGTATGGTAGTCTTCGTTCATCTTTTCTGCTTTTTTAAGCAGATCGTCAAGTTCTTTTTCTTTTTCTGATTTTAATTCATTGGTAAGTTCCTTGTTTTTAGTAAGTATGTTTACCTGAACTTCATATTTTTTAGAATCAATGAATAATTCAGGTTTTTCACTTTCAAGTATTATTTCTCCGCATTCAGGGCATTTGTCACCATCTTTATATATTTTATGTGACAGTTTATCAATTTCATAAGTCCACTTTAATAACGATTCAGAATATTCACCTATACATTTGTTTAGCTGTTCTTTTTTGTTTTTAAGTTCTGATGTGTCTGACAGTATAGAGTTTATTTTTTCTGTATCATTGGTTATTTCTTTTGTATAAGTATCTTTGTCAGATATATACTTGGAAAGTTTGCCAATAATATCTTTATTGGTAATATACGTATTGTACGTATTTACTGACGTTCTATTTTCAATAAGTTTATTATCTATGTCTTTTAATCTGTTTTTAATATTTTCTATATATTCTTTTGATGATGTAGTTTCTATTTCTTTTCTTACCGATTTAAGAGATTCAAGCTCTACTCCATTTCTGCTTATATCTTTATATACTAAAGACAGGTTATCCGTATTCGCTGAAATATCTTTTTCAGTGTTACTTATGTCTGTCGATATTGAAACAGAATCATGCAATGATGAAGACAGTGATGTAAGTTCTTTGTCTGATTCTTTCCGGCTATCACATGCAGTCTTATACAGTGTTTTTATGTAGTCAGTACCTATGAGTTTAGAGAAGAATTCGGCTAATTCACCTTTGGATGCCCGTGCTATGTCTGTAATCGAGCTGTCTGAATTCACTACAAAGGAAGTGCGCAGAAATACATCTTTTGTCCCGAACGTACCGTTTATATAATTAAGATACGATTCAAGAGAACCGTCGCACTGCTCAAGTTTTTTCCATTTATCTCCGTCGGTACTTGTTTCTACAAAATACTTGCAGTCATTTTTAGGGTCTATGTATATCTCAGGTTTGTAATAAGTGCCTTTTTCATCTATATAACACAATATCCTGTGTGAATCTTTAAGGAAGAACTGGTCTTGCAGTTTTCCTTCACGTGTAAACATCTGCGGATACGGATGACAGTTCTCAATGAAAGTTGTCTTGCCCTTACCTGTATCACCTGCAATTACAATAAGTCCCTGTGAATAATCTCTGAAATCAACATACATTGAACCGTCTTTGAAGTTATACAGCCCCTTTGCTCCGCGTATATCAACCCACAACAGACGGAAAATATGCTGCGGAAGCATACCTTTTATGAGCTTATTCTCATCGAGATATCTTATTTTGCTTACTGCACTTTCTGAATATTTTATATTCTGTGTTTTACACCACAGGACGAACTTATCTTCAAGTGTACTTGTTTTTGTTATCTCATTTATTTTGTCTTTTTTTTCTTCTTTTATGGAATCGGTATGTACTGAAACAGAAACAGCACCAAGTAGTTCAAACCTATCTTTTATTTCTTTTCTGTTTACAAGTTTCTTTTCTGTATCGGTACATGCAATGGATAATTTAACGTTTGTATTTTTTAAGTCTTTTGAAAATTCTGCTATATCAGCATAATTTATTTTAATGGTTCTATTAACCGGAAATCCCATAGAAATACGTTCTACGTGAACTGTTCGGTCTTTCCGAATAGTTACTTCATTAAAACCTCCGTCGTGTTCCTCTCCGAAGTCAACAGGAGGTACTGAACCTGAAAACCAGCAGTTGTCAATGTTCTGTGGAAGATGTATATGTCCACAAGCTACATAATCAGCCTCTTTTACCATACTTGTGTATAGTGATGTTATAGAATCAGATTTTACACCGTTATCCATATAAGCACCGAATATTTCACCGTGATAAGCAACGATAAGCGGTTTGCTGTAATCCCTGTTTTTTACCATTTCTGACAGTTTTTTTAATTCAGCAAGCATGTTCTTCTGTTTATCTTTAAGTGTATCTCCGTCATAATTGGATATGCGCTGTTCAGGGAAATAGATGATATCATACTTACTGTATTCTTTTTTATCCATGTGATAAAAAACTTCTGCATTTATATTCCTGAAAACGTCAAGACTTCCGTATGCTTCGTGCGTAGGAGTACCGCAAATCATAACAACATGAGTAGCCGAACATAATATTTTCATTGCATCTATAATTGCAGTAAATCCGCTTGCTTCGGTGTTTGTGATAACGGAATTCCAGAAATCACCTGACATTACAACAAGCGGAATATGATTCTTTTTTACATAATCAGTAAGTTTTGATATAACTGATAATACCTGTTCTTTCCGCGTCTTTGATGCATGTATATCAGAGATATGCACAAATTTAAGTTCTTCTGCATAATCTGATTTTTTTGTAAGATTGTTTATCTCTGATAAATCAAATAATTCCTGTTCCATCTATAGCTCCTTAACGATATGTTGTGAATTATATATTCAATATGGTTTAATACCTGATATTTCCAAACCCTTTTTTATAGCGAAATGCAATACATCGCAGATAGATGAAATTTCATCATCATTTATTTCAACTTCATCCTGATATAATTCACTTTGATAATATAACTGCCTATTATTTGTCAACTACCCCTTCCTTCAGGAAGGGGCTTGCAGTTTCATAATCCTGCAATTTCACCTGCATCAACGGAACCAGCCCGTACTAGTACGCAATGCGTAAAAAGACAGGACTTACAGCA
>Ga0210129_1000203_pt1 | contig 15898 bp, 21 predicted proteins | sample WestPond_Cattail_2_FD_185582 | JGI IMG/M metagenome (GOLD analysis project Ga0210129, IMG submission 185582) | Wetland microbial communities from the San Francisco Bay, California, USA, that impact long-term carbon sequestration -... | ecosystem: Environmental > Aquatic > Marine > Wetlands ... | reverse complement strand
ATGTCTTTTTTTTGCGCTACTTTGTCCAATTTTGGGGTCGGTTTGGGGATGTTTGGAGGTAGTTCGAGCATGTTTGGGGAGAGTCCAGATGTATTTGTAGGAGTTCAAAACCTCGAGGTGTATCGATTACCATACATACCCGCAGGTAGAGAGATAATGCCCGCTCACTACCCGCATTGCCCGCTCACAAGCGGGTACCCGCTTACAGGGAACATGCCCCCAGCGTCTCAGAGTAGAACCACCTTGGGTGGTGGAGGTGGCATAGTGCGGGCAAGATGCACGGCACCCGCCATTGCATAGGTTCCGTCGATCGGTCCGGTGCCCTTTCGTTGGTATACCCACCCGTCGCCCCGGCTGAGTCGCTGCGCGCTTCCAACATGAGCGCGCAGCATCGGATCGTCGGAGTGCACTATCTCTTCTCCGTTGACGAGTACGGGCAGTGCCATGCACACCGAGGTCACATCGGCGCGCAGTTCCACCAGCTTCACTCTCCGTGGTGGCCAGCCTTTGGTTCGCTTCTCCGTCATGTCAGCCGCGATCGCTGCCCCTGGACCTGTGGGGAACCAGCCGACGACTCGGGGGCGTACCTTCGCCACGATCTGAGGTAGTTCCACCCGTAGCGCTTTCGTACATCCGTAGCCGGACCATGCTTTAACAACGTCGACGTGGACTCTTCCCTCGTGTAATGCCGCAGCGATCAGAGAGGCGTGTGATCCGTCGAGACTCACGTCTAGGCAGAGAGCGACCTTTTCCCGGATGGTGGCCAGGTCCAGTGGCTTGTCTGTGGCGCACGCGTCCCAACGGTCAGGGTCGATCGCGGGATCCAGCAGAGCCACCCGCATGCACATGACCTCGGTTCTGAAGGATGCTAGTTCCACTCCTCCTGCTGTCTTGGCTCTGATCGCTGTTCCCAGTAGCGCGTCAGGGTCGGTTCGGTTGCCGAGGTCTGGGCAGGCCTGCGCTAGTGCCTCCAGGTCGGTTGGGTCGCTGCCGGCTGGTGATGACCACTCGAAGATCCCTAGCCGCTCGTCCCCCACCCCGGTTTCTATGTATGCCAGTGCTGGGTTGCGTAGGGCGTCCAGGACCACTGAGTGGTCGTCTCCCTGGTTGGTGATGGCTACTACCTGCCCGTTGCGTTTGGCGTTCATGGCGTTGATGGAGGCGTTCCACGCGTCCCATCCGCTGTGTTCCCGGAGTTCGTCTACCAGGATCCTGTCAACGGTCAGGGATCGTCCGGCGCGCCGGTTGGCGGCAGCGATTTTGTATCTGCTCCCTGACTGTGTGGTCAGGCACTCTTCCCCGATGGTTGCCCGTACGGCTTTGGTCGAGAGTTCCTCGGACAACCACGGGTTCGACGCCGCTGTCTGGCAGACCATCTGCCACTGTTCCTTCGCATATGACAGTGTCGCGTTGAGGCCCAGTACCAGGGACACCTGTTCGACGAACATCCAGTACATGATGAGCGCCCGTGCCAGATGACTCTTACCCTGCTGCCTGGCCACGAGCAGGAGCACGGTACGGAACCGTGGTCTCCCATCGGGAAGCAGTTCCCCCAGGTGTATGGCCGCCCATTCCTGCCACTCGTCCAGTGGTTCGCAGAGTATGTCCCGGGCGAAGTCGATTACCCCGAACCCGTAGCTGGTTGCGGGGGTCAGTTCCCGTAGCGGGGGTGTCCAGATCCTGGGCACCTGGGAACCACGGATCTCACATGGCACGCCTACGTTGGCGCAGCTCATCAAGCGGTGAGAACTGCTTGTGCTCGACACCGTTGGTTCCCTTCATCGCCGTCTGACGTGCCCGTGGTGTCATCAGCAGGGCCTCTAGGCACGCTAGTAACTGCGGTCCCATCCTGCCGATGTCCTCTGGTAGTTGGTCGATCGCTCGGGCGTAGGTGATCGCCAAATGTATTAGCGCCTGATCACGATCGGTGGTTTCCATTGCCTCTATGGAATCGGCAACGCTTTCCTCAAGCCTTTTATCAACACTGATCATGTAATCATGGTATGCGGATCATGACCAGTAGTATGCTCACGCTGTGCAGTGGCCTTTCAGACGCAAGCAAGAGACAGCCGAGTCGTCTAGGCGACTGGCCGAGAAACGCACGACATATTCGATCTCAGATCCCAGGTTGGCCACCCTGTTCCAGATCGGGCCGCCAAACTACAGCGGAGTGTCTATCAACGAGACAACCGCTTTGGGCATCTCAGCCGTCTACCGTGCTGTGTCCCTGATCAGTGGAACCTTGTCTCAGCTTCCACTACGTACCCTCAGAGAACTCTCTCCGGGTCTCAGGGAACGGGTGCCCAGTTGGATGGACAACCCTGGTGGAACAGACGGACCAACACCGTTTGAGTGGAAAGAAACCGTTCTACTCCATTTGCTACTACACGGTAATGCCTTCCTGTTCCACAACCGTGGCGGAGCTGGACAACTACTTTCCCTCACCCCAATACATCCCCTGTGCGTGTCTGTGGAGAAAACAGATACCTGGCCAAACGGCGCCCCCGTAATTGGTGGAAAGCTCTTCACAATCTCTCTGGAGGACGAAGAACCACTTACCGTGGACGGTTCCAAGCTCCTGCACGTCCCTGGAATGTGCACTGACGGGATCATGGGTATCTCTCCCATCTCAATGGCCCGCCAGTCGATGGGAACGGCTGCGGCGGGCGATCGGGCGGCGGCGAACATGTTCGGTAATGGAGCCTTGGTCGCTGGTCTGGTGTCGCTAGATGGTGACAGCGACATGGAGCCAGATGATGCCGCAGCCCTCAACGCTGACCTGGCAAGGAACGTAGGCGGATGGGAGAACGCCTCATCCATCCGATTTCTGAATCACAGAGTGAAATTCACACCCTGGACGATGTCGTCAGTTGACATGCAGTTCCTGGAGTCCCGACAGTTCCAGATCGAGGAAATCGCACGTTGGTTCGGTGTCCCCCCGCACCTGCTGATGCAAACCGACAAGCAAACCTCATGGGGCACGGGGGTTGCCGAGAGCAACCGGGGCATGGGCAGAACCGTACTAGCTCCCTGGGCGAGCAGGATTGAGCAGCGGTTGTCCCGGTTGCTCTGGGGCGAAAAGTTCGTTGAGTTCGACTTCAGCGGGCTGGAACGACCGTCCCCTGAGATTGAGATCGGACTGTTGGCGCAGAAGATCGACGCTGGAATGATCACCATCAACGAGGCGAGATCTACTCTTAACCTTCCCCCCGTCTCTGGAGGGGACGTACTGCGCCTCAAGGGTGTTCCACTCGTGGCTGAGCTGTCTCCATCGTCGACAGGAGCGGTCCAATGAGTATCGTTTCACAAAACAGAGAACCATTACGACGTTACGGAAACACGAATCTCGTCCGGGTCTGCTGCCGGAGCCAACCAGAGATCAAAGGCAACAAGTTGGGTGGCTACGCCGCCGTTTTCGGCCAACCAGCCGACCTGGGCTGGCGTGGCAAGGAGATCATGGCCCAGGGATCACTCACCAGGGCCCTGAAAACCTCGGACGCCCGCGCGCTGTACAACCACAACCCCTTGTACGTACTCGGCAGGCAGGCAGCGGGAACCCTGCGACTGTCAACCGACAGCACTGGCCTGGAATACGAGGCAGATCTGCCGAACACCACCTACGCGGCAGACCTACGGGAACTGATCGAACGGGGAGACATCACCGGAGCCTCGTTCGCCTTCATCCCCGACCTGTTCGACTACGACAAGACCACCGACACTGTCACCCACACCGACGTGGCCGAACTGATAGACGTAAGCCCCGTCACCTACCCCGCCTACGCTGGGGCAACCACGGAAACCAGGTCTGCCGAGAACCTAGTTAGCCGGCAACGTAGCCAACTCATTAGGGCACGTGCCCGTGTTCACCTGAGAGGTGAGAAGTAATGACCATTGAGGAACTGGTTGCCGCACTTCAGGCGATCATCGACCAGGCCGTTGGTGACCAGGGTCAGCCTCGGGACCTGAACGAGGAAGAGATGGCCCGCTACGAGCAGCTGGAATCCCAGTTGGCGGTAGCTCGGCGCTCCGCCGAGATCAGGTCGCGTCAGGCGGCCTACCAGATGCCGGTTTCTGGAATCGGAATCGTTTCAGCGGTCAAGCCAGACGATGGACTGGAACGAGCCTTTGACGCCTACCTGCACACTGGGCAGAAAAACCAGGACATTACCCAACTCCGTGCCCAGGGTGAGGGAATCTCATCGGCTGGTGGATACCTGGTACCGTCTGGATTCGAAAAGAAGCTAGTCGAGCGGATGGTAGCGTTCGGTGGGTTCTCCAACAGCGCAGACCGTTACAACTCAACCGATGGATCTTCAGTAGAGTTTCCGTCCTTCGACGACACCTCCAACTCGGGACAGATTACCGCCGAGTCTGGTGCCTTTACTGGCGGCGCTGACCTGACGTTTGGAAAAGTGAAACTGGGGCAGTACAAGTACACCTCGGCTGGGGCAAATAATGCTCCTATTCGGGTACCGGTGGAACTCGCTCAGGACAGCGCGTTTGACCTTCGTGCGTTGCTTACCAAAGCGATGGGAACCCGGATTGCCCGTAAGCAATCAGTCGACTTCGTAACCGGTACTGGGGTGGGACAGCCTACGGGGATTCTGTGCCCAACTCTTACAGCGGATCGTGACTTGGATACCCCGGACACCCCAGATTATGAGGACCTGGTTGAATTCCAGGACATGTTGGACGAGGCATACGATCCAAACGCAAAATGGCTCATGAAAAAGTCGACCTGGAGCCAGCTGCGTCTGATCGTGGACACCATCGGAAGGCCGATCCTTCAGACTCTTCTCGATGGAATCAGTGGCAAGCCGGAACGTCGGCTCCTCGGATCTGAAGTGATCATCGATCAGGCGGTACCGACGCTTTCCAGCGCCGGGGACACTTTCTGCCTGGCCTACGGTGACTTCGAAGAGTCGTACATTATCCGTAACATTGGATCCCTGGCGGTCGTGGTTGATCCCTACAGCCGCGCTTCCTACGGGGAGATCGAGTACACGGCTTGGGTTCGGGCCGATGGGAACATCCAGAACCGAAACTCATACGTGATCATGCAGAACAACACCTGATCAGCAGCATCAAACCATAACTGATCATCTATTCAATGCTAGGAGCATGATGAGTGACACGATCAGGTGGGATTTCGCCGACGCACGGAAGATCGCATCATCGAAGGTGACGATTTCCACCGCGACCACCACCACGTTCGACTTTGGTACCCCCGATGACGTCAATTTGGCGGGACTGTCCACCTACCACCATGGAGACAAGGTGCTGGTGGTGCTGAGTGCTAGCACTGCCGGTACTACTGACAGCATTACCTGGGTAATCCAGGACGCCGACGACTCCAGCGGTTCAATCGGCACTCCCGCGACCGCTGTGACCTCGGCTGTCGCCGGTGCGCTGTCGGCTGGCACTGGAGACGACTACTCCGTGTTCGCGGTAAAGGTTCAGCCCGGCCGGCCCTGGTTGCGGGTCAAGGTTACGAGTGGTGGAGCGACGGATACGTTCGTCACTCACTGCATGGTTCTCGCGGTAAGCGGGGCATAAGATGGCATGGGCGCCGGATTACACCACTGCGGCTAGGTTCAAGGCATTTCTGCGCATCGCTGACACGACAGATGATGTTCAGATCGGTCTTGCGATCACCTCAGCCAGCCGAGCGATTGATAAGGCATGCAACCGGCAATTCGGCGTCCTTTCCAGTGCCACCGAATGGTTCTACACGGCACAGTGGGACCGTCACAGGGACTGCTGGTTTGTTTCTGTTGATGACTTCGCTACTACTACTGGTTTGGTGGTTAAGGTGAAGACCGTTGCTACCACCGATTATGTGGTTGAACCACTGCAAGCGGTGGCAAAGGGTAGGGTCTGGACCGCTATCAGACTGGGTAGTAGTACCGGGGTGGCGGATAAGGACGCGATCGGCGTGACCGCGTTGTGGGGTTGGCCGTCAGTGCCTTCCCCAGTGGAGCAGGCGTGCTGGTTGCAGGCTTCCCGGTTCCTATCCAGGCGAGACAGCCCATATGGGATAGCTGGTTCCCCCACTGACGGCTCAGAATTGCGTCTCCTAGCAACTGTTGACCCTGATGTTCGAGTGTCTCTGGGGCACTATGTGAGGCAATGGGCGGTGGCCAGATGATCCTGACCGATGTCATGGATGAGTTGGTCGTGAGACTTGGGGTTGTTCCGGGTCTCAGGGCCCATGATTGGTCAGTTCCTACTGTCGTTCTCCCGGCCGCAGTGGTCCATTATCCCAAAATAGTTGAGTTTGAAACCTACCTAAATGGTATGGAATCTTACACGCTTGACGTGGTGGTACTGGTGGGGAAACTGAATGATAGGGGAACCAGACAGCCTATGTCTGATTACCTCCGACCAACCGGACCAACATCGATCCGAGAAGCACTACAAACAGGGCATTCAGCCTCATTTGACGTGATAAGCATACAGGAAACGGTGGCGGATGGCTCCTACCCGCTAGCCGGAACCGAATACCAAGCCATCATTTTCACCTGCAAGATCTCTGGAAGTGGAAAATGACCCTTTCAACCCACATTGAAACCACGATCATTGCAACCGAAACCAAAACCACCGATCTTTCAGTAGCCACCGACGTCCTCAACTACAACAAGAGGATCGAACTGGCCACTGGAACCGGTTCAAACCAGGCAGATCTGATCTTCCACGACCAGCGCACCCTCATCGCATCAGCCACTGAAGACCTGGACCTGGCCGGATCACTCACCGACCAGTTCGGAACAACCCTCACTCTGGCCCGAATCAAGGGCATTGTGGTTACGGCCGCTGCGGCTAACACCAACAACGTGAACGTCATCCGACCCGCCAGCAACGGCGTACCCATCTTCCTAGCCGCTGGAGACGGTATGCCGGTCAAACCAGGTGGCAGATTCGAGTGGTGGGCACCGGACGCGACGGGAATCGCCGTAACCGCAGGAACCGGGGACCTGCTGACGTTCACTAACTCGGCTGGTACCACTAGCGTCACCTACGACGTGATCATCATCGGCGCTTCGGCCTAAGGGAGGCACACCATGGCACTCGTTCACAGCCGGGTAACCGTAATCAAGCTCGGTACCGTGGATATCTCGCAGTACGTCAAGTCCAGCGAATTCGCACGTAAGGCCGACTCACACGATGTCACCACCTACGGCAAGGACGACCACGTCTACGCCGGTGGGCTGGGAGACGGGTCATTCAAGTGCGACGGGCTTTACGACAGCACCGCCACCACGGGACCCCGCGCGCTGATCGAACCGCTCATCGGCACCACCGTGGCACTCACCCGCCGGCCGGAGGGCACCGGATCCGGCAAACCACAGGACATCGTGAACATCATCATCACCGGCTACACCGAATCATCTCCAGTGGCGGACTACGTCACCTGGAGCATGGAAGGCCAGCTGTCAGACGCCGTCAACTCAACTGCGCAGGTGTGATATGGAACGTAAGGCCTTGCTGGACAGAACCGCTCTTCTGAGCGGGAGGTCCCTACCGGAACGGACGGTGGAGATCCCCGGGGTTGGAGAGGTAAGAATCCGTGCTCTCTCCCGGGCCGAGGTGCTCAATTCCAAGCACGATGACAGCCCGCTGGAAATGGAACGCAGGACGCTGTCTCTCGCCATGGTGGATCCGGCCATGACGATCGACGACGTCGCCGAGTGGCAGAGAGTGTCTCCCCTGGGCGAGATCTCCATCGTCGCGGATGCCATCAATGAACTCTCGGGGGTGATCCCCGGGGCGGCCAAGAAGGCGTACAAAAGCGTTTGAGGAAGACTGGGGACTTGAGCTCGATTTCCTCCTCGCTGAGACTCTGGGCATGACCGTCGGTGATATACGCACGCGTATGTCAAATCAAGAGTGGATAGAGTGGTATGTCTACTTTGGCAGGAAAACCCAACGGAAACAGATAGCGGGGTAGGGAATGCAACTCAGGATAGAGGTCGAAGGGCTAAAAGAGATGACGCGAGCTCTGAAGGCCATCAACTCAGAGCTCCCAAAAGGTGTACGGACCGCGTTGAACAGTGCGGCCGACGTGGTGGTCCAGTACGGCAAGAAGAAGATGCCAAAACGTACTGGACTAGCGTCGAACACCATCAAGGCCAAGTCAACGCGAACTCTGATACGTGTATCGGAGGGATCGAAGAAGGCCCCATACGTCCCATGGCTCGACTTCGGTGGAAGGACGGGGCGAAGGAAGTCGGTTGTCAGACCATTCTACAAAGACGGCCGCTACCTATATCCGGCGCTGGGGGACAAACGGGATGAGATAAACGCCGCCCTGGAGAACGCCCTAACCGATCTGGTCAAAAAGTCTGGATTGGAGATAGAATAGTGTCTGGTAACCAGACCACCCTGACATTCGGTGGTGATGCCTCATCCCTCCAAAGGGCCGCCAACCAGGCCACGGCATCCATAGGGGCCGTGTCGGATGAGGCCACCAGGAACAGCCGGGAACTGTCCAACGCGTCGGCTAGCGGCCAAGACATGGGGGGAAAGCTAGCGAAGCTGTCCGTGATAGCCGGCGGAGTCGGAAACGCGTTCCAAAGCCTGGGGGGACTCGTATCGGACCTAGCGGACTTCCAAAACCGGGACAAGCAAAAGGCCCTGGACCATGCCCGGGCCCTACAGACGTTGAAAGAGGCCATACTAGAAGCAGAGCAGTCAGCCCTGGACCTGGTATCGGCCCAACAGAACCTGGTCCAAACAGACATAGATGCGCGACGGGCACAGATAGCCGTGTCCCAAGCCACCATCGACGCGGCCAGCGCACAAGAGGATTACAGGCAGACCATCGTCGATGGGAAACAGGCGCAGCTAAGTGCCATCCAAGCGACCCAGGACGCCGCACAGGCCCAGGAGGATTACAAACAATCGGTCCTGGATGGCGAGCAAGCGCAGAAGGATCTCAATCAAGCCGTTCTGGACGGCAAGCAGGCACAGGCAAACATAGCCCAATCCCAAATCGACGCCAGCCAGGCATCCCTGAACGCCGAGAAGGCGCAACAGGACTACAACACAGCGGTCCAGAAGCACGGTGAGTCGAGCATAGAGGCCAGGCAGGCACTGATAGACATTGCCCAGGCCCAGCAAGACGTAACCCAAGCCCAGTTGGACGGAGAACAAGCCCAACAGGATGTGGCCCAAGCATCCCAGGATGCCGCCCAAGCCCAGTTGGACATGACACAATCCGTTCTGGACGGCAAACAAGCCAACATCGACATGAAAACGGCCGCGCTCGACGGTGAACAAGCCCAACGAGACCTGGCCAGATCCGTCATAGACGGACGGCAGGCCCAACTGGATATGAACACGGCAGAGCTCGACGGTGAACAAGCCCAACTCGACCTGGCCAAGGCCGCTCTGGCCCAGAAGCAGGCGCTGCTCGACCTGTCCAAACAAATCGAGGCGGCCAAGGACAAGCAGCTAGACCTGCTAGAGGCGCAGATGAAAGCGAACGTTAGCCCCCTCAAAAAGGCCGCCGACGAGATCGGGTACTACAGCCAAATTGTGGGGGACGCGGCGATAGTAGTTGGGGGTCTCGCTCTGGCGTACACGGCCGTAAAGGACTCGGCCATACTCGCGTCGGTATGGACGAAGGTCGCCGCTGGAGCACAGTGGCTGTTCAATGCCGCCATGGACGCCAGCCCCATTGGAATAGCCGTACTCGCTGTCGGAGCACTGGTAGCTGCCATAGTGCTGATAGCCACCAAGACGACATGGTTCCAGGACATTTGGAAGGTGTCATGGGCCTGGATAAAGGACACGGCCGGAGCCGCGTGGGACTTCATAAAGGCTAAGGCCTCTAGCTTCTGGGAATTCCTGAAGGGAATACCAGATTCCATTGGAAGAACCTTCTCATCCATATCCGATGGGATATCCGCACCGTTCAAAGCGGCCTTCAACCTTGTCTCAGACGCCTGGAACAACACGGTTGGCAAACTGAGCTGGTCTGTTCCAGGATGGGTACCCAGCATCGGTGGAAACACCATCTCAGCCCCCAAACTGCCCAAGTTCCACACTGGTGGAACAGTCCCGGGGGCCCCGGGAACGGAAATGCTCGCCATACTCCAGGCGGGTGAGACAGTCGTCCCGAACGGTGGCAGCCAACCAATACAGATTGTGTTAAAAAGTGATGGCGGACAGATCGGTAACTTTTTGATGGCCGTTCTGAATGAATCTATATCTATTAGAGGAAACTCGATAGAGACCGTAATCGGAAGTGCGGTATGAGCGCCCACGCTGTCACAGTTGAGCTGTACTACTCAGGGTCATGGCACAACCTGACCACAAGCGACGTGGTCAGGACCAGCACCATAATAGCCACCAACAGGTATGGAGCCAACCAGACCCTAAAGATCAATCCAGGGTCCACCAAGGTAACAGTTTCAGACGCGCTTGGCGAATACAATCCAGCGAATCCTATGTCCTCATTATATGGCAGCGTATCTAGAAACACCCCGATGCGCATCACCATAGATGGGGTTGTTAGATGGATAGGAGAAGCCAGCGAATGGAAACCTAAGCGAATCCTTGGAGGAGACAGGATAACAGACATTACAGGTGGTGGAATCCTACGCAGACTAGGAATCGGCGTAACACCCATCCGCGCCCCGATGCGTGCTTACATGAACTCCACCAATCCAATTGGACATTGGCCAATGGATGACATTACCAAATTAGCGGCCGATGTTGGAGAATTCCAGACAGTAGAAGGATCTCCAGTAGAGTACACAGTCCCCGGATTAGCTGCCAGCGGAAACACCCCAGCACTGCCAATATCTCAGGATAGATCGCCAATATCAGTAATCCATTCCTCCGTGGCGGGGACTTCAACCGACTGGACAGTAAGTTTCTGGGTAAGAGCTGCGCCACCAGAGCTACAGACTGGTTTCTCATGCCCAATTATTGACTTTGCTGAGATACAGACATCGGGTGGAACCATTGGGTACCACATGTTTAAGGCGCTATCAAACCCTAGTGCGAATCAGTTCGAAGTATGGGTGTACGCGTGGAGTCCACAACGCACGCTGATCACATCTCCTGGTGTCTACAGTGTCGCCTGCACCAATATGGAGATACTCGATAACAAATGGCACATGATCACGTTCAGAGCCACGCAGGCAGGCTCGACAGCCACGATGGAATTATCCATCGATGATGCCAGCACATATTACTCACATGGGATGGCATACAGCACTGATCAAACCATAGGACGCATCACCGACATATATTTCCCGAACCGTGTCGGTCCCAATGCCGTGTCCAATTTCTCAGTTAGTAATCTGGCAGTGTGGGATCCCGCTATTAGCGCTATCCCAACCTGGTATGAAGCTGGGCTAGGATATCCAGGAGAAATAGCCTACACCCGATTCGGGCGCATATGCAATGAAAATGGAATCTCGCACATTGCATACGCTTCCGGGGCATCGGACAGCCATTTAATGGGACCACAAAGATCAGGAAAACTACTAGACATCCTATATGAATGCGCAGCAACTGATGGCGGAATCCTATACGAAAGCGCAACATCAGCAGAACTAGTGCTCAAGTGCTATGGAACACTGTGCAACCAGTCATCAATACTCAGCATAAACGTAGACGATGATCTGGTACCAAACCTGTCCCCAACCATTGGAGACAGCGATGTCAGAAACAAGGTAACGGCGGTACGCGCCGGGGGTAGCTCATCAACCTACGAACTCACCTCAGGGCCAATGAGTACCCAGGATCCCCCAAATGGAGTAGGGATCTACGACACCCAACTCAATGTAAACCCCTACCTCGACAGCGAGCTGTACAACTACGCGTCATGGCTGGTCTCCACCATGACCTACCAGGGCGTCACCTACGGGAAGATCACCCTGGACCTGGACGCCCACGCGCTGAACACGGGATCCGTGGACATCGGTTCGGTCGTCACACTCACTGGGCTCCAGCCGCACGACGATCCGACCACCCCACGCCTAATGGTGGTGGGCATGGAAGAAAGCACGGACACCCATCGGCGGCAACTGACGCTGATCGTGACGCCGGCCGACCCATACGACACCGAGGTGCTGGACACCGGCGGATACCTCGACTGTGGCGCCACCCTGACCAATGAGGCGCTCGACACCACAGAGACTGGCGTCGACGTGATAATCACTGACGTGTGCACCTGGACTCACGCCAGTGGTGACTACAACATCCTGATCGGCGGGGAGCTGATGACTGTCACTGCCGTGTCCGCCATAACTGGTACCTACCCAACTCAGTATCAGACTCTGACCGTGACTCGCAGCGTCAACAGCGTGGTCAAGAGCCACGCGACAGGCGCTGAGGTGCACGTCGCCAACCCCGTGATCTTGGCCTTGTGAGGAAACCATGACCATCTTCGGCACCTACTTCTCAGCCGGACAACGCCTTACAGCGGCACAGATGCAAGCCGTGGTAGCCCAGATAGACAGCCTCACAGCCCCCACATGGACCTCATACGGATCGTGGACCACCCTGCTAACCGCATCCACAACCAACCCCACACAGGGCAGCTCAACGGTCGCCGCGTACTACCGGAAACCAGCCGACAGCAACATCTGCGACATCCAGTACCACCTAGCGATCGATACAGGTGGAGGGTTCAACGCGGGCAGCGGCTATTACAAGTTCCTGCTTCCATTCGCCGCGTCCACTCTTGAGGGTGGGGCGTTCCACATGACGATTAACGAGTCGGGTACCGCGCTACGCGTGGGAGGCACCAGTTATTTCGACACCACCCATCTAACCGGCTGGTATGACGCGGCTGGTGGCTCAATTGGCTCCGGTGGCTTGTCCACCAGCTGGACTACTGGTGACTGGCTCCGGATCACGGGTAGTTACAGGGTCGCCTGACGTGATCGTGGCCAGACACTGTGTCTGGCCACGTGGTGTTCATCGGCTGCTTGCCCAACCGGTGTTCCGGTATTCCCGGGGTGGTTTCCTGCGTCGGTAGTTGTCGACCGCTGTCTGTACATTCCATATGATTCTTCGTAATTTAGACTTTCTCATCGTCTGGTTGCCTTCGCTTTCTTGATCCCTCGTTTGACAGTTGACTCTGATGCTCCGAACTTCCTCGCTCCTTCCCTGATGATGTCAACAGAGCGTGCACCATTCGATACACTCTGAGATATCCACTCTTGCAGGGGAGTAATAGCGCTTCTGACCGCCGTAGGCCTAACAGGGTCCACAACCGGAGCCGGCCTCTTCTCCTGATCGACCACCACATGCGTAGGCGCATCCGTGTAGTCGATCGCCCCCCAGTCGTAGTGAACCACTCTCGGTTCAGGTTCAGGTTCAGGCTCACGACTGAGCTGGGAATTCACCCAGTTCCAGACCCGTATCCACCACGCGGGGAAGTGGTTGGGCGCACGCCTCCCGGCGGGCCTGGCCAGGAAATACCTATGAGTACGAACAATCGCCCAAAAGATGAGAAGAGCAGCAAATATTCCAGTCATGAGACACCAAACAATGCTTGGGGAACCTGGGCGACAACAATCGTCAACGAATCGACACAGGCTCTGAGAATCGTTCCTACGGCACCCTGTGGTAGGTCGGCAAGCATCCCCAGCAACAGCGCGCACGTCCACAGACGCCAGTTGAGCCGATACTTTGTTGTCTTCCTGCCAGATTCAGTAATTGTGACTGATTTGGGGCTAAACGTGATTTGGGTGAACCTGCCCAGGCGAGAGGAAGTCCTATCCGGCAGCAGCGCACCAACCGTGACGATGGCCAGGATCGCTATCAGGACACTCAGAACAGCGCTCGTGGAGGCCTGAGCGGTCTCAGGATCCCCCGGAGCGTCCAACCCCGCCCTGATCCATCCCTCCAGGCGAGCAACCGTCCAGCGGTCAAGTGAGGACCCATCAAAGCCGATCCGGAGCATCGGCAGAGCCAGCAAGAACGCCGCTCGGTCGCGGACGCTGTTTGGCCCGACGCTCGCGTAGTCAATCATCAGCGCCAGCAGCAGCGTTGCGGCTACACCTGTAGTGGAAACTGTGGGAACATCCATGAGTCGACCCCGACCGACAGGATGGGCAGCCTGTGATGAGGCTGCCCATCACCCTTTGTTGCGCTTGACGAAATTCGACACAACCTTGCGCAAAAGGTTCGACACGGACATGTTGCGCTCCTGGGCGATACGCTCAAACTCAGCGAGCAAATCATCGGGCACACGGGCTCTTAGCTCTTCACCATACCTGGCCATGCACAAATTGTAGCACAAATTCTCTAGATTTGCGCGCAAACTCTTGATCTAGGTGCTAAGATCCACACAAGAGTAAAGCCCCGGGGGAAACCGGGGCTCAGGTGTTGCATACAGTCCAAGAAAGGTAGCAATGTCTACCAAAGATGGCAAGCCCACACTCCGCAAGCACGCCGGATACGCCATGTTTCCCGGTTGGCTAGCCACATTAGGGCTATCCAGCCGTGCCGCGCATGCCTACATAATAATGGCTCTCCACGGTACATTCCGCCCCGGAGATGGGGTCTACGCGGATTGCTACCCATCCCTAGCGACGATAGCCGCATACCTGGACTGCTCAATCAGATCCGCACAATACGCACTTAACGAACTAGTCGAGTCTGGGGCAGCCACCAGGACTGAGAGGTATGAAGCCGATGGGAGTCAGAAGCCCAGTGTGTACCGGCTTAACTTCGGAGAGCTGGTAGGTCCGCAGCCCGCTGCAGGGGGGGGGTGCAGCCCGCTGCAGGGGGGGGGTGCAGCCCGCTGCAGGGGGGGGGTGCAGCCCGCTGCAGACAACCCAGAATCCTTTGACCCTGAATCCTTTAACCAAGAAAAAATCTCCTCCTCCTACTCCTCCGTAACCTCACCCACTGAGGAACCGCAGCAGACCAAGAAGGAGGAGGAGGGAATCTCCTCTAAGAAGGCAGAGGCAGAGCCCAGCAAAGAGGCCCTAGATCTCATCGCAGCACTGCCAGCAATCAACGGGTCAAGGCTCAGTACCAAATTCGCACCGAGGATCAATGACCTCCTCAGCAACGGCTGGACCCCAGAGGCCATCTACAAAATCCTCACAACAGGTACAAACGGTGCTAATGGAGCGGGTATCTATGCTTCGAAGCTAAAAGACCTGCCCCTCAACCCACCCGCCAGAGTCCAACCAGCCCCAGTGGTCAGGCCAGCCGAACTCCAAGAGATCTACGCACCCCTCAAGAGCCACGAGGAACTAGGCGTCACCAAGTGCGAACACAACCGCGTGAAGGCCATCTGCCCCCAGTGCAGGGGAACCGCACCTAAGACCACACCAACCACCAGGCAGCCCAGGATCGCCGCTAAGGCACCAGCACCAGCCACCCATACAACCCAACCCCTCAACGACAGAGAAGCGGTCCTGGGCATGCTAGGCACCCTCGCTAAGTCAATGAGCGTCTGACATGAGCAGATCATGGGCAGGCGGCAGCACCACCAGATGGCGGAAACTCAGAGCACGCATCCTCGGAGCCAACCAACATGAAAACCAGGGACGCTGCCAACTGGGCATCCCCAAGATCTGCACAGGCACAGCAACCTGCGTACACCACGTCAGAGGCAAGGCGTACGGTGATCGACCCCTCGACCTGATCGCCTCATGCCAGGCGTGCAACAACCACGTCGGCAACCCAGCACGCATCTCACCCGACCCCAAGCCAGTGAGCAACTGGTGATAGCACGTTGGTTGGGTCTCACGCCCCTAGGCATGCGGGTACTCCTGATCATCTGGATGCCCGTTCTGTCCATGCTGCTCATGATGGCGGGCATACCCGCCCTACCCGCCATCGTGCTCGTACTCGTGAGCGGGTACCCGCTCATGCCCGCTCATCCCAAAAAGTTCACGATCGGTGAATAACGGAACAC
>Ga0210129_1000202_pt1 | contig 15988 bp, 18 predicted proteins | sample WestPond_Cattail_2_FD_185582 | JGI IMG/M metagenome (GOLD analysis project Ga0210129, IMG submission 185582) | Wetland microbial communities from the San Francisco Bay, California, USA, that impact long-term carbon sequestration -... | ecosystem: Environmental > Aquatic > Marine > Wetlands ... | reverse complement strand
TCCTTCGCAAGAGCTTCCATCAGCTTCCGTTCGTATTCAAGATGTCCCTTCACCTGCAAGTCCGTCATTTCAACAGTGTCTCCTTCATTTCCCGGTACAAGCGAATTGGGTCCTGGTACTTCTCCACCCAAGCACGAGCTTTCGATACGCGCTCTCGATCGCAAGCAAACTTCTGGGCAGTCTTTGACCCAATCAACGCCGGAAGCTCCTCAGCGCTTTTCACCGTAAGAAGGCAGTCTTTCGGGAGATCCGACTTCAGCACTTGTTCATGAAGAATCGGGCACGCTCCGTAGTACAACGCCTCGCTCTCTGTATTGTTATAGCTGCCCGAAGCATAGATCGAGCGATGGTCAGAGACACTATTGCCAAACAGCGACTGCTTCGCGGGTTTCGCAGTGATTCCCTGAAGGTTTACCGAGAACCAAGCACGAGCGTAAGTATCGGGCATCTTCATGAGATCCTGCCAGCCGAAGAACTCCGCTTTCCCCCGCCCGCTGAACTCCGGATGGAAGTGATCGGGACCTACCGCCCGCTTCCACAACTCCGTCTCACGCTGCTTGAAATACTCAATTCCCACACTGTAGAGTTCAACTTGACCGGGAATCTGTGGCAGTACCTTTAAGAAGTCCAAGCAGCCCTTAATCTGCTTCCACTGGCTCGGCCAAATCGTGAGAAGGGTCTTGGAACGAGAGGCTGTAGGAACGGACAAAGGATAGAACGGACGCGGGCGCGTTTGGCAGGGGAAGCCTTCATTTCTCAAGGGAATTCCGTAAGCATTACAACCCGTATACAGGACTTTCACGTGTGGTGCTGCAAGCCTTCCCCATTCCGCATAGGTATGCCAATACCCATCACTGATGGACGCTGCCTTCGGCATCTTCTGCGTGAAGATGGGGAGAAAGTTCGGTTCGAACCCGTAGTTTTTGTTCGGGTGAGGAACAAGAGACACGAAGAACAGGGCGTCATAGTTTTCGCGTAAGAACTTCAGCGTCGCTTCTACGCGAGAAGGATGGTGACCTGCCTGACCTTGAATGTCAATGAAGGTATCGCCGCCTTTCATCCTTCGGGTCTTCGGGTACAGCTCTACTTTGCACTCCGGTCCGTTTGTACTCCGAATCACGTCGAACACATCTCCTTCCTGGAGAGCAGCGTGACGATAGTACTGGAGCTCCGTGTTAATACCTCCTACAGAGGTTGTGTGCCAGTAGATGGCTGCGATACGGAAGGGGGTACGTTTCACTATAGGATTATACGGGGTTAAAAGTTTGTGTTTGGGCGAAAAGACTCTTGGCGAGCAGAGCCGGGTTTTGGCTCTGCTCTAAAAATGAAGGAAAACCGAAGGAGAATGAAACGACCCCGAAGGGGGAGTTTCAGTTCTTCGGAGGGTTTCCGGACAGAAGAACACCCTACCCGAACTTGTCGTCGCTAAAATTCTCCCAATGAGGTGTAGCAGGAAGACTGGTTTTAGCTCGAAGTTCGGCGGGCGATTCCTCTGCCGGATGCAAGCGGTAAACCTACACCATGAAGACTCAGAACTGAGTTCTGTAAAGGGGAAGTCCGGAACCCAGGTTCCATACGTACAAAACTTCCGCACGTCTTTGGTAAGGAGACATCCGCTGCTGACAGGCAAAGGCAGCTATCAGGTGCGCCCCTTTGCTCAACCAGACTATTAGACCGTCGGAAGAAAACAAGTTTCCGACCCTGACCACGACCACCCCTCCGCGCTCTGGTTTCACAATCCCACGCTGCCGGTTGGAGGGCTTCTACGGCACTACACGCGCACGCCGAACAGAGACAAAGGACAGATAGTTCGTGCACGTTTGAAGCAAAATTTTTTGAGGAAATGAAGGAAGGAGCAGGAGCCAAGGGCTCTGACTGCTTTTTGAGAGGGGAGTCGAGTTGGGCAAGACTAAACGTTGTAAATTCCTTGGGAACAAAGCGATCGGCGGAGTTACGGAGTCCCAAGGTGCCGAACTCCGCTTCAACCGCTCACTGAACTAGCCTTGCAAATCCGGCCAGACTTGCAAGCTCACTTTCTTTTTACCCTAAAAAGGCCGCAATAGTAAAGCTATTTTTCCACACTCGAATTATACGCGGTCCGCGGTTCCCGTATAATCCTATGTGCTATGCCCGCTGTAAAGACTCGTTTGAGCATCATGGTTACCGAATGGAAGTCCAGGCTAGAAAAGGCTTTACTAAAGGTCGAGAATGATCGACGGGCGGTGAGCAACTTCCCTCGACTCCCTCCGGAAACAATTGTCTGGCTCCCGGCGGGTCCGAACGCGAATCTGTACCTATTGACTCTGAAAGTCTGGTGTATTCGATACTGCGTCACGCCAGAGTTTGTTCTAGAGCATCTCACCCTTTACTATCGCAACCTGCGGCGATACGATCCGAAGAGTACGGAGGTAACCCTAGGGCTTCCGGCTTCTACCCTCGCTTCGACTACCGCACGGAAGCATATTGAAGAGATGGTTATTCGCGTCTACCCGAACGGAGAGAATCGAAAGATCGTTTCACAACCTCCGGTTTTCATTCCCGCACGTAATCTGAACTACGAGAACCCGGACGAAGCCCTCCGGCAGTATGCACAGGGAATAGCACATGCGCGGAACAGCTTTGAGATTCGATCCCGAGAGCAAAGGACTCGGCTTCTCAGCGCCCGAAGACCTTTTCGCAAGCCCGTAGAATGACTACTAGTACCAGGAAGAGATCCTACGAATGAGCGTAGTAAAAGATGTTCAAGCGTCTCAAGCAAAGAACGAACGCTGGTGGGACGATTCAGCGTTTCAGGACAACCTCGTTGCGCTGATTGTCCAAGACCATCAGACTCTTCGAAATTGCGGTTCGATCCTATCCCCCGAAGATTTCCGTCCGCCGAAAGGCGCTACGGACGGACGCGCTCGTTGGATTGTAGCAGAGCGTGCGCTTGAGTTCTTTGCTAAGCACCGCGAACCGCTGGGGAAGCTCGTTCGCGCGGATGTCTTATCATATGCGAATCAACTGAGTTTCGGACAAGCTCAGATCACAGAGCTCAAGGAGTACCTGAAGAAGCTTGCCGCATTGAAGCCCGTCGCGCCTGATGCTCTAGTAGAAAAGGTAGTGGCGTTCAAAGGGCAAATGTTCAAGACCGCCGCTATCGAGGAGATGGTGGATCTCCAAGCGACAGGACTCCTTACAGACGAAAAGTGGCGCGAGATTAGCAAGAGAGCTTTGAGCGCCCAGAACGGGTACGTGAAGACCACGTCCTACTTGGAATCGATGGAGACTCGAATTGAGCGCCGGAAGAACGCCGGAAAGTTTGGACGGATTCCCTTCACGTTCATCGACCCCCTCGACATTCTCGTTCACACTGTAGGGCCGAAGCAAGTAGGACTTGTCATCGCTCCGTACAAACGCGGGAAGAGCTTGTTCCTACTCTGGTTGACAACAGCCTTCGCCCGTCAGCGATTCACCCATCTACATGTAACGCTTGAAGACTCACAGGATATTGTCGAAGATCGTCTGGACGCCCTCGCTACCAACATCCCGCTGAAACGTCTAGTTGAATACCCGAAAGCCGTAACGCAGCGATTCGCTCGATTCCGGTCTATGATCCGGTCGCAGATTCACATCTATGATGGAACGGAGGGAGGGGTTACAGTCGCTCGCCTTGAGCAAGTACTTGATGAATTGCGAATGCAAGGAATCATTGTCACTTCCATGACCGTTGATTACGACGAGAAGATCAAACCTGCTCGTAATCAAAAGGAGAAGCGATTCGAGTTTGACGAGATCTACAGTGACTTGTGCAATCTCGCGGCCCGCCGGAATCTGATCCTGTGGATTGCCGCGCAGACTCAGCGAGACACTCGTCACATGAAGATCCTCTCCGGCGACAAGGTGGCAGAGGACCTCGGAAAAGTCCGAAAAGTCACCTGTGCGATTTCGATGGGGAAAGGCGATTGGACTGACGAGAGCATCTACTTGTGGGTAGCCGCCCACAAGACGGATCGGATGGAAGTTGGGTGTGAAATAGTGCCTGACCTAGAACGCATGATGATCTATGACGAAGACGCAACCCGCAAAGCTGCGCGAAACAACGCGGCAGGGAATGTGTAAAAGAGGAGGATTATGAGTCAAGGTTGGATAGGAGTAGATTTGGATGGGACGCTGGCAGTATATGATGGCTGGAAGGGACCAACCCATATTGGAGAGCCCATCCCTCTGATGTGTGATCGTGTTCGAAAGTGGCTGTCGGACGGAGTAGAAGTCAAAATCTTTACGGCGCGGGTCAGCCACGACGGAACCCGAGAACGTATTAAGGATGCGGTCAATGCTTCCAACGCAATCGATACTTGGTGCCGAAAGCAGTTCGGACAAGAACTTGAAATAACCAACATGAAAGACTACGACCTGCTGGAACTCTGGGATGATCGCTGCGTTCAAGTTGCCCCTAACTCGGGAGAAGTGGTCGGAAAAAGCTCAAGGGAATGACCTTCCAAGAAGCTCTCCTCCGTCGGGGTATTCGATTTCGTAGCTCTTCCGGAGACCGCCAAAAGACCCACCTCAACTGCCCGTTCTGCTCTCAGCGAGGCAAAGCTCCCGACACTCAGTTCCACCTGTGCGTTCATTCGCGTCAAGGCTGGGGCCGATGTGTGTACTGCAACTGGAAGCATCGGTACGCCATACTACCTGTATTGAAAGCCTTGGGCGTTCCGGATACTGTAACGGGCGCAGAATTAGACACTCTGGCTGAGAAGCAGGAAGTCGTTACTCTACCCAAAGACTTCATTCCGCTGACCCGAGTCTACGACGAACTGGATCTTCAAGCTCGGAACTACGTGCTGAAGCGGGGAATCACTGCCGAGCAAATTAAGAACGGGCGCATCGGTGTCAGCTATAGCGGACGATATGCTTACCGGATCCTCTTCCCCGTCTACGTCGACAGCGAATTGAAGGCGATCAACGCACGCGATTTTACCGGTACGCAGAAGCCGAAGTACTTGTTGAGCCGAGGCGACAAGTACTTGTACCGTTTCGACCCCAAACAGGAAACAATTGTTTTCAGCGAAGGGGTAATCAAGGCGCTTCGCATCGAGCAGGTGACGAGCTTCGGATCTTCAGCTTTACTCGGCCATGACCTGACTGATCCGCAGCTAGAACAGCTGCAAAACAGTGCGTGCAAGCACGCTATCCTATTCCCCGATCCCGACGCAGTAGGTCGGCAAGGCGTAGCGAAGATCGCCGAAAAGTTACGTGAGCAGTGGGGCAAGAAGATCAGCATTGTAACCAAAGCGGAAACCCCTGCTGATGAGCTGCCCCTAGAAAACCTTCGAGAGACAATCAAAAGCAACTGCCGAGAATACGATTGGGTGCTTCGACAGCGCTTACTTCTCCAAAAATAGTACTTTACTATTGCGGCGTTTCCGGTTTACGCTATAACGTAATGAAGCCTCTCAAAAACCAAAAGGTCAGTGTGCGAGCGGCGTTGACTCCTAAGAAAGTTCAGGCCGCTCGCGCCATGCGCCGGAACGGCGCAACTCAAAATGAGATCGCGTTGAAGTTCGGCGTTAGCCAAGCGACGGTCTCCAACTTGCTGACGGGCAAGAACTATCGAGAAGTTGCCTAACGAGGTCGCCCTGCCAAATGACCCCTCTCATCTACAACCCTTCTTGGGACCGGCAGCAGCTTTGGAGAGAGGCTCAGTCCTATATCCACGCTGCCTGTTGGGCTTGGTCTCTACCTGAGATTTCTTTGAAGGAGACTCCGCCGCCTGGAGCGCGGAAGTTCGGCACGGGCGGTACCTATTTTGGGTACTGGAGTCCTCCGAATCGAATCTTCGTCAACGTTGCCCGAGCTACTTCTCCCGTACGAGTTCGCGGGCGAGTCTGGTCCTACCCCGGCTACAAGATCGATCGCACTTGTGCAGGAATCTTAGCTCATGAGTTCGGGCACCATGCGGCCGGAAGCCGAAAGATGGATGTTGAGACTTGGCGCCGCGTCGTCGATAGCACGAAGCCCGTAACAGGATACGAACCCACTCTGAACGAAGCCTTTGCGGAGTCGATGCGGATTTTCACCTTGAACCCTGATCTTCTTCGGTTAGCTCGACCTGCTCGGTACGCTTACATCATTCAATATTTCTCACCTCTTCATAATAGCAGGTGGGAAGAAGTATTGCGGAACGCGCCGGAGTTTCTCATCACCCAGGCCGAGAAGTTTTGTGCTGAAGGACAGCGAGGTTTGGCATGAAGCCCGTCATACTTGTAGATGTGATGAATCTCGTGTTCAGATGTCACTGGGCATATCGAAATCTCTCCTATGAAGGTCAGCCGACTGGAGTCCAGTTCGGATTCCTGAAGATCATTTACGATCTACGAGAAACGGTATCCCCCCGCATCCTGTTCTGCTGGGACCACGGGGTTCCGGTTCCAGGCGCGGCGAAGCCCGTAAATTGGCGCGACTCCATGGTCTCACAGTACAAGGGCACTCGGAAGCATGACGATACGGAGTACAAAGCAGTCCTCGCACAATTGCCTCAGCTCTATCGGCTTCTAAACAGTCTGGGTTATTGCAGCGTCAGCGTTATGGGACTGGAAGCGGACGACATCATCGGACTCCTTGTCACAGACCTCAGCCCAAAGAACGAAGTCCTGATCTTCTCCAACGATCACGACTTCTACCAACTTCTGAGCGACCGGGTAAAGGTTCTCGTACCGAAGAAGGAAAAGGGCGGATTCCGAACCGTCTCGCGTGAAGATGTTGAGACCGAGTACGAAATTCCGATCGATCGCTTCTCCGAGTTCCTAGCCTTGGGAGGTGACGCTTCGGACAATATTAAACCTTGTAGGGGGATGGGGCCGAAAACCGCCCTCAAGCTTTTGAAGAGCGGTGTGGACCTCAGTCGGAGTTACGAACAGCAGCCTCCTTCCTTCCGGGCGAAGTACTCCGCTGAAGTCTGGAAAGCGATCATGGGCTCCCAATTCGCTGCGCAGATTCCGACTTCTTGGGGAGACCCCCGAATCAAAAGGTGTCTGAAAAACGCAGGCGGTATTCCGCAGTATTTCACCGATCAAGTCGCCCCGCCCCGTGATGTGCAAGAAAAGTTCTTTCAGTTTTTAGCAGAGCGCAACATGGTTACACTTCTGTCGGTTCGTCGGAAATTTTACTCAAGACCCTTAGGAGAGCCTTCATGCCTACCAACGTCAGGTCTGCCTCCCGTTCGACCGCCCGTTCGGACGAGAGTCCCGCTAATCTAGCGGCGCGCCATCTCGGGATAATTGCATCCCGTTGTTTGAACTACTACCGTTCCATTCCGCAGAACGTCCGGAATGGGTATGACCTGGAAGACATGATCCAGGAAGTAACGCTGCATGTCGTGCGGAAGACCGACAAGTACTCTCCTGCGAAGGCAAAGGAGAGTACTTGGGTTTGGGCCGTTGCCAACAGGAAATGCTTGGAGCTGATTGCCAACTTCAACGCTCAAAAATACACAGCGGGGGAAAGTATCGAATTGAGCGCCGAAGTGATTAACCGCTACCCTACGGCTAGCTTCGAGCGTCAGCGATCGGCTATGGACGCAGTAGAGCGAGTAATAGAGATCGGGAGCGATCGTCTTCAGGACTTCATCGAAGGGCTGTTGTCTGGGAAATTTCGACATCTAGTCGAGATTCCGGACGGGATCTCTATCGAGTTGGCGGAAACCGCACGGCGCTGCGCGGCCTCAACTGATGACTTCCTTCTGGTACTTCAGTATGCCAGTAAGTGACTGGCGAGCGCAGCTTCCTGGAGAAGAAAAGGAACCTCCTGTAAAGAAACCGAAGAAGCCGGTTGCTGACTGTAAAGCTCTGGAGTGTCTTCTGTGTCAAGTTCGCTATTCCGCCAGTGACATCCTACAAGGGCTGTACCAACTATCAACCATGATCTGCTCTCGTTGCTATGCAGCCAAGCAGCAGCAGGACTCCCGAAAAGACTGCTTCGGAAAGCCTACAACGATTTTGCTTGACGGCACCAAGCTGCTCGGATACAACCCGAATGCTTTAGAATGCCAATCGCGTTGCCCTGACCGAGAAATATGCCGCCGAGTTGTTTGGACCGAACCCGTATAATACGCCAAAGGTAAAACCATGAAACTGAAAACGAGCGACTTTCAGAGTGCCTTCAAGATTTGTGATGCGGTCGTAGTAAGCTCCGTTCAAGACAGCTCTCAGTACGTCCGTCTGCGTCAGAATGCGAAGGAGCTGACGTTATCGCTTACAGGAGCGCTTTGGGCGGAAGCGCATGTAACGGGCAGTGAGGGTACCGGGAAGTGGACTGCCTATGTTGACCGCCGTGCGCTCAAGGCATTTCTCAGCACCGCCCCCGCTAGCGAAATTGAGCTGTACTACAAAGACAAGCTCATTTTGAAAGCGGGGCAGCGTTTGGAGATCGCTCTTCACGCTCCGATTTCCGGGTACGAAGCTTGGACTCCCAAGAATACGTTCGATCTGACGGACCTGCAAAAGACAGTCTTGAAGACCGGGACACACTACCTCCCCAATATGGCAGGTACGGAAAACGTCGATGCCGTTGTTTTCGACAAGGACTACGGTATTTTCGTTACCGATACTCTTTTCGTGATGGGCGTAACAGGAGTCGGCGGAAAGACAAGCTTCGTTCTACCGTCTACTGTAGCAAAAGCGTTTTCCGGTGCAGGCAAAATTGCTTCGGATGCTTCAGGAACCGGGATTTCATTGCCCGAAGGTGTACTCTACCAGCCCCTTTCAACAGCGCTTGCCAACTACCCCGCTGATAAATGCAAAGCAGCCCTGTTTGAAGGACAGAAGGCTTCCGCTCTTCTCACCGTTTCCGGGAAAGATCTTCTAGAAGCTCTGAAAGTCACAAGCCAGTTCCTGGTAGACAAGATAGAGGCCGCAATCGTCGAAACGAAGGGAACCCTACTCACTCTCACAGTAGACCTCAGCGGAAGTAAGTTCCAGAAGACCGTTTCGTTCGCAGGTCCAGGGTTTAACGCTCCCATTAAGTGGCCAGTGAAAAAACTGATTCCTTGGCTAGACTACGCTCTCGGAATTCAGGTAGGGAACATCGAAATCTCCCAATCGGCAACTGCCCTCGCTTGCGGAGTGAATGTCTTCCGGTTCTCCGAGAACAAGCGCAATCATATTCTTTTAGCAGCAGCGTTGTAAAGGAAGCCTGTGGCGGTCAATCTATTCGGGCAATCCGTGAAGGGCGGAGCTATCCTCGGGTGCGATACTTGTCCAATGAATCGCGTTCCGGGCGTGAACAAGGTGAAAGGGCTTGTTCGGATACGGAAACGTAAGGCGATGCTTTGGGCTCAGTCTCCGGGAGAACGCGAGAACTCGAAGCGGATGGAGTTGACCGGACCGAGCGGAGATTTGCTCTGGCGAACGCTGGAAAAGGTTGGGCTCTCCCGTTCGGATCTGGACGTTCAGAACGTCATGCGCTGCTATCCAGTGGATACCGATGGAGAAGAGCACGAGCCGACGAAGCGAGAACTCGCTTGCTGCTCTGTATATAACGATGAAGCTCTAGCCCTAAACGGAGGAGCCGCCCGAGTTCATGTGATTCTCGGCGACGTCGCGGGCGCACAGCTTCTAGGGAAGGCTTTCAAGAAAGACCGACCAATATTCTGGCACGCTCCTTGGGATGCCTATGTCGTTCTCAATTGGCATCCTAGCTACATCCTTCGGCAAGGTGGAGAGCGAAGCAGCGACTACTACTCTTGGCGCGACCGCTTCCGCGCCGTTCGTGCGATCTTGGATCACCCTGGTCGTTGGGGCTATGTAGGCGCTCAAAACTACAAAGCAGTCCGGACCCTCAAGAGCTTTGACGAGATGGAGAGAATCTTGCGTCGGGAAGCTTCCGCTAACCGACGAATTTCCTTCGACATCGAAGACGATGTTGTGGATGGAAAACGTCTTTTGCTAATCGCAGGGTTTGGTACCGGGCATTACCAGGATCCGAAGGATTTCAGTTCGTGGACTGGACAGTGCTTCTCAGTAGTTCTCGATCACCCGCAGGCAGGCTACTCTCCAGAGTTGCTTGCAGAGTTAAGAGCAAGGACAAAAGTGCTGATTGAAGACGCAACTCTTCGGAAGTCTCTCCAGAACGGATCGTATGATGGCAATATTTGTCGAGAGACTCTGGGAGCGATTCTTCGCGGTTATGACTACGATACCCAATACGGTACGTTCTTGCGCTACAGCTTCCTTCGTAGTTGCAGCCTGGAGAACTTGACCTACCGGTTCTTCCCCGAGTTCTGCGATTACAAGGATGTAGTCGAGGAGTGGAGTGGGCGGTTTGCTGAAGCCCCTATCGATCGGTTGGTCCTTCGAAACAGCGGCGACTGCGACATCACTCAGCGGCTGGAGCAGAGGTTTTCACCCCAAGTCCGACAGCCCCTGGTCAAGGTGTATATTCACGCAGCGAAAACGCTGGATCGGATGGAAGGTCGGGGTCCTATTTTAGACTGGGAGAATTGGGATCGAGCGCAGGAGATTGTGCCTAAACTTCTTGCGAAGTTGGATCGTCAGCTTCAGCAAGTTTCCGGAGACCCAGATTTTGACTGCTCTTCTCCTGCACAAGTCGCTTGGCTAGTCTACGATGTTTTGAAGCTTCCGCAGACCGACGCGGGGCGTTCAACGCAAAAAGATGTGCTTCGCCTTCTACTGGCGGAGACCGGGAATACGACGCTAGAGCTGGTACTGAAGCGACGGTCTTTGGGAGTCATCCAGTCGACGTTCTTACTAGGGTATGCAGCGGGTGCGCGGATGCACAACGATGAGTTGCGTACGGTGTGGCATCTAACTGGCGCGGTAACTGGTCGATTACGAAGCGGAAAAGGAGACCGATCTACTTTGGAAGGCGTAACAAATTTCCAGAATCTCCATGGGAATCCTCTGCTACAAAATCTCTTAGTTTCAGACAAAAAGTGGAGAAGCGCGTTGCTATGAACAAAGTAATCTCAGAAAAGATGAAGCAGCTAATGCGTTTGACTGCGAAAGACCTCAGCAACGGTGATGCTGAAAGGCTGCTACAATGAAGATCTTTTTGACGCTCACTGCGGAGCTTGAACCTGATTTCTGGGATGCGGACCTTTCTACTCGGAGCGATTCCGAAATCATAGCCCTAGTGAAAGAAGACCTTTCGGCTTTCACTGAAAGTGCAGCGTTCGAAGTCTCTCGCACGATGGAACCGGACGCCGCGCTTACGCGCCCTCTTACGGATCAGGAAGAGCTAGATAGGATGATCTACTGAATGTCTACTGATCTCGGCGATCTGAAAGTTTTCCTTGCGGCAGACGGCTCCCAAATTGAGATTAGGGCTCTCGCTGAAGTATCTGGAGACCCTCTTCTCATCCACCAATTGCAAGAGGCCGCCAAGGACCGTAAGAACAAGCTGAAGGATATCCACTGTCAAGTTGGCAATACGCTTACCGGCTGGCCCTTCGAGCGAATCGCTAGGGAAAAGAATACCCGGCGCATGGTAAAGGAGCTCCATTTTGGCATTGTCTTCGGACTTGGTGAAGACAACATTTACGATTCCACAGTATCGCGTATCCGCGCTCGCGACGGTGCCCGCGCCGATCTGACTGGCATCACTAAGAAGCGCATGGTAGAGCTCCACCGCAACTATTTCAAGAAGTACAAGGGAGTTCGGCACTATATTGATACGCAGCGGGAGTTCGCGGAGAAGAACGGGTTTGTGGAGACCTTGTTTGGGTTTCGTCGAGAGATCCGGCAGAACGACGATAGCCGTTCTACCTATTGGGGCAACCAGGCAATCAATACTCCAGTACAAGGCACCGCTCACCAGTTCCTCCTGATCGCTCTTGCTCTTCTAGATTTGAAACCTCGTACCTACAATTTACTCCAGAATTGCATAATGGAAGTGCATGATGCGTTGTTTTTCATCGTACGCTTGCGGGATCTCCCTGCGGCTTATAAGCAGTTGATGCATTTGTTCGAAGTCGGCGCGTTTGAATACGCGCAGAAACAGTTCAATCTGAAACTACGGGTTCCGATACTCGCCGAAGCAACGGCGGGCTTCACTATGGCGAGCATGATCGAATATGAAGGCGAGGCAGTGGAAGACTTTTTAATTCCTTGGCGGAAGAAGCAGCAGGAAGTCGATGCAAAACCTTGGGAAGACCTTATGCCGGCGGTTGTAACTGAAGCTGCGTAACAAGCCCGTATAATTCAGTAGCTATGGAACAGAAGCCGCTCGATATTTTGAACTTGCTTGCGAAAGTCGATTTCGCTCCGGAAAACGTCGTGCAGGCGGCAGCGGAAAACAGTGTGCTGTTTGTCGAAGCTGCCCAATACCGCCTCGCTCAGTTGGAGCGCAAGGCTTCCGCCAAGATGAATTGGGAACGAGAGCGGGCCGAACGCGAGCTTCACATTCGCAACGAAGCGAAGGTCTGCGACGAGAAGCTTACTGAAGGACACATCGCAGCAAAACTTCTCTTGGACAGAGAAGTATCAAAGAAAGCAGCGGCGTTAGCTCAGGCGGAGATCTACGAAACGTATTCTAGACTTGTAGTTGAAGCCTTCCAAATGCGCCGGGACTGTCTCCAGATTGTTAAGGGGATGGTAAAAGAGGAGTATTCGGCACAGGCGGCAGTCGAAGCCGGAGCAGAGAAGATGCGAGAAACTCGCAAGCGCCTTCGAGATCGTTTTCCGGCAGCGGGGGGCAGGTAAACTTCCATGCTCGCTTTGCTAGGAGTAATCGTTCTTGGAGTGGCGATTTTTGCCCTCGTGCTGGCGACGGTAGTAAAAGTTGGGGTGCGAACCTATTTCCGGGAGAAGCGAGCTCATCTTCAAGAGCTGCTGAATCCGGACAACCAAAAAGATTGACACGGGCGGGCCTGCGAACAAGTATGCAACCAGGGATCTAAGGGACGGCGAGTCTGATGATTACGTTAGCACGTTGATACCCGCCCTAAACCTTCATAGGAGAATCTCATATGCCTTCGTGGCGAGACGCGGCAAGAGACCGCGTGAAAACGAAATCAGAAGGAAGTACCCTCAAGATCACCGAGGGCGAGAATTGCGTCCGCGTCCTGCCCGACAAGAAAGATCTTCTACCGGACGGTCGGGTCGGACCCAAAGGAATTGCCCATCCGCCGTATCGGGAATTCAAAGTCCATCGGGAGGTCGGACCGGACAAGGCGCTGTGTGGCTGCGGACACACTATCGACGGCGAAGGGGCGTGCTGGCTCTGCGACGTGAAAATCCCCGAACTTCTCGCCAACCCGGCAAAGAAGGCGACGGGCGTAGCGCTCGAAGCGCAAGATCAGTTTGTTGTCCAAGCAACACGGTTCGACCCCGATACGTCGAAGTTCGCTCCTCCGAAGCCCTGGTGGATTTCGACCGGCGGTCGGTCCTCTTTGGCGGTTCGGGTCTTCAGCAAACTCGCGAGTACCAAGAAAGACTACGTCGACCCGAACAAGGGCTACAATCTCAACATCACCCGAACCGGCACCGGGCTCAATACCCGCTACCCCGAACTGGAAGGCGACGACACGGCAACCAAAGTGCCAGCGAGCATTTTGGCGATGGTGAAGGATCTCGATACCCTCATTCCCGCCTACGACGAGGAGGACCAGAAAAGCCGGTATTTTGGCCGTCCGCGTCGGGACGAGGTCGAGAAGGACGACGTCGAAGAAACGGAGGAAACCGAAGAAACGGCAGAAGAGACTGAGTATTCTGAGGACGTCGAGACCTCCACTGAAGACGAACCGGAAGAGCTGGAAACGGATCTCCCGGCCGACGACGAAGACCCGCAGGAAGAAGCGCCTCCGGAAGACGAACCGGAAGAAGAGGAGCCGGAAGAGGAACCCGAACCGGAGCCCGAGCCTCCGCCGCGCCGATCCGCTCCTGCAAAGAAAGCCCCCGCGCCCGCGAAAAAGACTCCCACGGCTCCCCCTGCAAAGAAACCGACTCCCGGAGCGACGAAAGGAGTCCGCCGCTAGGTCGCTAAGCGACCCGTAGCGACCTCGTAAGAGTTTGGATAGGGGGTAACGGCTGGGACCTGGAGGGAAGGGTCGCCGTTACCCCTTAGTTTTGAAGGGAGAACTATGGACGAACTCAGTAAAATGCGGCAGTCCCTCGGGCATATTGCCCTTGCATGGAAACCGCAGCAGTGGTTAGATACAAAAATTCCCGAGCTGAATGCTGTGCTGGGGCACGCAACGCGAGGGATTCCCTATGGCCGAATGATCGAAGTATCGGGGTGGGAGTCGCAAGGCAAGAGCGCACTTATTCTTGCGCTCGCAGCGTTAGCGCAGCAAGACGACGCGCATGTCATCTGGGGCGACATGGAAAGTTCATTCACTTCGGACTGGGCGCTTCAACGAGGGTTCGCTCGTTGCCCGAAATGTAACGGAACTGCCTTGGTAGTGCGAAAAACATCTTCAGGAGGTACCAAGGTCGAAATTCCAAGCGATTGCCCGGATTGCGGGGGGCCGGACTCACCTGTGGCCGGAATGGACACAAGTCGTCTGACTCTAATTCAACCCTATGTAGGACAGTTCAGCTACAAAGACAAAGAGACCGGAAAGGTCCATCAAGAGAAGAATCCTCGCCTTTCCACTGCGCAGGAGCTATGCAGTGAAATGGAAGAGGCAATGAAGCAGAAAGGTCATTCCAAACGAATCGTGGTCCTAGACTCCATCGCTGCGATGCTAACCGAAGGTGAATCTTTAACGGGCCTGGAAGACGCTAACATGCGCACCAATATGGATCTACCCCTTTTTATGGGGCGGCTTCTTCGCCGCTGGGTAGGCTGCGCACAAGTTCACAATGCGCTAATCATTTTGATCAACCAACTGCGCGAAAGCCCAAAGAAGAGTTTCGGTGACCCTACACATACTCCAGGCGGAAACGCTCCAAAATTCTATAGCCACGCTCGCGTGCGAGTTCACCGCGTAGCCGGAAGTAAGATTTTGGACAAAGGACGACTGATCGGCATCAAGGGAATTGCAAAAGCCTTGAAGAACAAGATGGGCGGGCAGGAAGGTGCGGAAGTAGGGTTTCGATTGATGTTCAACGGACCTATCGAGTTCGTTCCAGCCGCCGACGTCAAGGCGAAGGAGGCCGAATGAGCGGCGGACGGTGGGATTATGGGAGAGCGCTAGAGGACAACCAGGACGCTCTCCGGCGAATGACGGCGATGAACGAAGTGATGGCCGCCATCGAGCATGAGATGGACTGGGGGGTGTCTTGTGATACTTGCAAGGAATGCTCCAGACTACGAGCCCTAGCGGCACTAGAGCAGTTTTTCGATGATTGCTTTAGCCAGTCAGAAGCTGCGGTAGCGATTGCTCGGGATCACGAGCAGAACGTCTGCCCGAAGCACCAAAAAGCTCCTTGCGATACAAAGCCGCAGCCCCCTACCCTAGCAGAGCTAGTAGACACAAATATTTTGAACTGGCTGGCCGACCATCGAATAATCGATGGGATTCCCGGGGTGCTTGAGAACCTCTACACATTCGCCTCTTCTGCGGCTAGTAGCCCTCCGAACCCGAACTATCGTCTCGGACTTCGGAACATGGTTTTGGCGGCGATGATTAAGGAGAAGTAGATGCCTGACATCCTTAGCCTGTCAACTCGCCCTCGCCGTCTATCAGACCTTGTAGGGCAGGATTCGATAGTCAAGTCGATCCGCAATCACATGGCGAAGCGGCCTCCTCGAACTTGGCTCCTATCGGGGGATCCCGGTACTGGAAAGACGACCGCCGGAACAATCATGGCTGTTGCCTTCCAGTGTTCGCATATGAAGCTTTGGGGCGATCCCTGCGACGCGTGCTGGAAGAGTCGGAAGCAGTTTGCAATCCACGAAATCAACGCTGCAAAGGATTCGGGGGTTGAAGAGCTGGAGAAGGTTGCAGAGCTCAGTCTCCATCGTCCGATGTTCGGACCAAAACGTGTGATCGTCTTGGACGAAGTTCACGCTCTATCGAAGCAAGCATGGGCGGCGATTTTGA
>Ga0210129_1000200_pt1 | contig 16038 bp, 10 predicted proteins | sample WestPond_Cattail_2_FD_185582 | JGI IMG/M metagenome (GOLD analysis project Ga0210129, IMG submission 185582) | Wetland microbial communities from the San Francisco Bay, California, USA, that impact long-term carbon sequestration -... | ecosystem: Environmental > Aquatic > Marine > Wetlands ... | reverse complement strand
CGCTTTTGCAGTGCCACCCGCCATGACCGCACGCCTGCGCGAAATCCCCTACAACTACACTTCGTTTTCCGACCGCGAAATTGTCATTCGCCTGCTTGGCGCGGACGCGTGGGGCGTGCTCAACACGTTGCGCGGCGAACGCAGGACCGGGCGCTCGGCACGCATGCTGTTCGAGGTGCTGGGCGACATCTGGGTGGTGCGGCGCAACCCCTATCTGGAAGACGACCTGCTCGACAATCCCAAGCGGCGCAAGATGTTGGTGGACGCCCTGCGGCATCGCCTGCACGAGATCGAAGTGCGACGCCAGGGCAACGAACTGGTGGGCCAGCTGCTGGCAGCGGCCGAACTTGCCGTGCGTGAATTCGAAGCCTGGTTCGCCGACACCGCCAGCCTGCGCGCACGCATCCTGCGCCGCCTGGGTGGCGTGACCCGGCGCGACAACATCGCGTTCGATGGACTGGCGCGCGTGTCGCACGTCACCGACGCTACCGACTGGCGGGTGGAATACCCCTTCGTGGTGCTGACCCCGGACACCGAAGCCGAGATGGCCGGGCTGGTGGCCGGGCTGGTCGAACTCGGGCTCACCATCATCCCGCGCGGCGGTGGCACCGGTTACACCGGCGGCGCCGTGCCGCTCACCGACCACGCTGCAGTCATCAACACTGAAAAGCTCGAAGCGATGAGCGCGGTGCAAAAGATGCGCCTGCCTGGCGTGGCGTTCGAGGTGCCGACCGTCCACTGCGGCGCCGGCGTCGTCACCAAGCGGGTGATGGAAGCGGCCGATGCCGCCGGACTGGTGTTCGCGGTCGACCCGACCTCGGCCGATGCCTCGACCATCGGCGGCAACGTGTCGATGAACGCGGGTGGCAAGAAGGCCGTGCTGTGGGGCACCGCGCTGGACAACCTGGTGTCGTGGAAAATGGTGACGCCGGACGCCGACTGGATCGAAGTCACGCGCATCAACCACAATCTTGGCAAGATCCACGACGCACCGTCCGCCACATTCGAGATCCGCCGGTTTGCGCCGGACGGCAAGACACCCCAGGGCTCGCCCGAAATCCTGACCATTCCCGGCAGCCGCTTCCGCAAGACCGGGCTCGGCAAGGATGTCACCGACAAGTTCCTCGCCGGCCTTCCCGGCATCCAGAAGGAAGGCTGCGACGGGCTGATCACCTCGGCGCGCTTCATCCTGCACCGGTTGCCTGCGCACACCCGCACCGTGTGCCTGGAATTCTTCTGCAGCGCGCGTGACGCCACGCCGGCCATCGTCGAAATCAAAGATTACTGCGACGCCCATCCCGACATCCTGCTCGCCGGGCTGGAGCACCTCGACGCGCGCTATGTGAAAGCGGTCGGCTACGCCACCAAGGCGCCGCGCGCCGCGCGGCCGAACATGGTGCTGCTGATCGATGTGGTGTCGGACAACGAAGTCGCCGTCGGCGAGGCCGCCTCGAAGATCGTCCAGCTCGCCAGCGCACGCGGCGGCGAAGGCTTCATCGCCGTGTCGGCGGATACGCGCAAGAAATTCTGGCTCGACCGCGCCCGCACCGCCGCCATCGCGGCACACACCAATGCCTTCAAGATCAACGAGGACGTGGTGATCCCGCTGCCGCGCCTGGGCGATTACACCGACGGCATCGAGCACATCAACATCGAGCTGTCGATTGCCAACAAGCTGAAGCTGCTCGACGCGCTGGCCGGGTTTTTTGCCGCACCGCTGCCACTGCTGGAAGACGACGACACCGTCGCCGACCCCGCTCAGGTGGAAGAAAAACGTCAGCACGCACAAGCCCTGATCGAATCGGTGAAAGCTCGCTGGCAGGGCTACCTGACCAATCTCGATGCGCCGCACGAAAGCGGAACGATCTTCACCGCGCTGCGCGACAAGCAGCTTCGCGTGTCATGGAAGCGCGAAGTGCGGCGCGAGCTGCATCAGTTCTTCATTGGCCGCGAATATATCCCGGTGCTCGAAGCCTGCGACCGCATCCACAAGGAGATCCTGAAAAGTCGCGTGTTCGTCGCGCTGCACATGCACGCCGGCGACGGCAACGTGCACACCAATATCCCGGTCAACTCGGACGACTACGCGATGCTGCAGGCCGCCAATGCCGCGGTCGCGCGCATCATGCAGCTCGCCACCGATCTTGGCGGGGTGATTTCGGGCGAACACGGCATCGGGCTGACCAAGCTGGAGTTTCTCGACGACGCCACCATTGCCATCTTTGCCGCTTACAAGCAGAAGGTCGATCCGGCGCATCATTTCAACAAGGGCAAGCTGTTGCCCGGCGCCGACTTGCGCAATGCCTATACCCCTTCGTTCAGCCTGCTGGAAGCCGAGTCGATCATCCTCGAAGCCTCCGAGACCGAGGCCATCGCCGATTCGATCAAGGACTGCCTGCGCTGCGGCAAGTGCAAGCCGGTGTGCAACACCCACATTCCGCGCGCCAACCTGCTGTACTCGCCGCGCAACAAGATCCTCGCCACCTCGCTGCTGATCGAGGCTTTTCTGTACGAGGAACAGACCCGGCGCGGCGTGTCGCTCAAGCACTTCGACGAGTTCGGCGACGTCGCCGACCACTGCACCGTGTGCCACAAGTGCAAGAATCCTTGCCCCGTCGACATCGACTTCGGCGACGTCTCGATCGCCATGCGCAACATGCTGCGCAAGCAGGGCAAGAAGAAATTCAACCCCGGCACCTGGGCGTCGATGGCCTTCCTCAATGCGACCGACCCCGCCACCATCAAGGCGCTGAGGAAGCCCTTGATCGAGTGGGGCTACGCCAGCCAGCGGCTGGGTCACGCCCTGTTCAAGCGCATGGGGCTAATCCAGGCACAGACCAAACATCCACCTGCCTCCCTGAACAAGCCCAAACTGGTCGCGCAGATCATCCATCTGGTCAACAAGCCGATGCCGGGCGGACTGCCGAAGAAGACCTCGCGCGCGCTGCTGGGCCTGGAAGATCCGTCGATCGTGCCGGTGCTGCGCAACCCGGCCAAGCTTTCGGACGACAGCGACGCGGTGTTCTACTTTCCCGGCTGCGGCTCCGAGCGGCTGTTTTCCCAGGTGGGACTCGCCACCCAGGCGATGCTGTTCGAACTCGGCGTGCAGACCGTGCTGCCGCCCGGCTACCTGTGCTGCGGCTACCCGCAGACCGCGGGCGGTCAGGCCGACAAGGGCGAGGCAATCACCGCGCAGAACCGTGTGCTGTTCCACCGCGTCGCCAACACGCTCAACTACCTCGACATCAAGACCGTGATCGTGTCGTGCGGCACCTGCATGGACCAGCTGCTGAAGTACGAATTCGGCAAGATCTTCCCCGGCTGCCGCCTGCTCGACATCCACGAATACCTGATGGAAAAGGGGGTCAGGCTCGACGGCGTGAGTGGCGAGAAGTACCTCTACCACGACCCCTGTCACACCCCGATGAAAACCCACGCGCCGCTGAAAGTCGCCAACGCGCTGCTAGGCGGTTCGCTTGAAAATGGCGTGGTGCAGCTGTCCGACCGCTGCTGCGGCGAATCCGGCACGCTCGCCGTCACCCGCCCGGACATTTCCACGCAGATCCGCTTCCGCAAGGAAGAGGAAATCCGCACCAACGTGGCATCACTTGACGCTGATAGCCAGCCGGTCAAGCTCCTCACCAGTTGCCCGTCATGTCTGCAAGGTCTGGCGCGCTACAGCGACGATACCGGCACCACGCCGGATTACATCGTGATCGAGCTGGCGAAGAAGCTGCTCGGGGAAAACTGGATGGCGAGCTACCTCATGCGGGTCGGCAACGGCGGCATCGAGCGCGTGCTGCTGTAAGTCCGACGATGGGCGCGCCCTTACCGTCCGATCATAGCGCCAGCTTCATCGAGCGGACACTTGCCCGCATGGCCGGGACGCAGCCGGCCGACATCGCGTTGCTGGCACGGCTGTGGTTCCACCTGCGGCCACACGCCAACCAGCGACTTGACGCCGGAAGCGACCATCTGCGTGTTCTGATCGTACGGCTGGAACAGAATCCGTCCTTTATCGCTGCGCTGCGCGATCATCTGGTCGCGCTGTTCAAAGGTGTAAATACCACCCGCCTGCTCACCGAAGCCGGCCTGCTGCCGAACCGCGCGTTCGGCCCCGAACTCAGGCGTCGTATCGGCTACAAGCTGTTGCCGCCTGAAAACAATCCTAGCCACCTGCGTGACTGGCTTGACGCGCTGGTCACCTCACGCGACTGCGCCTGGGTCCGCAAAACCGATCCGGCCGACTGGATCCGCGTATGCGATCTGCTTGACCTGCAGCAACTGTTCAGGCGCGGCGAGCCCGGTGTGCTCACCAATGCGATCAACTCGCTCGCACACCGCATTGCCACCGGTGGGCTCGATCCCGAACTGCTGCGCATCGATCCCGCGCTGGAGGAATACGACTCGCCGTTTCTTGCATTGCATCAGGAGGTCACCGTCTGGCTGTGTGGCGAGTCCGACGACACCCGCCAGATCGACGTACTGCTCGAACAGTGCAGTGCGGCACTCGGTCGTGTGCGCCGCCGCAGCAGAGAACTCGGCACCAGTGTCGAACTCACCCTGCAGGAGACCCGCCTGGAGCAGCAGATGGTTCGCATGCGCAATCTGATCGCGCTCGCAGACCCCGCCACCGAGCGCCCTCATGCGCTGCTGGTACAGCTCTTCATCGAACTGATCGAGGCCAGCCATGAGCGCTACAGCATCGGCATCCTGGTCAGTGAAACCACCGGGGGACTCGCCCGCCAGATCACCCAGTTCGCCAGCCGTACCGGCGAACACTACGTGGCCGAAAGCTGGCCGGCCCTGAAGAAGATGTTCCGAGCAGCCAGCGGCGGCGGCATCATCATCGCCGGCATGGCGCTGCTGAAAATCCGGCTGCTCGAACAGCATCTCGCGCCGCTGCAGGAAGCGCTGCTGGTCAGCCTGAACTATGCGCTGGGTTTCGTGCTGATCTACCTGTTGCACCTGACCGTCGCCACCAAACAGCCTGCCATGACGGCCAGTCTGTTCGCGCACACGCTGATTGACGTGCGCGGCCAGAGAGCGAAGCAAAAACTGCTCGACGAATTCGCCAGCAGGGTCTGGCATGCGCAGTCGGTAGCGATACTGGGCAATATGCTGTTCGCTTTCTCGACCGCCTCGCTGGTCGCAGCGTTCATCGGGGCAACCGGTCACAGCGCGGTGGATACCGGCAAGGCCGCCAGGCTTCTGGCCGAAATCAGTCCTTTCAGCAGCGCCGCACTTTTCTATGCGGCGGTGGCCGGCGTCGGCCTGTTTCTCGCCGGCATCGTCAGCGGCTTTTATGACAACCAGTGCGTCTACCATGCCATACCGGAGCGCCTGCAACGCCTGGCCCTGCCAAAACGCCTGCTGGGCGCGCGCGGATGGAACAAGGTCGTCGCATATTTGCGCCCCCGCTGGGGCGGCATTGCCGGCAACCTGTTCTTCGGCTTTTATCTTGGCCTCACCAGCGCCTTCGGCAATCTTGCTGGGTTGCCGCTCGACATCCGTCACATTGCCTTTTCCGCTGCCAACCTCGGCTATGCTTGGCAGGCGTTCGACTGGAATCTGGCGCTGTCGGTGGTGCTGGTTTCCATCGCCGGCGTCGTGCTGATCGGACTGGTCAACCTCAGCGTCAGCTTCTCGCTGGCGTTCTACCTTGCGCTGCGCGCCACCCGTACCTCGCGCCGTGATTCGGGGCATTTGCTCCTGCGCGGCCTGTTCGCCATCCTCAAGGCGCCGTTCAGCAGGCGCAGCCTGCATCCACAGGAATGAGATGAGCCAAACCGACTGCCCCTTATGCCAGAACGATGGCGGTGTTCTGCTCTGGCGCGATGCGTTTTGCCGCGTGATTCGCGCCGACGAGCCGGATTACCCCGGCTTTCTGCGCGTCATTTTGAATGCCCACGTCAAGGAAATGACCGACCTATCGGTTGCCGACCAGCAGGCGTTGATGCGGGTGGTGTGGGCGGCCGAAACGGCGCTGCGTGAAGTGCTGGCGCCCGACAAGATCAACCTCGCCTCGCTTGGCAATGTGGTGCCGCATCTGCACTGGCATGTGATTGCACGTTTTGAGGATGACCCGCATTTCCCCAATCCGGTGTGGGGCGCAAGGCTGCGCGACACGCCGCATGCTGCTTCCCCCGATTGGGTTGAAGCGCTGACCGCCGCACTCCACTCGCTAATAGGAGCAGGCCGTGGTTGTAACGACGCTAAAGCGCCAACAACCACGCTCAGCCGACGGCTTGCTCACGCTCGCGAAACGGGATGACCTTGCCGCTTTCCGCTGTGCTGCTCTGCTGGATGCGGGTTGCGGGAAAGATGGCTGAAAAGGTGCTGCCCTTGCCAGGGGTGGACTGGATATCCAGCCGTGCGCCGTGACGGGTCAGCACGTGCTTGACGATCGCAAGTCCGAGCCCCGTTCCGCCGGTCTCGCGCGAGCGGCTGCGGTCGATGCGATAAAAGCGTTCGGTCAGACGCGGAATGTGCTCGGCAGCAATGCCTTCCCCGGTATCGGTCACGGAAAAGACGCCTTCCCCATTATGCTCACACCAGGCAAGGGTGATTTCACCGCCCCCCGGGGTGTAGCGCACTGCGTTCGTCACCAGGTTGCCGAGCGCGCTGCGGATTTCCTGCAGGCTGCCCTTGAGCGAAGCACTGCTATCGAGCCTTAGACTGATTTGATGGCGGCCGCGGCTCAGCGACTCGGCCTCGGTTTTCAACGCACGCGCCAGTTCAGGGACATTGACTAACTCGTCCTTGAGGATGTGTTCTTCGCTTTCCAGCTGCGACAAGGTGAGCAGATCATCCAGCAAGTGCTGCATGCGCCGCGTATGGTCCAGCATCAGGTCGAAATAGCGCCGCGATTCGCTGGCCGGCAGGTCGGGGGCGTCGGCCAGGGTTTCGACGAAACCGCCGACCACGGTCAGGGGCGTACGCAGTTCATGCGAGACGTTGGCAATGAAGTCGCGCCGCATGGCGTCGACCCGCTCGAGTTCGGTAATGTCACGGGCGACCAGCAGCTTTTTGCCCTCGCCGAATGGCACCAGCTGCAGCGACAGGGTCACCTCGCGATTGGTCGGCGATTTGCACACCAGGGGGCGCGAATAATCGACAGCGTCGAGAAATTCCAGGAAATGCGCCTGGCGCATCAGATAACGGATGAACTGGCCGCGGTCGCGCTCGCTGTCCAGCCCCATGTATTTGCGCGAGGCGGGGTTGCACCATTCGATCTGCTCGTTGCCGTTGAGGATCACCATACCGTCGGGCACGGCCTGCGCGGCGTGTTCGAACTGTTCCAGTGCGTTGGTGAGTTCGCTGCGGCTGGCGCGCTGACGGCGCTGGAGTTTTTCGAGGCGATAGAAAATGTCGCCCCAGGTGCCGGTGGCGTCGGGCGGGGTGACTTCGTCGGGGTGTTCCAGCCAGCGCGCCAGGCGGAATTCCTGCCACAAGCGCCGCAGCATCACGAAAGCCTGGATGCCGGCAAGAAAACCCAGCGCAGCGACCAGCCCGGATGCCGCCCACAAAATCAGCGCCACCAGCATGACGCTGGCCAGCACACCAAGCGGACGCCACCAGAATCCCATGCTTATCTGCCCCAAAACCCGGTGGGCGGATTATCCCACTTCGGCCGAAAAGCGGTAGCCCGAGCCGCGCACGGTCTGGATCAGTTCGGCGTGAGCCGAAGGCTCCAGCGCCAGGCGCAGACGGCGGATGTGGACATCGACCGTACGCTCCTCCACAAACACATCGTCGCCCCACACCTGGTCGAGCAGCTGGGTACGCGAATAGACCCGCTCGGGATGCGTCATGAAAAAATGCAGCAGACGGAATTCGGTCGGCCCCAGCTCCAGCGCCTGGCCCTTGCCCAGGACACGATGGCTGATGGGGTCAAGCCTGAGGCCGTTGACTTCCACCGGCTCGTCGGTCATCTGTGGCGCGCGGCGGCGCAGCACGGCCTTGATGCGTGACACCAGCTCGCGCGGCGAGAACGGCTTGGTGATGTAATCGTCGGCACCGGTATCCAGCCCCAGCACCTTGTCGCGCTCTTCGCCCCGCGCGGTCAGCATGATGATGGGAATCGGCTGATAGCGTTCATCGCTGCGCAGGCGGCGGCACAGATCGATGCCCGACATGCCGGGCAGCATCCAGTCGAGCAGGATGACGTCGGGCAGCGTGTTTTTCAGGAATTTCAGCGCATGTTCGGCGTCACCGGTGGCGGTGACCTGGTGACCTGCCTGAGCGAGGTTGAACTTGAGCAGTTCCTGAATTCCGGGTTCGTCTTCGACCAGCAAAATATTGGCAGCCATTGGTGACTCCAGCCTTGTTTGGATGGTGGCCATCCTATGACAGCAGTATGACTGATTTATGACACGGACGTCCCAGGCCAAACCCCTGCCAGCCTGCGCGCTGGTAGAATCCCCGGGTCTCCCTTTCACCCCGACTGCCATGGATAAAACCACCCATTTCGGCTACAAGCAGGTAGCCGAATCCGAAAAAGCCGCCAAGGTGGCCGAGGTTTTCCACTCGGTTGCCGCGCAATACGACGTTATGAACGACCTCATGTCGGCCGGCCTGCACCGTCTGTGGAAGCGCTTTGCCGTGGCGCAGGCAGGCTTGCGGCCCGGGATGCGGGTACTCGACGTCGCCGGCGGCACTGCCGATCTGACCCGGCTGTTCCTCAAGGAAGTCGGCGAGTCCGGCAGCGTGCTGCTCACCGACATCAATTTCTCCATGCTGCGCGAAGGTCGCGACCGCATGCTGAACGAGGGCAAATCCCCGCCCGCCGTGCAGTGCGATGGCGAGCGGCTGCCCTTCCCCTCGAACCATTTCGATTGCGTGAGCGTGGCGTTCGGCCTGCGCAACATGACGCACAAGGATCAGGCGCTGGCCGAGATGCACCGCGTGCTGAAACCCGGCGGCCGCCTGCTGGTGCTGGAGTTCTCCAAGGTGTGGAAGCCGCTGGAACCGGCCTACGACCTTTATTCCTTCAAGCTTTTGCCGCTGATGGGCAAACTCGTCGCCAAGGACGCGGCCAGCTACCAGTACCTGGCCGAATCGATCCGCATGCACCCCGGCCAGGAGGAACTGAAGGCCATGATGGAAAGCGCTGGTTTTGCCAAGGTCAGCTATCACAACCTGACCGCAGGCGTGGTCGCGTTGCACAAAGGTTTCAAGGTTTGATCGCGGCAGGCGTTTTCGAGCGCAGCCTCAATCACCTGCTGCGACAATCGCCCGGCTCAGCCGAGGCCCTGCTGCGGCATGCCGGATGCGGGGTGCGTTTCGACCTGACGCTCGCGCAATTCGATTTCCGCATTGCCGATGACGGCTACTTTTCCGAAGCCGTGGTCGACGCCCCCGATGCCACCATTCGCTCCACCTCCGCGCTCATCACCCGCCTGCCGTTTTTCGGCCGCGATGCGTTACGCCACGCCGACTATAGCGGCGACTCCGCGCTGCTCGCCACACTCGATCGCGTGTTCAAGCAGCTGTCATGGGACGTCGAGGCTGACCTCGCGCCGCTGGTCGGCGGCATCGCCGCGCATCGCCTGCATGCGTTCGGCCGCGACGCGCTCGCCAGCATTGCCCACACCGCCTCGGCACTCGGCCATAACGCCAGCGAATATCTGGTCGAGGAGGCCGAACTGATGGCGCGCAGCGTCGATGTCGCACGTTTCAACCGCGACGTCGACACACTGGCCGATGACGTGGCACGGCTGCAAGCCCGCCTGCGCCTGCTGGAAACCTCAGGCGCATGAAGCTGCTGCGCCTCGTCCGCATCCTCGTCATCGGCCTGCGCTTCGGGCTGGAGGAATTCTTCCTCGGCCACGAGCGGGTGCGACCGCTGCGCTGGCTGGTACGGTTCGCCCTGTTCTGGCGGCCGCTGACCGAGCCTCGCGGGGTGCGCCTGCGCCGCGCACTGGAGGAATTGGGACCGATTTTCGTCAAGTTCGGCCAGATGCTCTCCACCCGGCGTGATCTGGTGCCGCTCGACATCGCCGACGAACTTGCCCAGCTGCAGGATCGGGTGCCACCATTTCCCTCCAATCAGGCCATCGCCACCCTGGAATCGGCGTACAAAAAACCGCTGGCCGAAGTGTTCGCCGAATTCGATGCCACCCCGGTCGCCTCCGCCTCGGTGGCGCAGGTGCATTTCGCCCGCCTGCATGACGGTACCGCCGTCGCGGTCAAGGTGCTGCGCCCCGGCATTGCGCCGGTCATCGCGCACGACGTGTCGCTGCTGTATGCCGCCGCCGGCCTGGTCGAGAAACTGTTCGCCGACGGCAAGCGGCTGCGTCCGCGCGAAGTCGTGGCCGAGTTCGAAAAGCATCTGGAAGACGAACTGGACCTGATGCGAGAGGCCGCCAACTGCTCGCAGCTGCGGCGCAATTTCAAGGATTCGCCCCTGCTGCGGGTGCCCGAGGTGTACTGGGATTACTGCGACCGCAACGCGATGGTGATGGACCGCATGGACGGCATCCCGGTCAGCCAGATCGAGCGGTTGCGCGAAACCGGTGTGAACATCCCCAAACTGGCCGCGACGGGTGTCGAAATCTTCTTCACCCAGGTCTTCCGCGACGGTTTTTTCCACGCTGACATGCACCCGGGCAACATCCTGGTGCGCCCCGGCTCCGAGCAGTACATCGCGCTCGATTTCGGCATCATGGGCACACTGACCGAAGTCGACAAGCAGTACCTCGCGCGCAATTTCCTCGCCTTCTTCCGCCGCGACTACAAGGGCGTGGCACTGGCCCACCTGGAATCCGGCTGGGTGCCGGCCGATACCCGCATCGACGAACTCGAAGCGGCGGTGCGCGCGGTATGCGAACCGGTGTTCGACCGCCCGCTGAAGGACATTTCCTTCGGCCGCGTGCTGCTGCAGCTGTTCCAGGCCTCGCGCCGCTTCAATGTCGAGATCCAGCCGCAGCTGGTGTTGCTGCAAAAAACCCTGCTCAACATCGAAGGCCTCGGCCGCCAGCTCGATCCCGAACTCGATCTGTGGAAAACCGCCAAGCCCTTCCTCGAACGCTGGATGAACGAGCAGATGGGCTGGCGCGCGCTGGTCAACAACCTTAAAACCGAAGCGCCCAAATGGGCCGCGCTGTTGCCGCAGCTGCCGCGGCTGGCGCACCAGGCGCTGAACCAGAACCGGCTGGCCCAACTGGAGGCCGGACTCGCCCTCATGCTGCGCCAGCAACAGGCCCGCAACCGCTGGTTGGGCATCATGGCGGTGTTGCTGGCTGGACTGCTGGCCAGTCAGCTGTTCAGCTGTGGATGGTGATGCAATGACTGCGCAGGTACGGCCTGCGAATTAGGGCTTGTTCACTCTTTCCGGCTTCTCGAGTTTCTCGGCACGCTCCGGCTTCACCTGTTTATCGACCTGTTCCGGTTTTTCCGGCCTTCTCTGCACGTCCGGATTTTTCGTTGCGTTCTATTTTTTCCGCAGCGTCCTGCTGCCGGGAATGCTACGCGTGCGCTTCCCGACCATCGCGTGCTTTTTTCTGAACCCGGGTGGAATCGCGCGCATCCTTGATGGCATTTCGCCTGGATTTCACGGCCGCCCCACCGGATTCTTCGTGATTGCACTCTCGGCCGAATTCGATATGCTCGACCATCACCAGGGCGACCTGCTGCCGTTTCATGGCAATACTTGATCGATATTCAGTCGAATGTCCCTGCTTCCCGGGCGGATCGGCCCGACCATGCCTTCCAGGTCGCCGCTTTGCGCGGTGGCATTGCCCGCCCGGGAAATGCGCGCCACCACCATGACCGCGCCCGCATTCGAGAGTTTCATGTTGGGCAGCATGGCGCTGGAATCGTCCAGGGTAAAAGTCATGGGCAGTTCACGATAAGGTTTGCTGAGTATGGCCAGCGGCATGCGCGATCCCTTTTCGGCACGCGCATACACAAAGAGCGTGTCACCGGGTTTGACTTTTGCAGCCAGTTGCGGCGCCAGGCTCACCATTCCGCTGAGGGTGGCCGCACCCGCGGGCTGTTCCATGGCGGCAGGTGGGCTTGGCATGATCTCGGGCAGCGCTGCGACCGGTTGCCTGCCGTCAGCCAAGGCGCGCGCTTCTTCCAGGCTGCCACCGATCGAGCGGGCGAACTCCGAATCCGCAGGTGCCGCCTGCACGACCTTTTCCCAGTAGCCGACCGCGCCGCGGTAATCCTTGTGCTCGAAGGCCGCCGTGCCGGCCAGCGCCAGCGCTTTCAGGTTGGCGGGGTCGGTTTTCAGGGCCTGCTTGATGATCTCTAGCGGCTTGCCATCCAGTTTCTGGCCTTGCGACATGGCCAGCGCGTCAGCGTAGTCCGCCAGCAACTGGGCATCGGCCGGCAGCAGGGCAACCGCTTTCTCGTAGGCCGCGGATGCTTCCCCGAAGCGTCCCAGCACATTGTAGGAACGCGCCAGCGTGGCCCAGCCTGCGCCATCGCCCGGGTTGTTTTTCAGACTTGCGGCCAGTTCCTCGGCGCTGCCACGGATCTGGTCGAAGGACATGCCGTGCGGGCTTTTCTGGGCAACTGCGCTGGCAAGTTCCGGCTTGTCCCCGGGTGCGACTACCGCCGGTGAACCCAGCTTGAGGTACAGCCCGACCGCCGAAGCCGGCAGCAACACAGCGACCATGAGCGCTACCCAGCGGCCATTGGTCGGCTTCGGGTTGACGGGGATATCGTCCTTCAGCGTGGCCAGCGCATCCTCGAGCACGCGCTGGCCCAGTTCGGTCTGCTCGGATTCGAATTCCGCCGCACTCAGCGTGCCGTTGTCGCGATCAGACTGCAATTGCCTGAGCTGATCACGGTGAATCAGCAGATTCGACTGGAAATGCGGCAACCCGCCTTCCGCCTTGCGCTGGCGCGTCAACGGCAGCAGAACAAACGCCAAAGCAAGGGCGATCATGGTGCCTGTCATCATCAAAAAACCTGTCATTTCAATTTCCTGTCGCGAATGCACTCACTTCAGCAATGCATCGGGGGTATCAAAAATCCCAGCGGTAACCCAACGAGAAGTAATGGGTTTGGGAGAGATCCTGCGTGTCGGGACTGGTCCCGGTGGAGTGCTCGTAAATGTATTCGCTATCGATGCTCAATGATTCCTTGATCCGGTAGCTCACACGGATACCCGGGGTCCAGCGCGCCAGATCAATGTTGGGGTTGGTTTGCTGCCGGTAGTACTTGAGCGAGGGCTCCAGCAGCCACTTGTCTCCCAGATAAGTCGTGTTGTTGTAGGCCAGCTGTATCCCGCTGAAGGCAGGGGTGGATTGCGGCGCGTTGGTGTAGGACAGCGAGAACACATTGATGTCACGTCCGGAATACAGATTGGTTCCGATCGCGCGCAGGGAACTGCTGTACATGTTCCCTGTTGCCAGACTGGGTTCGAGGACCGTCCCATCAGGCAGGGTAACCGAGGGCAGGGCGCCGATATTGACCATCCCGATATCAAGGCCGAGTTGCCAGGTTGGATTGAGCGGAGTGGTCAGGCTGAGCTGGGCCTGGTAGGCGACGGCAGTGGCATTTTCAGCCAGGGCCCGAATCTCGTTTTCGGAGTAACTATTGAGGAGTTGCTTGATGGTGGTGGGAGGCGGCACCATGGACGTCACGGTGCTGTTGTACAGCGCATTGTTGGTGGTCAGCGTAGGAGCTCGGCGCCGGTCCAGCAGCAAACTGATGGTGGTTTGTCCTGCGGTTTGCCAGGAACCCTGCAGCATGGCGATGTTCATCACATCGTAGCTGACGTCATAATCCAGCAGCGTGTACAGGGAACGGAGCTCGTCGAAATAGCGGATTTCAGCCCCCGTTGCACGGCGGTCGGTTATGCCGTCCACCCACTGATCGATGAAAAAGACATTTCCGCTCCAGCGCCCGGCCAGATTCTCCGCATCCAGGTTGATTTCCCAGAATTTTCGTTCGGAGTCGATGGTGGGAAACTCCACCGGCAAACCGACAGCAACATTAAGCTTGAATTTTGGCGCAAAACGATAGCCGAGCAATGCGCCATCGAATCGGTTGGGCAGCCCGCCGTTAAAACCAGTCTGGCGGCCGATTCTCGCATAGAAATTGTTTTCCAGACCCTTGTAATCGTAGTAAGCCGTGGTCATGCGATTGTATGAATCGCTCGTATCCAGAAAGCTCCAGCTGTAGGTATCGCGAAACACGATGCGCTGGTCGGCGCTGGCATCGCGATATCGAGCGTTCAGGTCCACGTTGGTCACCAACAGGGATTGGTCAATGCCGGAAATGGTGGTTTTCTCGACCGTGGTGGGCGTATTGAACGCCGTCTGGATTTGCGACTGGCCGCCGTAAAAATATTGCGACACGCTGCCGTTGACGGTCTTGATCGCACGCTGGGGGGCAGCTGCTCGCGCCGCTGCATCCCGGGCGGGTGGCGCAGCTTCCGGCTTCGCGCCCAGAACTGCCAGTTGCTGCTTGACGCGGGTTGCACCCTCGCCATCCGGAAAGAGTTTGAGGTAAAGCTCGTACTCGGCTTTGGCCTTGGCCAGTTCGCCATTGCGTTCTCGCGCCAGGCCGATCAACTCCTGCCCTTCCTGCGATTGCGCGTTGGGCGGCAGGAACAGCAACTGGTTGAGCAGGTTGACCGCCTGTTCATAATTGCCCGCATCCATCGCAGCCTTGCCCTGCTTCATGAGGCTCGCCGCCTGTTGCTCGATTTCCGGAGATACCCCCGGGGCGAATGCCTGAATCGCCGGCGTCTCTGCCGCTTGCTCGGCAGCCACTTCGATGGTTTGCTTCTTGCGGCTGGCAAAATCGACAACGGTTGCGTCAGGGAAACGGGCCTGCAACTGGCGACGCAGTTTCTCGGCTGCCTCCGCAGTTGGCAGGTATCCCAAATAAAGTTCATATTGGGTTATTCCGTTCACTGTCTGCTGCGAGGTGAACACATCGAATTCGGAGAACCTGGCGGGAATCACCTTGCTTCCCAGGACAAGCTTGTCGCTTGCAGCCATCAGCCTGACGGCAAAGCGATTGATGTCCTTGACGGCGGATTTTCCGACATCCGAAAATTCGATATCCAGACTTTGTCCGTCGGGTCCCTGCCCAACCGTGGCGACGGTTCGCTTGCTGAATCTGATCATGAGCTCCTTGATCTGGACACCCGGCTGCGGCGGAAACGACACGGTCACGCCAGGCAGCGAGGCCACCGGCTTGGATTGCAGGGATTCCACGATGTGAACCTGCATTTCCCTTCCCTGCACGATCTGGAAATACACCAGCATCGAATTCGTCCCATCCGCCGCTGCGTGACGAACGTAGCGAATGCGGGCGTTGAATCTGATGCGGACGACGTTGTCGCGCTTGTCCGGTTGAACCTGCAGCTCATCCAGCACCTCGGCCAACACCGGCCGGCTTGCGGTCAGGCAACAACCCAGCAGGATCAGCGGGATGAGCGCATATTTAACAAATCTTGAATACATCGAGCTTTTTTCCTCGGCTGGCTGGATATTCAGAAATCACCCCCGGTCGACTTGTGCTCACCCGTGCGGCTCTTGCTGATCGTAGTGAAGGTGCTGTTGGTGTATAGATGGCAGCTGCCCGCGCAATTCCTCAGCTCCGACACCGTGTAGAGAATTTTTGGACTATCCACCTTCTTGTGGGCATCGGGCTTGAACGTGGCGGCATGGCATCCGGCGCAGTCCGGCTTGTAGGCGCTGAACTTCCACGGGATGACCTCGTTGTTTGTGTAATGGCAGGACGCACAGGTCACGCCTGAGTTGTGGGGCTTATAGAAGGGCGAGGCATGGGTGTAGCTCTTGGGCGGCGTCCAGGCAGTGGTCGTGTGGCAGCTGTCGCATGACTGAGTCGTCATGAAATGGCTTGCCGATTTCCCGGTCGCGGTCGAGCCGTTGTGGCAGGTCGCGCAGGTGCCGGGGGCCACACTGCTGTGGCTGAAGGTCGCGGGCAGCCAGGCGGTGGTCTTGTGGCAACTGTCGCACGATGCGGTGGTCGGGATATGCCCGCTCGGCTTGCCGGTCGCGGTCGAGCCGTTGTGGCAGGTCGAACAGGTGCCGGGAGCGATGCCCG
>Ga0210129_1000199_pt1 | contig 16060 bp, 20 predicted proteins | sample WestPond_Cattail_2_FD_185582 | JGI IMG/M metagenome (GOLD analysis project Ga0210129, IMG submission 185582) | Wetland microbial communities from the San Francisco Bay, California, USA, that impact long-term carbon sequestration -... | ecosystem: Environmental > Aquatic > Marine > Wetlands ... | reverse complement strand
AGCGAGAACCAGGACCGGTCGCCAATACACGTTCATTTCTCCCTCCAATCTTCCCAATGCCACAGCGCGCCTGAGTTCGGACTGATACCCATTAACGTCAACTGAGAGGCCTCAATGACTCTTCGGTTCATTGCCGTCGTTCTTGGGTGGGCTCGCGGTTTGGTCCTGCTTCGCGAAGAGACCCGACACAGGTCCCATCATTCCATGCGCCGGCATGGACGCGGGAGCTCCCGATCGAGCCGTCCCTCCGCGCGCCAGTCGGATGAGTCCGACGACGAGCAGCACAACGAGGAAAACCAGCATCGGCCAGGGGACGTGGGCGAGCACCGACGTCCACGGCGATGGCGTGCTGACCTCAATCGCGACGTGCTGCTTACGCAGCTCCGGCATCAGAGCCGGATCGCCGAAGTCGGGTACTCGGGTACTGAAGGCATCGGGCTGCACGCTGTTCGGGGGCTGCCTGGAGCGCCCGCGGATCTCCGTTCCTTGGATCGTGACGCTGGCGACGGTCCCGGCTTCGAGCTGGTCGAGAAAGGCGCCGTAAGGCATCGGGGCCGTTTTACTGGTCTTTTCAATCTCGATCCCGACACCAATGAGCAGCAACATCACCGCCATGGCAATGAACCACACTGGAGGTCTTTTCCACCATGGCCGGTCACAATGTTTCATTTCATGTGTCATGGCACTGTCCTTTTGACGTAGGGCATCAGGATGCCCCGTGGCATTGTTGGTTCGCTGTCTGCGCGGAGTTGCCATTTTGCGCTCCGATGACGATATCATCGAACAGATTTATTCGCTCCCCTAACACTGAACGCCGACTCAGCCGCTCCCGTCCGGCCTGAAGGCAGCGCGATCATCAAAAGAAATACCGGGCCCGCAGTTCGACCCGCGATTCAACAGGTTTTTCCCCGTACTCTGTCGAAACAAAGCCCCAGTTCATCGCCAGCCGAAGTCGCAACTCAAGATTCTTGAAACCAGTGTAAATAGCCTCGGGAATTACCGACACGCTATGGTCATCCAGGTTGGATATCAAGGTCAAAGCAGGCGTGAAGTCAAGAATGTCGAACGGCTCTTTCTGGCTGATTCTCAGATAGGCATAGTTCTGCATCGCGTTGGGCTGGTTGTAGCCTTGTGCGGCGGCACGGCTGGCGGGCAGAGTCAACAACGGGTTGGTTGCGGAAGCTCGCACCAGGTCATAAAAGGCATCCATTTCAGTCACAGCGTACCCGCCGCCATTGCGGTACAACTCAAAAATGATCGTGGTGTCCCGTTCTGTGAGATAGCGCAGGCCTATGAGCGTCCGGTCGTAGCTACTGGTCTGCGCTGCGAGCGCATTGCTTGGTGTCAGCAGAACTCGTGTTGCGTCCGTATAGCGCGCCCACTCCCCGTGGATTTCGAGGTTGCTGCCCAGGTTGCGCGAAAAATCGATCCCGAAACGGGGGCCGCGGCTGCCGCCGGCTGCCCAGACCAGATCAACGTCGGTGTCATAGATCAGGCCGTAAAGCTTGAATGCAGGATTGGTGTAACCGGAAGCACCAAAATCCCCGTTGTAATCCGGGGATGTCGGGACCAGCACCCCGGTGAGCGACACAGTCTTTAGCGGCCCATCGAAGCTGCGCACAAACGATCCGGTCGCCATCACGAATCCTTCGCGGGCCAGCTCGGGATCCGTCGGATCCTTGGGCCGTTCAAGAAATGCTACCGGACTCCACGCATAGCCTTTACCCCAGCGCAGGGCGCGCTTGCCGATCTCAAGATTGCTACGCGCATCAATCTGCCAGGCGCCATAGGCTTCGTACATGCGGCCGTCGTTGGAGTAGCCGCGGGGTTCATCGACCGTACTGGCGTGACCGGTGAAGTTGAAGCTCAGAGTCGAATGCCGCAGGATGCCCGAGACCTCTGCAGCGGTGCTCAGGCGGTCAGCGGTCGTTCGGGTATCGCCTGGATATTGGAGTTGATAGCCCGTTGAGCCTTGCCGCAGAAATTGACGCTCCGGCCTGAGCTCGACAAAGCCAGCGAGCTCAAAAGACTTTTTCTCGAACGCTGAAACATCGAAGGACTCTTCGGCGTGGGCGATCGATAGGGCCGACAGAGACGCCAAAAGGATCGCGGCCGCACGCCTCACCGCAATTCCTTCACTCGCGGCAGATACTCCAGCGTGAAGACCTCGTCGGGCACCTTGCGGGCCTTGATCTTGCCGTAAAGCATCAGCGACTTGTAGCCCTTGTAAAGGGGGCTCTCAGTCTCCAGGGTGGCTGGACGCTTGATCCCTCCGCCAAAGTCCTTGATGTCTTTGTACGTCAACCGCTTGATCAGCAGGCCACTGGCGGCATAGCATTCGATCACGGTGGGCAGAACGGTCTTCTTGTCGACCTTCATTTTCAGTCGATCGTAGGCGACATCACCGGTCTTGGCCTTTAAGGACAGCAGATAGCTGTCCGTCTCTTCGGTCATGCTCTGGACGTCGTATTCGGCCGCGTAGTCCAGCCGCAGGATGTCGGCGTTGTTGAAGACGCCGCCGATCACCGACTGCAGGCTGGTGATACGTATCGGTTTGCCGACATTGGGGATGTATAGCCACATGTTCTCGCCCAGCCGCAGTGTGGCGCGGTCCCGCTCGCTGGCTGGATCCAGGAACACGGCGACCAGTTTGTCGCGTCCCTTCTTCACCGAGTACAGCACGAATTCCTTGCGTGATCCGTCGGGCTCGATGTTGACGAGCTTGCGCACCATCTCGTAGGACTCGGGTTCCAGATTGCGGTCCACTTTATGCAGCAGGGCCGTACCATCTACGGCGAATGCCGGCGTCACAAGGAGGGCGCAGAACAAGGCGATCAGTTTCTTCATGGAAGGCTCCGGGGTTCTTCAGACGTGACGCAACGCATTCATGGGATCCAAGCGGGAAGCCTTCCAGGCGGGCTGCAGGCTGGCCAGCACTGCCACGCCCATCACCAGGGCGGCAACCGTGGCGACTTGGGCGGGATCGATGAACGGTGCCATGACCAGATCCTGCTGCTGGCCAAAGCTGAAATGGATCTTCCAGATGTTCGCCGCAAAGATCACCGCCAGACTGACCAGCGTGCCCAAAGCTGTGCCGATGATTCCCAGCAATAAGCCCTCTGCCAGAAACAGGGACAAGATACGGGAAGGCGGAGTGCCAATCGCAGCGATCGTTCCGATCTCGCGGATACGTTCATAAACCGCCATCACCATCACGTTCATCACGCTGACCAGCACGATGGACACCAGCACGATCTTGATGAACACGGTCATCATGTCGATCATGCGCGCCAGACTCGAAAACGGCGAAAGATCAGCCCAGGTGTGTACCTCCAGCATGGGCTTGCCTTCCGGGTTGGTCTCACCTTCAAGGGCCTGTTTCAGCCTGGTTGCGACCCGGTCGAGCTGGCCGGGATCCTTGAGCCGGATCGCGATCTCGCTGACTTCGGCTTCTTTCATGCGCAGCAATTCGCGCGCATCTTCGATATGGATATAGCCGTCTCGGCCGCCGGGACCGGAAATGCCTTCCGTCACACCACGGATAACGAAAGTCTTGCCGTTGACTGAGCCATCACGATTGGTGGCGACCAGGACGACAGTGTCCCCAACCTTGACTTTCATGCCGCGCGCCAGAAGAATCGGAATGACAATCTCGCCCTTGGCGACCAAAGGGCCGTCCTTGCGTCCATCGATCATGCGCCCCGGCAGCAGCGGCGCCGTAGCTGCTTCGCGCTCGGGGTCAACACCGTTGACGCGAATGCTGGTGGTCTCGGTGAAGTTGCTGAACATGCCGCCGAACTTCACGCGCGGCGACCAGGTCTGGACGGCATCGATCTGCCTGAGCGCCTCCTCGACCTTGGCAACCGCGCCCGGTTTGAGGTTCAGGTTCAGCGGCAGCGTGTCGATCGAGGCCACGTAGCCTTTTCGGTGGACTTCCAGGTGCCCCAAGACAGAGTCGGTGATTTGACCCACCATCATGGACTTGAATGAACCCGTCACCGCGATGAAAAGCAGTACCGCGACCATGCCGATCACGATCAAAAGCAGAGTCAGCAGGGTGCGGCGGCGATAGCGGGAGAGGTTGCGACCTGCGATTTTGAGCACGTCAAACATGGGAGGCCTCCTGATGCTGGGTGCTGGAGGCGATTCGGCCGTCCTCCAGCGTAAAGATCGTCTCTGCTTCCGCCATGATCTTGGGGTCATGGGTGGAAAATATGAAAGTCGTACCGAATTCGTCCCGCATCTTCTTCATCAGGTTGATGATCCGGTAGGCGGTATCGTGGTCGAGGTTGGCCGTCGGTTCATCGGCCAGAACCATCTTGGCATTGCTGACCAAGGCGCGCGCCACTGCCACGCGCTGCTTTTGGCCGCCGGACATTTGATCGGGTCGTTTGTCAGCCTGGGCCTCCATGTCCACCGCCTTCAGCAATCGCATCACCTGCTCTCGTCGTTTGTCGGCTGGCCACTCCTGCACCATGAGCAACGGGTATTCGATGTTCTCGTACGCGGTGAGAACTGGGACCAGGTTGAAGTCCTGAAAAATGAAACCGATGTTTTGGCCACGAAAATTCGCCGCTGCACGTCTGTCCAATGAAGCGATGTCGGTAGCAAGGACTTTCAGCGTGCCGCCTGTCGGATGGTCGAGGCAGCCAATCATGTTCAGCACCGTGCTCTTGCCGCTGCCGGACGGACCGACAAAGGCCACGAAGGAGCCCGGTTCGATCACGAAATCGACCCCCTTGATGGCCTGGACTTCGACGTCCCCGGCGCGATAGGTCTTGGTAAGACCGTGGGCGATGACTAGACTCATGGTTACTCCTCTGATCAAATCGCGCGATCGCGCGTACGCCGATGGAAAAAATGCGCCGCGATCATGAACGCGGCGCTGAATCCGGCCAGTGCCAAGACATCCACCGTCACGGAAAAGTACGCGGTGCCGCCAAATCCGACCCGGACCAAGTCTGCGCAATACGACAGCGGAGACAAGGGAGACAACCATTGGCCCCACTTGGGCATTTGCGCATGGGGCACGAACACGCCGCTGACGAAAATAAGCGGCAGTCGCACCAGGTTCGACAGCATCATGACCTGCGAGGGAGTATCAGTGGAGGGGGCAGCCATCAGCACGCCGAGCGATGAAAACACCGTCGCGCCCAGCAGCCAGCCCGCCAGCAGTGGCAGCGGGGCACCGATCTGCGCAGTGGTCAGCGCCAGCGCGACGACCAGCGGCAGCAGGGCCAGCAGGGCGCCGAAGGCCGCACCAGCGCCCACGTCGCCGGCCAGGATGGCCGACAGCGAGGCTGGCGAAGTCACCAGACGCTCGAAGGTGCGGGCCTGCCGTTCCCAAGGGGTGACGAGCGGGCCGACGGCCGAGGCCGTGAAGAACAGCGCCATCGCCGCGATGCCCGGCACCATGACCTCGACTGGTGCGTCATGTCCGGCCGCGAAAGACAGGTAGAAAAACAGCGGGAACACGATGCCGAAGGTAAGCACCGGCCCCTTCAGGTAGTAGACGCGCGCGTTCTTCTTCGCGATCACCCAGGCGCAGCGCGCTTGTCGAAGGAATTCGGCCATCCCAGCCTCATTTGTAACTTCACGGGTGGCCATGTGCACTCCCTGTGATCGACAAGAACACTTCCTCCAGCGTGGGCGACAAGGTGTTCAGACTCTCGATACGCAGGCCCAGCTCTGCGGTGCGGGCAGCGATCTGCTGGGCCAGCGGACCGGGCTCCGGGCTGAAGACCCGCCAGCCATCGACCAGGGGCTCGACCTCCATATCGGGGCGGGGCAGTACGTCAGACGGGATGGCGCCTGACCCGGCAAACTTGACGACCACCGAGCGCCGGGCCTCAACCCGGCCACGCAACGCTGCCGGCGTATCGATCGCCGCCAGCCGACCGCGGTCGATGATAGCCACGCGATGGCACAACTGGTCGGCCTCGTCCATGTTGTGCGTGGTGAGGAACACCGTCATACCGTGCTCTCGGTTCATACGGGCGATGACCTCACGAATCATCTTGGTGCTGGCCACATCGAGCCCGGAGGTCGGCTCGTCCAGGAACAGGATCTGTGGCGAGCTGACCAGCGCCATGCACAGCATCAGACGCTGGCGCAGTCCCTTGGATAGCTCACGACCCTTCTGCGCGGCGCGCACCTCGAGGTCGAAGGTTTGAAGCAATTCCCCGCAGCGGCGCTCGCGCTCAAGCCTCGACAAGCCGTGGAGTTCAGCCATCAGCAGCACGTTCTGTCGCACTGTGAGATCGGCATAGACATTGGCCTCTTCGGGCACAACACCGATGTGTCGGCGTGCCGCGCTGGGATGCTTGGCCATATCGAACCCGGCGACGATCGCACGGCCCTCTGTCGGCGCCAGGTACCCGGTGAGCATGCGCGCCGTCGTACTCTTGCCTGCGCCGTTGGGGCCCAGAAAACCGAATATCTCGCCACGGCCAATGGCGAAGGTCACATGATCTACCGCCACGTGCTCGCCGAAGCGGCGTGTCAGTCCCTCGGCGACGATGGAAGGTTCCACGATCGCGTCTGGTTTGACAATCATTGCTGTCATACCTATTTTTTAATGTGGATTCATCGAATAAACATAGGCGGCTGTGGCGTTGATCAGCTTGACAAATGTCAAGGTTAAGTGGGATTGCGGTCGATCGCAGGGCCAGCAGGTACCCATTGGTTAAAACAACGCATGCAGGCCAGCCTTTCAAACCTTCGGCAAACGCAGTGTCATCCCCGTTCCAAGTACCAGGTTGTCAATATGACCGGCGGATTTTCCGTCGCGCGTTACCAGATGAATGTGCATGGCATTCTTGACGGCGCCGATGGCCGGTGCATACGCACTGATGAACACGCCGGGGTGGTTTTCGGAGTAGAAACCAATGATGTCCATAGGTTCATTCTTCAAGACATAGCTGGCCTTCGACTTGGCAAACAGCTCGTTGGTAATGGGCTTGCCTTCGGTCAAATCCACGTTGATGTGCCACTTGACTTCCGTAGGGATGCCAACGAGCTGAAACGGAAAAGGCCGGCTCACGTCGATTCCTGCGGCAGCGGCCCTGGCCTTGACGAAATTCTGTACATCAAGGTATCCCTTGACCGTGGAGGGAACAGGCTGGTCAATCCAGGAAGTCTGGCGCGTCCAGACCGCAAAAGTAGCCATATGGTCTGGACTGTGGTCCATGGTGTAGGTGCTGCCACGCACTTTGGTCACGTAGGGCTTGCCTTCAAAAATCGTGATTTCTCCATCCAGCCCTGCCACCGCGCCCACGCCAAAGATATCTGGCGCACCAGACATGGCTGACACTGGCACCTTGGCCTCGGCTTTGCCCGTGTCGAAAATGGTTTTCTGCGATCCCGCGTAGGTTAGCAGTCCGTCCTGGAGGGATGGGAAGGCAGTTGTGGCGCAAGCAGCCAGAGTGGCAGCCCCCAGAATTGCGTAGAGTTTATTCATGCTTTGCCTCCTTTTTTGGTGATAAAAATGCCTAATGCAGTTGGTCAGGACTTGCGTGCTTTGAGCACCGCTTGCACATCTTGCGCCGACCAACCACCTTTGACACCAGCAGGTGTTCCGGGGCCACTGGGGAAGCTGACAAACTCGACTGCACTGCCGTCGCTACGGGTGTGCCTGTACTTGCCGTCTACCAGCACGACGATGGGAATGTGACCTTTCAGACCGATGGTGGCCAGACGCTTTTCGGCTGCGGACGACTCCATGTCCATCTCCACCACGCGTATCTTGCTGCCCTGGCCTGACAGCCAATCACGCAAGGGCTTGAGGGCTGATTGCACTGGTGGGTGCGCGAACGCGATGATTTCAACGACTGGCTGAGTGGCCCAAGCGACACCGGCTGCCAAGGAAACAGCAGCTACGGCAAGTTGGGCTAAAAGGTTGCGGCGATTCATTTTCATGGTGCTGTTACTTTCAGAATGGGAACTAGCTGTGGACTCAGAGGCGATCACTTGCAGTTGTTGTGCAGCTTCCACTTCTCTTCGTGTCCCAAGGCTTTAGCAAAGTCAGGAACCTTGCAACGTTCAGCCTCTGTCGGGTCTATAGGAACTGAGGGCGTGGCGGTGGCTGGTTGCGACACTTCCGCTGGTTTCTGTGGAGCAGTGCTGTAGATCCATTGCGCAACAGCACCAATCACCACCGCAAAAATCGCCACGATGACGACTTCCATCAGGTTCGCCGAGGTGCCTTTACCTGGCGGCACTTCACATACGCCACCAGGGCAAAGTTGAGCTTTCTCTTTGTTGAAGAGGTTGTAAATCTTGCAGCCAATGCAAATGCCAAAAGCTGATTCGAAAAACAACAAGATTAGGCAGAGCGAGCAAACAATCAGATTGATGGGGCCAATCACGTTATTGAGCACTACCAGATACAGCATGGTCAGCGCCAACACAAATCCGATTGCCCACGCAAACCGCTTTTGCGGTGCGCCCACATATTCGGGTTGCTGTTTACGAACGATCCACTGCCCGATGATCAGACTCGGTGCATATAGCGGATTAACGAATATCCGGATGGTGAAGTCCACCAGAAAGGTCACCACGAATATGCGCGTAGGCTGAAAGTTGCCCATCAACCATGCGTTCATGAAACACACGATAGCGAAGAAGAACAGAATCCCGGCACTTGCCCGGACTGCTCGCTCGTTAAGAACGGGAACGTCGTATTGGGGGAGTTTTTGCCCGAACTGGAAAAGGGAATTATTCATAGCGCCTTGCCGCATTGGTTATGACTGAAGTATTGATGAGCCAGCCCCTCATGCCGTATGATTAATATCATATGAGCTCCGCCTTTACGCAAGTTCACCAAGAGTTGGCAGAGCTGCTCCCGAGCAGTTTGCACGCTTTCTGCGTAACTTCAATCCATGGAAAAGGCGAACGTCTGTTTGCGACAGGCGAAAAACCTGCCCACATGTTCTTCGTCGCCAGCGGGGAGGTCGTTCTGGAGCGCCTGGGATTGCAGGGCGAGTCGGTCATCCTGCAACGAACGAGGTATGGATTTGTAGGCGAGGCGAGCCTTCAGTCGGAGCGTTACCACTGTGATGGCATGGTGACCGTCCCCGCCGAGATCACTCAAGTGCCAATTCGGGAAATTCGTGCTGCCATGGCCAGTGACCCGGCCTTTGCCACTCGCTGGATTGGCATGTTGAACCGGGAAGTCAAACGACTCAGGCTTCAGTGTGAACGCCTATCGCTCAACAAGGTTCAAGACCGTCTGCTTCACCTGCTTGAGACTGAGGGGAAGCAGGGGAAATATCCTCTGGCGTCCGGGTTGAAATCCCTGGCGAGGGAGCTGGGTGTCACACACGAGGCGTTGTACCGTTGTGTGTCTGAGATGGAAAAGAAAAATATTCTTCGCCGGGACAGTGGCTATTTAAGTATCTTGCCAGTAGTGTGAAGGCTGTTCCTTGATCCGCACACAGGTCGGATAAGAGGCTGAATATCTCCCTTCGGATCGTTCACGAAGAAAGTGTCCGTCCGCTTTAAAGCCCGAATTTGCAGTTCCGCTTCTGGTCGTTACGCGCCCCCCGTCGATGTATTAAGCATCGGCCTAGCACGGGCAACTGCTACCGAATTGCGCAAGCGATATCTTGATGCTCACCCCTCTGGATCAAGGTGAGGGCGCCAGCAGCACCACCAGCGCCCCGGCCCCGCCGTCCGCCGGCTTGGCCTGCACAAAGGCCAGCACTTCATTCTTCTGTACCAGCCAGCTCTGCACCCGGCGCTTGAGCACCGGGGCCTTGCCGGGCGAGCCCAGGCCCTTGCCGTGGATCACGCGCACGCAGCGGATGCCTTGCTTGTGCGCCTCGCGGATGAACTGGCCCAGGGCTTCGCGCGCTTCGTCGCTGCGCAGGCCGTGCAGGTCGAGCTGGCGCTGGATGCTCCACTGGCCCTGGCGCAGCTTGCGCGTCACATCCACGCCGATGCCGGGGCGGCGAAAACTCAGGTGCTCGTCGGTGTCGAGCAGGGTGCTGACATCGAATTCGTCGCTCATGGATTCCTGCAGCGCGGACTGCTCGTCGCGCTGCAGCTGCACCGGTACCGGTTTGGGCGGCTCCTTTTTCAGTTGCGCCCGGCGCTTGTCCACCAGAGGCTGGACGGCGCCGGCGGCCTGGAGGAACAGGTCCTTCTCGGCCGTGGCCTGGCGCTGGGCGCGCGCCGCTTCCGCTTTCTGCTCGGCCTCGCGTTGGGCCTGCGCCTCGATCTCGCGCCGCACCAGCTTGAGGTCGGCCAGGGATTTGACCTTGACCATCAGACCAGCCCCCGCTCGGCCATGGACAGCGCCTGGCCCGGCCCGACGATCACATGGTCCAGCACACGCACATCGATCAGCGCCAGCGCGGCCTTGAGCGCCTGGGTCAGCGCCTCGTCCGCGCGCGAAGGCTGCACCGTGCCGCTGGGGTGGTTGTGCGCCAGCACCACGGCGGCGGCGTGGTGGTGCAGGGCGCGCAGCACCACTTCGCGCGGGTAGACGCTGGTCTGCGTCAGCGTGCCGCGAAACAGTTCTTCCAGCGCCAGCAGCCGGTGCTGGCTGTCGAGAAACAGCACGGCAAAGACTTCATGCTTGCGGGCGCCCAGGTTCAACTGCAGGTAGTGCTTGACGGCGTCGGGCGTGTCGAGCGCGGCGCGCTCCTTGAGCTGCTCGGCCAATGCCCGGCGCGCCAGCTCCAGCACCGCCACCAGTTCGGCCCGCTTGGCCGGCCCCAGGCCCTTGATGCGCTTCAAATCATCGGCCGTGGCGTGCAGCAGGCCGGCCATGCCGCCAAAGCCGGTGGTCTCGTCCAGCAGCTCCTGGGCCAGTTGCAGCACGCCTTTGCCGGGCAGGCCGGTGCGCAGCAGCAGGGCCAGCAGTTCGGCGTCACTCAGGGCGCCGGGGCCGCGGGCCAGCAGCTTTTCGCGCGGGCGGGCGTCGGGTGGAAGGTCTTTGAGCGGCATGGTGGGTGAAACCGTTCGCCCTGAGCTTGTCGAAGGGGCTTCGACGGGCTCAGCCCGAGCGGTAAGGAGAGTTTCTACAATGGAGCCCAGTTTATCGGGACTTTTATGACTTCCACGCTTCCCCGTGTCCAGGCGGGCTCTTTCCTTACCCTGCATTACCGGCTGGCCGGCCCGGCCGGCGACATCATCAACACCTTCGACGACAAGCCGGCCACCCTGTCGCTGGGCACCGGCGAACTGGCCCCGGCGGTGGAGCAGTGCCTGCTGGGCCTGGAGGAGGGCACGCGCCAGACCATCGAGCTGCCCGCGGGCGCGGCTTTCGGCGAGCGCAACCCGGCCATGCAGCAGTGGCTGGCGCGCAAGGTGCTGACCGAGATGGGCGACCCGCTGGAGGCGTACCGCCTGGGCGATGTGGTGCAGTTCCCCACGCCCGACGGCCGGGGCCGCTTTGCCGGCGTGGTGCTGCAGGTGCGGGATGATGAGGCGGTGCTGTTCGATTTCAACCACCCGCTGGCCGGCCAGCCGGTGACGTTTGAAGTGCATTTGTTGGGAGTGCTGTGATGCTGCAGGATATTGTTCTGGCCGAGCCGCGCGGGTTTTGCGCCGGCGTGGACCGCGCCATCGAGATCGTCGAGCGCGCGCTGCACAAGTTCGGCGCGCCGATCTATGTGCGGCACGAGATCGTGCACAACACCTATGTGGTCAACGACCTCAAGGCCAAGGGCGCGATCTTCATCGAGGAGCTGGCCGACGTGCCGCCGGGCGCGACGCTGGTGTTCTCGGCCCACGGCGTGAGCAAGGCCGTGCAGCAGGATGCGCAGGCTAGAGGCTTCCAGGTCTTCGATGCCACCTGCCCGCTGGTGAGCAAGGTGCACATCGAGGTGGCCAAGCTGCACAAGGAGGGTTACGAGTTCATCATGATCGGCCACAAGGGCCATCCCGAGGTGGAAGGCACCATGGGCCAGTTGGAGGGGGGCGGCATCCACTTGGTGGAAAGCGTGGCCGATGTGGCGAACGTGCAGCCGTCGCAGACGGAAAAGCTCGCCCTGGTGACCCAGACCACGCTGAGCATGGACGATGCGGCGGGCATCTCGGCCGCGATCAAGGCGCGCTTCCCGCAGGTGCGGCAACCCAAGCAGAAGGACATCTGCTACGCGACCCAGAACCGGCAGGACGCCGTCAAGCTGCTCAGCCCGCAGGTGGATATCGTCATCGTGGTGGGCAGCCCGACCAGTTCCAACAGCAACCGCCTGCGCGAAGTCGCCCAAAAACTCGGCACCGAAAGCTATATGGTGGACAACGCCGAGGAACTGCAGGCGCAGTGGTTCGAAGGCAAAGCCCACATCGGCCTGACCGCAGGCGCCTCGGCGCCGGAGATCCTGGTGCGCCAGGTGATCGACCGGATCAAGGCGCTGGGGGCGATTTCGGTGAGGAAGATGGACGGGATTGAGGAAACGGTGAAATTTCCCCTGCCCAAGGGCTTGAAGACGGATTCAACGTTCTGACGCTTCGCTTCCTGAATTACTCCTCCCTGGGGGAGGAAAACTACAATACCAAAATGCTAGACATCACCCTCCTCCGAAAAGACCTCGACTCCGTCATTGCCCGCCTGGAGGCGCGCAAGAAGCCGCAAGTCTTCCTCAATGCAGCGGCCTTCAAGGCGCTGGAAGCCGAACGCAAGACGATCCAGACCCGCACCGAAGAGCTGCAGTCCAAGCGCAACACCCTGAGCAAGCAGATCGGCCAGCTCAAGGCCAAGGGCGCGGCGGGCGAAGCGGATGCCGCCATGGCCGAGGTCGGAGCCCTCAAATCCGAACTGGAAAGCTCGGCCGCGCGGCTGGAGCAGATCCAGGCCGAGATGCAGGCCATGTTGCTGGCCGTGCCCAACCTGCCGCACGAGAGCGTGCCGGTGGGGGCCGACGAGCACGGCAATGTGGTGGTGCGCAACTGGGGCACACCGCGCAAGATGGACTTTGCGGTCAAGGACCATGTGGACGTGGGAACCCCGCTGGGGCTGGACTTTGATATGGGCGTCAAGCTCACCGGCTCGCGCTTCACGGTGATGAAAGGCGGCATGGCCCGCCTGCACCGCGCCATCGCCCAGTTCATGCTCGACGTGCAGACGCAGGAGCACGGCTACACCGAGTGCTACACGCCCTACATCGTCAACGCCGACAGCCTGCGCGGCACCGGCCAGTTGCCGAAGTTCGAGGAAGACCTGTTTGCGGCCCGCAAGGGCGGGCAGGAAGGGGAAGTCGCCGAGGACGCGGCGCTGTACCTGATCCCCACCAGCGAAGTGCCGCTGACCAACTTCGTGCGCGACGAGGTGGTGGCCGAATCCGCGCTGCCGATCAAGCTCACCGCGCACACGCCGTGCTTCCGCTCCGAGGCCGGCTCCTACGGCCGCGACACCCGCGGCATGATCCGCCAGCACCAGTTCGACAAGGTCGAGATGGTGCAGATCGTGCACCCCGACAAGAGCTACGAGGCGCTGGAAGAGATGACGCGCCATGCCGAGGCCATCCTGCAAAAACTCGGCCTGCCGTATCGCGTGATGTCGCTGTGCACCGGCGACATGGGTTTTGGCGCGGCCAAGACCTACGACCTGGAGGTCTGGCTGCCGGCGCAGAACACCTACCGCGAGATCAGCTCGGTCTCCAACTGCGAAGCCTTCCAGGCGCGCCGCCTGCAGGCCCGCTTCAAGAACGCCCAGGGCAAGAACGAACTGGTGCACACCCTCAACGGCTCCGGCCTGGCCGTGGGCCGCACCCTGGTGGCGGTGCTGGAGAACTACCAGCGCGCCGACGGCAACGTGGATATTCCGGCGGTCTTGCAGCCCTATCTGGGCGGGCTCAAGGTGCTCGCGCCATGATCGCGAAACTCCGGCGCGCGCTGTGCGCCCTGCTGCCCCTGTGCGCGACGGCCGCCGTTGCCGCCGTGCCGGCGGTGGGCACGCTGGCGCCGGACTTTGCCCTGCCCGACCAGCACGGCAAGCTGCACAGCTTGAGCGAGTGGCGCGGCAAGTGGGTGGTGCTTTATTTCTACCCCAAGGACGACACGCCGGGCTGCACCACCGAAGCCTGCACCTTCCGCGACGATCTGGAACAACTCGCGGCGCTGGAGGCCCAGGTGGTGGGCATCAGCGTCGATAGCAGCGCCTCGCACAAGGCGTTTGCCGAGAAGTACCATCTGCCGTTTCCCCTGCTGGCCGATGCCAAGGCCGAAGTGGCCACAAACTATGGTGCCATGTCGGACTGGCTGGTGATGAAGCTGGCCAAGCGTTACACCTTTCTCATCAACCCGCAGGGAAAGATTGCCAAGGTCTATCTGTCGGTGGATACTTCCCGTCATTCGGCCGAGATCCTGAACGATCTCAGGCGACTCAGACAGGCCGCACGCCCGGAAAAATAGTCCATTCAGGAAGAATAGTCCTTTATGCCAGCAGCATCTTCAGACGAAGCGCCACGGGAGCAGGTGCAGATGGCAGAGGAGTCAATGGATTCCCTGGACGAGCTGACAGGCATCATCAGCCGCCACGGCTTCGATCTCAGACTGGGTGAGGAGTGGCATCGGGCAGGACGTGAGCACACACCGCTCTCACTGCTCATGATCGATGTCGATTATTTCAAGGCCTATAACGAGTCGCACAGCCGCCGCAAGGGTGACGAGTGTTTGAAGAAGATCGCCGCCGTCCTCGTGGGCGCGGTGTTTCGCCCCACAGACATGCTGGCGCGCTGGGGCGAAGATGAGTTCGCCATATTGCTCCCGGGGGCCGAGGAAAAGGGCGCGCGCGTGGTGGCAGCGCGTGCGCGTAACCTGGTCAATGGACTGTCGATCCGCCATGCCGGCGGTGAGGGCGGCATGGTGACCGTGAGCATCGGCTTCGCTGAAATGGTTCCCACGCAGGCAAGCCAGGCGACCGAACTGATTGCGCTGGTCCATGGCGCACTGGCGCAGGCCAAGCGCATCGGGCGCGACTGCATCGTGTCGCAAGACTGGATTTCCTAGGCCAGCGCATGCCGGATCCCGCTGCCGCCCCCGCCCAACCCCGCAACCCGCTGCACGGCCTGACGCTGGAGGCCATCGTCACCGCGCTGGTCGCGCATTACGGCTGGGACGGCCTGGGCCAGCGCATACCGGTGCGCTGCTTCACCAGCGAACCGAGCATCGCGTCGAGCCTGAAATTCCTGCGCAAGACGCCCTGGGCCCGCGAGAAAGTGGAGGGGCTCTACCTCTTCATGCTGCGCGAGATCCGGCGCACGGGCGCCGGCTGACCGGCATCCCCGATGCACGGGGCGTAGTTCACTCGAGCGTGCGGTAGAAATCCAGCAGGGCCTGGTTGAACCGCTCTTCCTGCTCGATGTTGGCGATGTGGGAGGCCTTGGGAATCACCACCAGGCGGGAGTCAGGCAAACGCGCGTGCATCAGTTCGGCCATCTCCGGCGGGGTGGCCGGATCCTGGTCGCCCACGATCACCAGCACGGGGCAGCGGATTTCGGCCAAGCGGTCCGCATAGTCGATCGTGCCGATGGCGGCGCCACAGCCCGCATAACCGGCGACCGGCGTGCTGGCGATCAAGCGGCTGATGCGCGCCATGACTTCGGGCTGGCTGTCGCGGTAAGCGGGCGTGAACCAGCGCTCCAGGGTGCCGTTGACCATGGCCTCCATGCCTTGGCTTTTCGCAAGCCGGATCCGGTCCACCCACATCTGGGCGGCGTTGGTTCCGTAGCGGCTGGTGGTGTCGGCCAGGACCATGCTGGTGAACACCCCGGGGTGGGCCAGGGCATAGGCCTGCCCGATCATGCCGCCCATGGACAGGCCCAGCCAATGGCTGTGCTTGACGCCCAGGTGCTGGTAAAGGCCATGGACGTCAGAAACCAGATCGTCGAAGGTATAGGCCCCCTCGGGCGCGCTGGATTGCCCGTGCCCCCGGGTGTCAAAGCGCAGGACGGTGAAGTCCTTGGCGAGCAGGGCGGCCTGCCGGTCCCACATGGAAGAGTCGCAGCAAAGCGAGTGGGACATGGTGAGCCAGGGCCCCTGGCCTTCGACGGTGTAGTGGATTTCAATGGAACCCAGTTTGACTTTCATGCAGTGTCTCCAAGCAAGGGGG
>Ga0210129_1000197_pt1 | contig 16103 bp, 16 predicted proteins | sample WestPond_Cattail_2_FD_185582 | JGI IMG/M metagenome (GOLD analysis project Ga0210129, IMG submission 185582) | Wetland microbial communities from the San Francisco Bay, California, USA, that impact long-term carbon sequestration -... | ecosystem: Environmental > Aquatic > Marine > Wetlands ... | reverse complement strand
AGGAAATGAGGACGTGATTGCTATGGAAATGACAAAATGGTTCGATACGAACTATCATTATATAGTACCTGAATTTACAAATGAACAGGATTTTACGCTCTTCGATACAAAAATTGTTGATGAATTCAACGAGGCTAAGGCTTTAGGCATCATCACCAAACCAGTTATCATAGGTCCTGTGTCTTTCTTGCTGTTGGGTAAGGAAAAAGGACATGATTTCAACCGCTTGGATTTAATAGAAAGCTTGTTGCCTGTGTATGAGCAAATATTCCGAAACTTGGAAGAAGCAGGTGCCGAATGGATTCAGATTGATGAGCCTTGTCTTGCGCTGGATATTGACGATAAAGCAAAAAAGACTTATGAGTATGCCTATAACCGCATTGCTTCTGCATCAAGATTAAGAACAATACTAACCGTATACTTTGGTGGATTGGGTGACAACAAGGACTTTGTACTTAACTTGCCGGTAAATGCTCTGCACTTGGATTTGGTTCGCTGTCCGGAACAATTCAATGACATTATAAAAAATTATCCCGGTGATAAAAGCCTTTCTCTTGGAGTAGTTGACGGACGAAACATCTGGAAAGATGATTATCAGACGTCACTTCATTTCATTGAGACGGCAAAATACTGGTTGGGCAACGAACGCGTATTTATAAGCGGTTCGTGCTCGTTTCTACACGTGCCATACGATTTGGAACTGGAAACCAACGATAAGGTGCTGACGGTTGAGATTAAACAATGGATGGCTTATGCCAAACAAAAAACGAATGAATTGGTTGAACTGAAAACAATAGTTGAAAATGACAGGTCGGACGAAGCAAAAACATTGCTGGATGCCAATAAAGTCGCGATAGAATCAAAGAAAACGTCTCCGCTTATTCACTACAATCAAGTGAAAGAACGTGCTGCAAACGTGTCGGAAAAGGATACAGCACGCCTTCATCCGTTCAATGTTCGTCGCGACATACAACACAAGAAACTTGGGTTGCCACTTTTCCCAACTACTACGATAGGTTCGTTCCCTCAAACAAAGGAAGTGCGTAGCTGGCGTGCAAAGTTAAAAAAGGGAGAAATTTCAAAAGATGAATATGAGCAACTGCTGAAAGATGAAATAAAACGCACCGTACGTTGGGAGGAAGAAATTGGCCTGGACGTTCTCGTTCACGGTGAATATGAACGTAACGATATGGTGGAATATTTCGGCGAGCAACTGAAAGGATTCACATTCTCAAAGAACGGTTGGGTGCAGAGTTACGGTTCGCGCTGCGTGAAACCGCCTATTATATATGGCGACGTGTCACGTACTCAGCCGATGACTGTTTATTGGATCACGTATGCGCAATCGCTGACAAAACATCCGATGAAAGGTATGCTTACCGGTCCTGTTACAATATTGCAATGGTCGTTCGTACGCAACGACCAACCGAAAAGCGAGACATGCCTGCAAATAGCTCTTGCCATTCGCGACGAAGCTTGCGATTTGGAAAAAGCAGGCATAAAAGTCATTCAAATTGATGAGCCTGCCATACGCGAAGGATTGCCGCTGCGCCATGCCGACTGGGGCAAATATCTTGATTGGGCTGTAAAAGCATTCCGCGTCAGTTCAAGCGGACTAAAGGACGAAACGCAACTTCACACCCACATGTGCTATTCGGAGTTTAACGACATCATCAAATATATAGCCAAAATGGATGCCGACGTGATAACAATAGAATGCTCGCGCTCGCAAATGGAGCTGTTAAATGCATTCGTGGAATTCAATTATCCAAATGAAATAGGTCCCGGCGTATATGACATTCACTCGCCTCGCGTACCTTCGATAGAAGAAATAACCAACCTATTGAAAAAAGCCGCCAAAGTGATTCCGGCAGAACTGTTATGGGTGAATCCTGATTGTGGTCTCAAAACCAGACAATGGGCTGAAACCGAAGAATCCATCACCAACATGATAGAGGCGGCAAAAATAATGCGTAAGGCATATAAATAATAAGAAAAATTTACAAAGATAATCTTTCATAGAAAAATATTCTTACTTTTGTCAATAAATAAATAATATATTCTATGGAAGATTTTGATATTATAGACCGCAACATTCTGAACGAACTTCAGAACAATTCGCATTTAACGACTAAAGAATTGGCTGCGAAAGTAAACTTATCCCCCACTCCGGTATTCGAACGCGTTAAGCGATTGGAGAAAGACGGATTTATCAAAAGATACATAGCTCTGCTTGATGCTGAAAAGTTGGGCAACGGTTTTATAGTGTTTTGCTTCGTAAGATTAAAACAGCACAGTAAAGCAAACGGCATGAATTTTGCCAACGCCATTGCAGCAATGCCTGAAGTAACCGAATGTTACAACATATCTGGCGACTACGACTTTATGATGAAAGTATATGCCAAAGATATGAGGCACTATCAAGACTTCGTACTCAATAAATTAGGTAGCGTTGACAGCATCGGAGCGCTTCACAGCCAGTTTGTTATGGGAGAAATGAAAAACACCCATACGGTGCCATTCTAAAAATATTAGTATATTTAGCCACAATAAGCCCGACAATGAAAAACAAAATACCATTGCCTAGTTATTTTTTAGTTATATAATTTCCATATCTGAAGTTTTCATCCAACCCATATTGCCGTCTTCAAGCTGTATTTCTTTCCAATCTCTCATACTGTTGTCTTTAATGCTGACAACATGTCCCTTGTGAACGACAAAGAGTGCAGTACCTCCATCACTTGGAGTGCTGCGAACGGTGACAACCGGAGTCATAACTACCGCACCGATTTGGTCGACCAATTTTGTTTTCTGGCGATAGGCAAAAATGTTTGAAAGTACGCAAATTGCCAAACATATCAGTGCAATGCCGAAGCCCAATTTCTTTGCGCGAATGGCATTCGAAAAGATGTATAAGGCAAAACCCGCCAACATTACAATAAAATAACCTATTGCGCAATGACTCCATTGGTCGGAACTTTTCATGTCGGTAATATCGTTCCACCACTGGACAAAAAACATCGTTGATGCCGCTACGGTCTTATCTTCAGTTTTGCTTTTTGCCAAAGCCAAATTAGCTTTAATGTCGCCGTCACCCGGACTCAGCAAATGAGCACGCTCATAGCAAAGCACAGCCTTGGCTATGTCTTTGGTGCGATAATAGCAATTGCCCAAGTTATAATACACATAAGCGTTTGCACCATGCTTCAACATCCCCGTATATATTTGTATAGCTTGTTGATATTGTCCTTTTGAATAAGCTTGATCGCCTAATACTTTTTCACCGGAAGCCGCATACATCGACATTCCGAAACAAACTGCCATGAATATTAATATTAATTTTTTCATCTTTAACATCAATGTTTAATAATGTCTTCCATTTTGCTAATCACTTCAACAGCAGAGGTATACACCTTATCCATAGCCTCAAGAGGATCACCGGGAGCATAACGTGCATACTCGCATTGATCGAGCACTTTCAGGAAATCCTGCGTTAGGTCGTCAGCAGCACCGCGATTCTTCAATTCGGATTCTATATTATCTTTACTCAGGCGCGATACCGGAATACTGAGCTTGTCACTGGTGTATCCCCACAATGCACGCAAGACTTCATCATAAAATTCATTCTGTTTGCCGGCTGCCATCAACTTACCTGCATTCTTCATACGTTTGGTGGCAATTTTGTTAGCTTTCCTGTTAAGTGTTCTGGTTATGTTTGCATTATCGGCAAGCTTCTTGCGATATGAAGCGAGTATAACACCAAACAACAACAGAGGTATGATATACCACAAATAATATGCAATATCACCGAACATAACTTCATCACGCGGTTTCAGTTTGACATCACCTGTCTTGATATAATGAATATCACGATTAAGCAACTTGGTTCCCGACGAGAATATGCCTGAAGAAGAATCGTTGTTATTACCTTTTATAACCTTTACTGTAACACTATTAGACTTTATTGTCCGGTACTGATTAAGCCTGCTATCAAAATAAGTGAAGCTTACTCCGGGAATAGTAAACTTACCCGGATTATGCGGAATTGCCAAATACTCAATTGTTTTCGTACCGGATACTCCACCCGCACCCAAAGCAAACTGTTCGGAAGTCTTAGGATCGTATGTCTCAAAATCACTTGGGAAAGCCATAGTCGGCGGTGTAATCAACTTCATATTTCCGATACCGGATATAATCAACTTGACCGACAACGCATCATTTGTTTTGACCGTAGTATTAGCAGTAACCGCTTTTATTGAGAACACACCGACACCGCCGGAGAAATTAGCCGGTTGTTTGCCCGGTAAAGCCCTTACATTAATTGTTAAAGGTGGAGTAACCAACTTCTTGGTTACCATTATTTGACTAGTGCCGTTGAGCAACGCATCAAACGGATCATTGGACGCTACATCTTTTACTACCGATGCATCGAAATGTGCAGAAGGTATTGTCAGTTTTCCGACCTGTTGCGGAAACAGAACGAACTGACGAAGAGTAGTTGCATAATAAGTAGTACCCCTATAGTTTTCAGGTTTCAAAGAACTCGGTTGCTGAATTTGCATTTCCTGCGAATGGAATCCTTTTAAATCAGGCAACGTCACATTATTAAACCCTTGCAACTGCACACGCGTATATACCTTATATGTAAGAACCACAGCTTCTTGTTCATATACGTTGGTCTTACTGATTGTAGCCGTAACAAAGAGGTCTTTATTGCTTACACCTCTTCCTCCGGAAGAATGCGAGATTATAGCACCGCCTCCCATCGAACCGCCGCCTGAATTACCACCTCCGTGTGAAGCATAAGAGCGACCACCTCCTTTTACCACACGTATAGTCACGGCACGCGATGACACACCTCTGCCGTTTGCTACGGCACTTGCCGGAGAAACAGTATACGTACCGGGTCTGGATGCCATAACTGTAATAGTGTAGGTAATACTGCTTGATGAAGATGAACGTCCGTTGATAATTTGCATACTTGAATACGTAGATGAAAACGGACCTGCCAAAAGCTCCAATCCACCCAAAGAAGGTTTGCGGAAGCCCTTAACATTATCGGTATTAATATTGTAAGATATTGAAAACTGTTCACCAACCGATGCTGTAGACGGAGCATTCACACTCATTCGTTGGGCAAAGACTGTCGTCTGAATAAGTAATAATGCCGTAAATATACTTAATAATCTCTTCTTCATAATTCAATCTACATTTGAATAACTACCAATTTTTTTCAAGCTTGCGGTTGCCTGTCTGCACTTTACGATTCTTCTGTTGTGCATTACGTTCATCATCCAAAGCCGCATTCAACATCTGTTCGGCATTTTCCTTAGATATCTGATCTTTAGGTTGTTGCTGCTTGTTTTGCTGATTTTTATTTTGGTTATTATTCTTATTTTGATTTTTATTCTGGTCTTTATTTTGCTTGTTCTTATCCTTATTCTTGTTATTTTTATCGTTCTTCTTATTCTTATTTTTATTGTTTTTGTTATTCTGAGGCGGTTGTTGTTTTAACAACTTCTGGCACAAAGCCAAATTATAACGGGTTTGATCATCCTGCGGATTATATCTTAGAGCTTGTTTATAAGCATTAATAGCTTGTTGATATTGCTGAGTCATTTGATAAATCTCACCTATATTATGAAAAGGTTTTGCCTTTTTCACCTTTATATTAGTCGTTTGAGCCGCCTTCTGAAATTGCGGAATAGCCTTTTTTACTTTGCCTTGCATCATTAAAGCGTTGCCCAAATTGAATTGCGCTTCAGTGGACTGATGATCTTTTTCTATGGCTTTGCGATAAGAAATTTCCGCCTTGACAAATTGCCTTTGATGAAACAATCTGTTACCCTGGCGTATATAGTCGCGCACGTTTTGTGCATTACTTATACACGTACAAGAAAGCAGAATAATTAAATATATATATCTAATATGTAACTTCATTTTCTTGAAAACAATTTTATATTCTTAAATAAAGGATCTTTCTTATCAAGCAATATTACATCAGCCATCAACAATAAAATGATAATAATGGCAAAACCCTGAAACTGCTCGTCATATTCATCATACTGGCTCTCGGTCGATGACTTTGACAATTTATTAATTTCGTTGTGCAAAGCCTGCTGCGCACCGTCCGAATTATCCACATGTGCATATATGCCTTTACCGGCCCCAGCCAACTCTTTACACATATCTTCATCCAAATGAGTGATAACCGTTTTCCCGGTATTATCGGTCAAATACTTGCCACCTCCTATCGGAATAGGCGAACCTTGCGTTGAGCCGATACCCAGCACATTCACTTCGTATCCTTCTTTAGCGGCAGCTTTGGCAGCCTCAACAGCTCCGGGTTCATGGTTCTCACCGTCGGTAATAACAATGATAGCCTTGCCCACACCCTTTTGAGGAGTGAAACTATGTGAAGCTAAATCAATGGCTTCGCCGATAGCCGTGCCTTGCTCCTGTATCATACCCGGATTTATGGAATTAAGAAACATCTTTGCCGAGATATAATCACTCGTAATAGGCAATTGCGTGAAAGCAGTACCGGCAAAAACAACCAGTCCCACTTTATCCTGATCAAAGCCGTCAACCATTTTTGACACCAGCATCTTTGCCCTGTCGAGACGGCTTGGAGTTACATCCTGTGCCAACATTGAATTGGATATATCCATCGCTATAATAACCTCAATACCGTTACGCTTAACTTTTTGCGTCTTCATGCCATATTGCGGACGTGCAAGCATAATGATTGCGCATCCGACTGCTGCCAACAACAAAAAGAACTTAATCCGAGGGCGCCACACTGATACTTCGGGCATCAACTGTGCCATCAAATGTGGGTCGCCGTACGACTTCAGCCTCTTTCTACGAATGACGTTAGCAGAGACGAAAAGCAAAAACAATACGGGTAATGCTAATAATAAATATAAATATTCAGGATTTGCGAATCTAAACATAATTACCTTTTTTAAATCATGGAATCTTCTTTAAAAGAGTGTTCTTTAATATTACTTCCAACAACAAGCTTAGCAAAAGCAACAGTGCAAACGGTTGATAAGCTTCTTCGCGGCGGACATACGAATATGAACGCATCTTCGTCTTCTCCATCTTATCTATCTGCTGATATATTCTTTTCAACTTTTCGGTATTGGATGCACGATAATACACGCCACCGGTTTCATCGGCTATCTGGCGCAATGTTCCTTCATCTATCACAACAGGTAAGTTGACATATTGGGTACCTAGCGGAGTTGGCATAGGATAGCGGGCATAACCGTTAGTGCCGACACCTATAGTATATACACGAATACCGAACTTACGAGCTATCTCGGCGGCAGTTAACGGAGAAATATCTCCACTGTTATTGGAACCGTCGGTCAGCAAAATTATAATCTTCGACTTAGCCTTACTTGCGCGTAACTTGGCAACGGCGTCGGCAATACCCATACCAATAGCAGTGCCGTCGTCAACAGCTCCGCATTGAACGCCCTGAAAAAGATTAAGCAACACTGAATGGTCTACCGTAAGCGGACATTGCGTAAACGCATGGCCGGCAAATATAACCAGTCCGATATTATCGTTAGGTCTGCCGTTGATGAATTCGGCGCCGACACTCTTTGCCGCCAACAACCGATTCGGATGCAAATCCTCCGAAAGCATACTTGTAGAAACATCTATCGCCATCATAATATTTATACCCTGGCTTTCGGAATTTTTCCAACTGTTGGTATATTGCGGACGCGCTAATATAATGACTAACAACGCGTAAGAAATAATCCTCAGAGCAAACGGCACATGTAACAAATATATTCTTATACTCTTTGGCGCCTGACGATATACGTTCATATCCGACACCTGGAGAGAAGCATCTTTTCTTTGTTGATAAAAGATATACCATATTGCGTACGGTATGATCAACAACAGTAAAAATAAATATCCTTTTTCTGCAAATATCATTTCTCTTTACCTTTATATCAAATCAATTATACGAACAACGATATATGCCAAACCCAATCCTATAATAACGGAACTTACAGTGATGGTAAAAATCAACGCCATACGCGATTTACGCGAGCGTTTCTCTTCCACTGTATATTCCACAGGTTGTACTTTCTGAACAGGAGCATCTGCCTGTCTCGTTTCATTGATAAACGATACGGCACTCACCAAGTTGTAATCGTTCTCATTAAGCATGGCTGCATGCTTGGCAAACTTAACCAAATCGGCAGTCTGGAAAAGCATCTTCAAGTCATTAAACGTATCTTTGCTTTCTTTCATTGCCATCAACCTCTCAATAATCTCGTTGGATGTCATCTCCATTGCATTGAATCCGAAACGGTCTTTAATATAAGTTCGCAGTGCATCCGTCAAAGCAGTATAATACTCCTTTTGCTGAGCTTGCTCAACGACCTTGCCGCCTTCCGATTTCAGACTTTCGATTTGCTGCAAAGCCTTTTTATCCGGAGGTGTAATGGATATGATACTAATCTTGCGAAGTATAGGCTTATTATCCCTTAATCGCAATGAACAATAAACTATCAGTATAACCAATATGACAGTCAAGAATGAAAAGAATACCAATGCCGACCAATCAGACCATGCAAACGGCGGTCTCATCACATCCTTTGGAGGATAAAACTGATTAGGATGCTTCACATCTACCGGGACGGAATATACTTTGAACGAAAGCGGACGTGTATAATACTTCTTATTATTTACTATCACTCCAAACGGAGGAATGTAATATAATCCCGAATCAATTGAAGAAATGATATAACAATAAGAAACTTCCTTACGCTGGTTGTTGTTTAGATACTGTGTTGCGCCGGCATGCATCTCGATGAAATCGACATGAGACGTAATAGTATCCCTGAAACTCGGAAAAGCCACCTTATCCTTTATTCCGCAACTTACCTTAACCGTAATCTTCGATTGCTCGCCGATAAACCTTTGCGCGGTGTCAATCCTCGCTTCCAACACTACTGATTGAGCATAAGACGATTGGGAAAACAGGAACACCGTCAATACCGAAACAATTCCTATCCAACTCTTATATTTTAATATTTTTAGTTTCATATATCGTCAGTTAACTCCTCATTTTAAACAGAGCCATCAATGCTTTTACATAATCCTGATCCGTGCGAACGGAAATGTAATCAACATTGCTCTTTTTAAAGACATCATCCAAATAACCCTGCTTACGCTTCCACCATTCTCTATGCATTACTCTTACAGCGCGCGAAGACGTATCCACCCATTGTTCATGGCCTGTTTCAGCATCGCGCATCTTTATCAACCCTATAGGTGGCAACTCCGCTACACGGCGGTCGTATACCTGAATGGCAACAACATCATGCTTACGGTTGGCAATGGTCAGCGGATTCTTAAACGGCTTGTTATCGATAAAGTCACTTATAACAAAAGCCGTACAATGCCTCTTAACCAAATCGGTAAGATATTGAAGCCCTAACCCGATATCAGTTTTACGACTTTGCGGTTGAAAATCAATAAGTTCGCGGATAATATAAAGAATATGCTTGCGTCCTTTTTTAGGAGGAATATATTTCTCAATACGGTCGGAGAAAAAGATAACACCGATCTTATCGTTATTTGTAATAGCCGAAAATGCCAATGTTGCAGCTATCTCGGTAACCATATCCTTCTTAAACTGTTTGATTGTCCCAAACTCAAGACTTCCTGAAATATCTATAAGCAACATCACCGTAAGTTCGCGCTCTTCCTCAAACACCTTAATATAAGGACGATTGAAACGTGCCGTGACATTCCAATCTATATCACGAATGTCATCTCCATATTGATATTCACGAACTTCAGCAAAAGCCATGCCACGCCCCTTGAATGCAGAATGATACTCACCTGCAAAAATGTTTTGAGACAAGCTTTTAGTCTTAATCTCAATCCGGCGTACACGTTTTAAAAGTTCTATAGCATCCATATCGATCAGGGCACTTCAACCTTATTCAATATTTTGCTTACTATCTCATCCGGAGTAACATTTGATGCTTCAGCTTCGTATGTTAAACCTATACGATGACGCAATACGTCATGAGCTACGGCACGAACATCTTCAGGAATTACATAACCTCTACGCTTAATGAATGCATAAGTACGTGCACCTAAAGCCAAATTTATTGAAGCACGTGGTGACCCCCCGAAATTAATCAAGTCCTTAAGCTCTTTCAAGCCGTATTTTTCAGGATAACGGGTCGCAAATACTATATCAACGATGTATTGTTCTATCTTTTCATCAATATAAACTTCACGAACTATCTCGCGGGCTTTTACGATGTCATCGCCACTGATAACGGGTGAAACAGTCATTTTAGCATCACCGATGTTCTCGCGAAGAATCATTTTTTCTTCATCAGGTTGAGGATAATCAATGACAACCTTCAACATGAAACGATCGACCTGAGCTTCAGGTAACTGATAAGTACCTTCCTGCTCAATAGGGTTTTGAGTTGCCAACACCAGGAACGGATCCGGCAACTGAAAAGTCTCCTTGCTCAACGTCACCTGACGTTCCTGCATGGCTTCAAGTAAAGCACTCTGAACCTTTGCAGGCGCACGGTTAATTTCATCTGCCAGTATGAAATTAGCAAAAATAGGACCTTTCTTTACAACGAAAGATTCGTCTTTCTGGCTATATATCATTGTACCGACAACATCGGCCGGCAACAAATCCGGTGTAAACTGTATTCTGTTATATTTGCAATCGATAAGAGACGCTAAAGTCTTGATTGCCAAAGTTTTTGCTAATCCGGGAACACCTTCAAGAAGTACGTGGCCATTGGAAAGCAAACCAATTAATAAAGACTCAATCAGATGTTTTTGTCCTACAATAACCTGATTCATTCCTGTTGTCAAATTAGTGACAAAAGCACTTTGTTGTTCAATTCGTTCGTTTAAAGCACGAATATCAATCGATTCAACCATACTGTTTATATTTTTATGTTATATTTCCTTGTTAATTTAACGATGCCAAAAGTACAGTATAAAAACAATTATGCAAACTAAAATTCACTAAAAAACGATGCAAAACGTTTATAGTTAATATAAAAAAAATTATTTAACAATTTTAGGTAGTTTAATCTTCATTCCGGCTTTAACATCCGAAGGGTCGGATATCTTATTTTTATTGTATTGGGCAATAACTGTCCAATAAGATTTTGACCCATAATATTTCTTTGCCAAAGAGAAGATTGTTTGTCCTTTTTGCAACGTAACAGTCTGCATGGTGCCCGATACCTTATGACCGGCTATCGTTTTTATCTTTTCTGTCTTTTTTTCTTTCTCTACTTGCTGCTCTTGTTCCTTTTGCTTCTTTTCTTTATGCTGTGCCTTATTTTCAGCAGCTTTACCTTCATCGTGCTTCGATGCCGGTTTCTTATTCTCAACTCTATTTTGCGCAGTCTTGTTTTCAGCTGCATTGACATTATTGGTACTGTCAATCCTTTCATGCTGTTGGCGTAATTCCGCATCTGTCAAAAGGCGATGCAACATCACAATAGAATCGTCAAGCGACATGGCAGGTTTCGGAGCCACTTTTGCTTTCTTATTCATAACCGTATCACCAACAACGGCTTTAGGTTGCAGCTGCCTATTAAGTAACTGAGGATAACAGAAATATATAATTGCTCCACCTATTACTACTACCAATAACAACGTCAGAGTAATGGCGAAATGCAATGAATAATTGGCAGGCGCATTGGTCTTGGTAAATGCATCGTCAGATGAACCGTTAGCTTCTTCCTCTTGAGACCTTAATCGCTCTTTTTCCAATTCTTTAATTGCCTCTTCTTCATCAGATTTGTCTTCCTTAGCTTTACTTACAAGAGTTTCTACAGCTTGTGGCTTATCTTCTATCTTCTCCTCAACGTTCTCTTTAATTTTATCATCTGTTTTCTCTTCAGTAACATTTTCTTTTGGTTCTTCAACTATAGGCTTTTCTTCCACTGGCGCGTCTTCATCATGCGATTCTTCTTCAGCCATTTTCTCAACTTCACCTTCAGCTACATCCCCTTTTTGTTCTTCGCTTACAGGAGTTTCTCCTGCTGCAAACTCAATTGTAGGCGCTTCACCTGCAGTTTTGCTTCCAGCTGCATTTTCTGTTGTGTTTTCTTGAATCTGCTGTTCTATATCCGATTCATTCAAATTATCGAAACTAACGCCTTCATTCAAAACCACAGTCTCAAAATCGGCAAAAGGTTTATTGATAATATCGCGAATTGTAGGTTCCGGTATAAACGTAATCTTTTGATGCCAGTTAGCAGTACGTACGTTAGCATCTGCGCCAACGATTTCCGCATTGTCGACTTCAATGATTTTGAATGTGCCGAATCCTTTTACCTTTACATATTTTTCTTCATGTAAAGCCTCTTGTATCAAATTAAAGAAAGTCTTTAAAAAACTCTCTGCATTATTTTGTCCGATATGCGCTTTTTCAACAAGCAAATCTGCAATACGTTGCGTCAAAATTTTCTCGTCCATAGGTATTATTATTTAAACAAATCTTTAAATTGAGCCGACGGTTTAAAGCCGACAGCTAATTTAGGAGGAATAAGCATTCGCTGCTGAGTTGAAGAGTTTATAAGGACCTGTTCAGCCTTTTTCTCAACTCCAAACGTTCCGAAATTTTGAATGACAACACTATTGCCTTTTACCAACTCATCAGTAACGACTGAACACAAATCGGAAACCAACGTTGACGTTTCCTCTTCGCTATAAGCCAGTCGTGATGACAATTCATCAATAAATTCTTTGCTATTCATAATAATACATTATAAAAGAGTTGTTGCATATAAATCATAATCATCAAAAGATACTATTTTGGCATCATAGAAATCACCTATATTCAATTTTTGTTCCTCAGCCTTAATGAGCACCTCAGGATCCACTTCCGGTGAATCGAACTGTGTACGACCGACGTAATACTCACCTTCTATCCTATCAATGATGACTTTTAATACCTTTCCAACTTTAGCATCATTTACATCTGCCGATATACTTTCTTGAATTTTCATTATTACATCCAAGCGTTTTTGCTTTATGTTATCCGGAACATCATCTTTATGATGAAGAGCCGCGTATGTGCCGTCCTCTTCAGAATAAGCAAAAGCTCCCATACGTTCAAAATGCATTTCCTTCACAAAATCCTTGAGTTGGGCGAAATCGTCTTCCGTCTCACCGGGATACCCAACCATCAATGTAGTACGAATGTGAATATCTGGTACTTGGCGGCGTATTTCATTTATAAGATCTATCGTCTGTTGCTTGGTCACATGCCTGTGCATTTGCGATAAAATATGGTCGCTACAATGTTGCAAGGCTATATCCAAATATTTACAAACATTATCGCGCTCACGAATGACACGCAACAAATCCATTGGAAAATCTGCCGGATAGGCATAATGCAAACGTATCCACTCAACACCCGGTATATCGGATATGCGCTCTACCAACTCGGCAATGGACTGTTTATGATAGAGGTCGAGGCCGTAATAAGTAAGCTCCTGGGCAATGACTTGGAACTCTTTGACGCCTTTACTCACCAAGTCATTAACTTCTTCAAGAATATCTTCAATAGGACGAGAGACGTGATGACCCGTCATAAGCGGTATTGCACAGTATGTACACATGCGATCGCAGCCTTCTGATATTTTTAAATATGCATAATGACTGGGAGTTGTCAACGAACGTTCTATTTTTTTGCGTTCGTCGTATGTCTTACCTAAATCGGCAATTACATCTTTCCAATCAAACTTACCGTAAAACTTATCGACTTGTGGTATTTCTTTTGCTAAATCCGAACGATAACGTTGTGAAAGACAGCCCATAACAAGCAGTTTCTTTAATCTGCCATCCTTTTTAGCTTGAGCAAATTCAAGAATCATATTTATGGATTCTTCTTTAGCCGCCTCAATAAAACCACATGTATTTATAATAGCTATTTCTCCTTCAGGATTGTCGGAATCATGGGCAACTTGATAGCCGCATGCATTCAGTCGGCCAATAAGTTCCTCAGAATCAACCAAATTCTTTGAACATCCCAAAGTGATTAAATCAATTGTATTCTTTTTCATTTGTCACCGAATAACGACTTAATGAATTCCTCTTTGTCAAAGACCTGCAAGTCTTCCATGCCTTCACCCAACCCGATATACTTAACAGGGATTTTAAATTCGTGCGAGATGCCGATAACTACTCCACCCTTTGCAGTACCGTCCAATTTGGTGATAGCCAAAGAAGTAACCTCAGTGGCCTTGGTGAACTGCTTTGCCTGTTCAAAGGCATTTTGTCCGGTGGAGCCGTCAAGTACAAGTAACACTTCATTAGGAGCATAAGGAACTATTTTTTTCATCACATTCTTTATCTTGGTAAGTTCATTCATCAAGTTCACCTTATTATGCAGACGCCCTGCAGTATCTATAAGTACCACATCGGCATCATTTGCAACAGCCGAATTCAACGTATCGTAAGCCACCGAAGCAGGGTCGGAACCCATATTTTGTTTGATTACAGGAACATCCACACGTTTTCCCCAGATGTCGAGTTGTTCCACGGCGGCAGCCCTGAAAGTATCTGCGGCACCCAAATAAACTTTTTTACCTGCTTTCTTGAATTGATATGCGAGTTTGCCTATTGTTGTGGTTTTGCCGACGCCATTGACGCCAACTACCAAAATTACATACGGTTTCTTATCTATTGCAAAGTTGAAATCGGCAACTTCACCGGTATTGTTTTCAGTTAGCAAAGCAGCAACTTCTTCACGAAGAATACTGTTCAATTCATTTGTACCGACATACTTATCCCTTTTTACACGTTCTTCTATACGCTTGATTATGTCCAATGTAGTTTCAACACCGACATCGGATGTTATCAGAATTTCTTCCAAATCATCAAGAACATCATCATCGACCTTTGATTTGCCAACTACAGCGTGAGTTATCTTATTAAAAACAGATTCTTTAGTCCTAGAAAGACCTTTGTCCAAAGTTTCTTTTTTATCTTTTGAGAAAAAGTTGAGTAATCCCATTGTTGATAATTATTAATTATAAAGCAAAGATAAATATAAATCGGTAATATGACAAAAAAACTTCCCTTCATATCTAAATGGAGGGAAGTTTTATATAAAAATGTAATTTGTAAACTTATTATTTCTTGAAAAAGTCATCAACTTTCTCATTAGGAACCATTTGTTCATCAAAAACGTAAGCACCATTTTTCGGAGACTTAACCATCCTGATTACTTTAGCATATGAACGTCCTTCTTTAGAACTTTCGTGCAAACTTGCTACTGTTTTCTTTGCCATAATTCAATAAATTATTTAATTTCTTTATGAACTGTCATTTTCTTAAGAATTGGGTTGTATTTTTTCAACTCAAGTCTTTCAGGACTATTTTTTCTATTTTTTGTTGTAACATAACGAGAAGTCCCAGGAAGACCACTCTCTTTCATTTCGGTACATTCCAATATTACTTGAACTCTACTACCCTTTGATTTACTTACCATTTTTACTAATATTTAAAATTAACCGATAATCTTTATATCTTTCCAATCACAATAGCCTTTAGACACAGCATTTTTTAGTGCACTATCCAAGCCAACCTTATTAATGAGCTTCAAACCCTGAGCGCTAATTTTTAAACTAACCCAGCAATCCTCCTCAACATAGTAGAATTTCTTCCTAAACAAATTCAAATCGAATGTTCTTTTTGTTCTTCTCTTTGAATGTGAAACATTATTGCCAATCAAGGCTTTTCTTCCGGTAATCTGACAAATCTTAGACATTTCTATCTCTATTTTATTTTATTTACTTTTGAACTGTTTTTGAAACAGGGCACAAAGTTAGCATTTCTTTTTCACCTATACAAACTTTTATAAAATAATTAGCAATTTATTTGATTTCCTTTAATCTAGTTCCGCACATGAATAAACTCTTCATATCTGTTAATGCTTCAACTGAACGTTTTTACCGTATTTTACACATTTACGCATCACATATACATATAACTAAACATGCATTTCAGCTTTCAGTTCGCCTTTATTTATTGACTTTTCCGGCTGACACCATGAACACCTG
>Ga0210129_1000196_pt1 | contig 16155 bp, 7 predicted proteins | sample WestPond_Cattail_2_FD_185582 | JGI IMG/M metagenome (GOLD analysis project Ga0210129, IMG submission 185582) | Wetland microbial communities from the San Francisco Bay, California, USA, that impact long-term carbon sequestration -... | ecosystem: Environmental > Aquatic > Marine > Wetlands ... | reverse complement strand
ACTTGTACTTGATAGATTAAAAAGTCAATGGCAATTAGACATTATATATCTAATTCCTGAATACTGTAATAAATTATAATTCAGTAGACCCTAAATAAGGATAATTCGCTATAGCTTCAGAGCAATGTCCAGGCATGTCTATTTCCGGAATTATGTCAATGCCACGAACAGCAGCATATTTTACAATTTCCTTTATATCCTTCTGTGTATAATAACCACCATATAATGTATCTCCGTTTATTACATTGAATTTGTCTTTTGGAATTGCAAAATCAAAATTTTTTTCATTCTTCTCCCGATTCATACACATTTGGTCAATGTTAATCATTTTGCGCCATGCACCTTTTTCGGTAAGCAAAGGATATTTCTTTATCTGAATTCTCCATCCTTGATCATCGGTAAGATGCCAATGAAACTTATTGAACTTATACAAAGCCATCAAATCCAGAAATTGCTCAACCTCTTTTTTATTATAGAAATGCCGTGCTACATCCAACATCAAACCCCTCCAATGATATGCCGGGTTGTCTGCTATTTCTACATTAGGTATTATCCATTGTACTCCTTGTACAGCATTACCTGATTCAATCTCAGGAGGCAACAGCTGCCTGACTGTTGATATGCCATTCACTATTCCTCTATAGCTCTTTGCTTTTATAATCACATCATTATTTGTTACAGACAATGTGTAACCTTCATCTAGAGCATCTTTAGATTTACTATTCAAAGACAAGCTAATATCTCCTTTCCCACGTTTAATATTAAAATGGTATCCGGTTGAAGACAAAATGCCTTTTAAATATAGAGCAGCTTCTTTCAGTTTACTACTTGATATTCCTATACTTTGATTATTCTTTAATGTAAAAGAGCCTTCTTGCTCAGACATTTTATTGGGAAGTGGAATAACATTTATATTCTGGGCTTCCATCGTGATTGATATAAATAACGCTGTTATAATAATCACTGATTTTATTGTATATCTCATTCTACCGAACATTTTAATTATTTATTTACAACACAAAAATGATAACTACCTTGTTTTACCTCAACAACATAATAATTCCGATCCTTTCCAAACATTCTAATTCCTTTTACCTGATGCAACGGCACTCCGTTTTCTGTTATTTCAAAAGTTTTACAGATAGGAATATAAATTGTTGAATAACTTCCTACCGGAATTGTTACATCCATATCCATTACATTAGCATTTTGTTTTATCTCCGATGCTACTTTACCATAAGGAGTAATATTAGAATAATAAACATGGTCTAATTTTGAAGACAAAACAGGTTTTATAATAATATGTTTATATCCGGGTTCATTCTCATCAACGTTTATTCCTGCCAAATCTTGATAAAACCAAACCAATCCGCCACCAAACATTGGATGATTATGGGATTCAGTTCCATTCCATTCTTCCCAAGTAGTGGTTGCGCCTTGTTTTATCCAATTACCATAACTCGGAAAATCACATTTGTTCATCGCATCATAAGCAACATCATTCAATCCATTGTCGGCAAGAGTTTTAAAGAAGTAACGCGTACCGCATATGCCTGTATTCAAATGTCCTTTATATTTGTCAACTATCTCACCTCGTAGCGTGTTTATTACATCTTTATAACGTTCCTCCGGTACGCCCATAGTAAGTGCAAATATATTACTACCATAATCGCCGTATGTTTTATTGTTCTTATCGTAAAACTTAATGTTGAATGCCTCTTTCACTTTTTTAGCGAGAGTGGAATATAACTCATAATCCTCTTTATAACCTAATGCCTTTGCCGCTTTTGCAGTAAAATCTGCACATTGCCATAAATAAAATGTATGCACCAATTCATCTGAAGGCAAGCCAAAAGGAGGAGCCCAATCACCCAAATTAAACCAATAATTGGGTTTAATAGAATTTACATTAGTCTTTTGAGAAAGCATTGTACCATCTTTAGTTAACCATGATAACATATAACGAACTTGCTCTTTCATGGCAAAATAATTATCTCCAAGTACCTTTTTATCACCGTAATACAAATAATATTCCCATGGAATAATATTCATGGCAGCACCCCACGCTACTCCACCTCCACATCCTGGTTGCCATGGAGCACTGTTAGGCTCATATCCGGATTCTGTATTCTGGCTATCACGCATATCGCCCATCCATTTTCTGTAAAAAGCGGCAGCATCAAAATTATCCATTACAGTTGCGCACGATATTTCTCCGTCACCGGTATATGGAGAACGTTCCCGATGAGGACAATCACTCGCTATGCAACCATGCATATTGTCTAATTGTGAACGCTGCCAAATGGTATTTATATTATTGAAAAGGTTATTAGATGTTTCAAAATCCGATGTTTTCTTTACATCCGTATTCACGGCTTCAGCAGCAATCATATCGGGAGATAAATCGCTTATACCACTAATAATTGCCTTTCTAAAAGCATACCATGTGAAACGAGGCGCATAAGATTCCTTATTTGCTCCTTTAAATATATATTGCTGAACGCCAAGAGGACATTCACATATATATTTTACATTCAAAGTATCTCCTCTTACTCCATGAACGCCATTAAAATGTATCCATCCGGATATTTCTTTACCGAAATCCACTTCGTATATTCCATTCTCTTTTCTTATAAATGACTTAGGGTAAAGGACCTCTGTAATTTTATCGGTAGGAGACATATTTGCAACCAATTTACCTGTAGGAGCATTACGTAGCACCGCATATTTCCAATTCGAATCATCACATTTTGTTGTCGACCATTCTGGAATTTCACGATTGGCATCATATATTTCTCCATCATAAACTCCGTCCATTACAATAGGAGACTCTTTAACTTTCCAAGTTTGATCAGTACATATTAGTTGTTTAGTTCCATCCTTGTATCTAATTTCAATTTGGCATAAGAACCTAGGCGAACCGAATGCACTTACCCATCCACGCACACAATCATAAAAGCCATTACCGATTATTGCACCTACTGCATTTTTATTTTTTTGTAGCATTTTGGTAATATCGTATGACAAGTACATCACACGATAGCCACGAAATTTGTTATCTATAGCCAACCCGGCATTTTTTAAATCATTACGAACGGAATAATTAGTAAAATTAGGTACTAAATAATCATTACCTACCTTTTGCCCGTTTATATAAAGTTCAAAATAGCCTAATCCGGTTACAAAAGCTTTTGCTGAAAGAATCTCCTTTTTTACATAAAATGATTTGCGGAAAAGCGGTGCCGGATAGGAATGACCAACTGCAGCGGAGCCTATAACTTGCCTGGCAGACTCACCTTGCCAAGGAACTCCGACCCATTGCGCTTTCCATTCATTCTGCGAAAGCAGTCCCATTCCCCAATGAGCAGGTTGACTCCATTTTGATGCTATATGTTTATTATCCCATACCTTCACTTTCCACCAATAATCTTTAGTGGATTGCAATTTTGAACCATTATAAGAAACCAAATAAGAATCCGAAGAATGTATCATGCCACTATCCCATATATCAGCCTTACCATTCAACAACTTCTCTTTGGACGATGACACACAAATACGATAAGCACTTTGACTTTCACCTCGTATTTTATCGGAACTTACTTCATCAATCCAAGATAGGCACGGACACAAAACATCTACAGTTGAAGGATCGGTCAAATGTTCACAAGTCAAATGAACGGGCATTATCAACCCATTCATTTTCAAAGAAAAAAGTATTAATAAAACACTCAAAAACTTTATTTTATTATGAGAAAGCATGTCCTTCAATTCTATTTATTCCAAATGCAACGATAATTAAAACGCCTGTTAGGAGCTGTATCACCATTAATACATAATGATATCGGACTATTCAAATCAGCAGGATTATCAGCCCATTTAAAATCAAAAGTAAATGAATTTCCTATTAATCCCAATACTTTTCGAGGAATTGCTATTTCTATTTTCTTGTCTCCTTCAGCATAAGATATATCAGAAACATCATCCCATGTACTTGTCGATTCATTATATTTCTTAATAGTAGTAACTGTTGAACTTTTCACATCTTTATTTATTAAATAGTCATAGCCATACCATCCGGTTGATGAATTTTTGTCGGCATCAATTAACAATAGCATCCAGTTGGAATCCGTATAAGGTGATAATGTATTGGCTGTTTCAACATAAAAATATACATTAGCACTATCAACGGCTACTTTTGAATAAATAATGTCATTTCTGCCGGAAGTATTAGTATAATGATTTCCACCATATCCATTATGATCTCTATGTACAATATCACCTTTTGTATCATAATAATAAGGAGAAATACTTTTCCAATCATCAAAGCTACCATCTATTTTAACAGAATGAATTCCTTTGCATTCCGAGATAGCCCGGACACCTTTATATTTTCTGATATTTTGTATCATTTGCATATAATAGTTATCAGTATAACCATCTTTCATTGGCCCTATGGTACGATTAAACTCAGCATTATATTGGTCTACAAAATAATAAGTATTTGTTCTACCCAAAAAAGTAGTCGGTCCAGTACCTGTACCATCCGGACTTTTACCAGCTGTATACTTACCTGCTATCCATTCGTTCCAGTCATTCAGATAAATAAAACTTGGATCTACTTCTAAAGCCTCGTCCCAGCGATCTTGGAAATAAACACCATAAGCAGAAGGATTATCGGTAACCGTTTTGGCAAGCCAAGGTACATAAGCCGAAGAAGGCAAATCTTTTTCATTTAATGTCGGTTCTTTTGTACTACGGCGCCAACATTTACCAACAGTAGTAGACGCATGTTGAGCAGGTGTAACTGCCATTTCCTCATAGGTACCATTATGCGTTGAAGCCAATCCTGATGGTGAAAGTTGACCGACTATATTCGATTCATTTAATTCATAACCAAAGCACCAGCTGTCTTCCTTTCCTACATTATAATAATATCCCCACCACATATCACGAAGTGTAAAAAATGACGTTATTGTTGATGGATATGTGCCATACGATGAATCAGGGTTAGAATTATACAATAACAATGGCTTACCATTACATGTAAACCAAAGATTCTCGTACTTATCTAATTTATATAATTTATCATACAAATCTTGAACAACCTTTACCGTATTGCCATTATAACACCAAAAACAAAATTGAGGAATCGAATTTCCTTCAGCCTGCATTTCTTGCATTGTTTTAAATAATGCATTCCATGCATCCCAATATTCCACAGCATTAGTTACATCAAGAATCAACACATCCACACCTGCATCTTGAAGCATGGATAAATCTTTACGAATCACATATTCATCTTGACTTAAAAAGTATCCTGATTCAGGTTCCCCCCAGTGAAAAGATGTATAATTCCCCCACGCTGTATTATTTATATCAAAACGAGCATCAGGCTCCTTATCCAATATTTTAGTAACATCTGCAGCATAAGGTGCTGACAAATAATATTTATTTTCACTATGCCATGTGACATAAAACATACCGACCTTACGTGTTTTGTCTTTTTTTACTGTCCCGGCATCATTTGATGTCGGCATTACACGTCCTAATCCGTCAGTTGCAACCCACGTATCGGAATATAAATCACCGGATACTGGATTAACTGTAGTTGAATCACTATCTCCTCCATTATTTTTAGCAGGAGTAACATCGTTTCTGCTACAATTACAGCACATCATAATAAAAAAACAACCTATTATAGTAGCAAACAATAAAATCAAAAAATAATGTTTATTCATATCAAATTTTCTTTTAAATAACATATTTACTCAATAACTGTCATAATCTCTATGCATCATAACTTCTCGTATATCATATACAAACAGGCCTTACTCTTTCCTTCTCCTTAGAAAAACTTAAATATCTTGTTTTATTGTCCATGATATTAATTTAGCTCTTACCAACAAACAATTTGATATTACAAGAAATAATGACAGGAAATGCTATAAAATATTTCCTGTCATCTATTTCCCCTTACATATAAATATTATTTATTCTAAATGAATATTTCTTATATGGATAGTAACTCCTGAATTACCACCCCAGTCCATTCGAAAGAAATCACCAATATTACCTTTCCAACTATATTGTGTCATTGCATCACTATAATCATGCGTATACGTTGTCCATGTAGAAGCAGCAGGTATAGTAACAACTGTTGACCGCCCACTGGCAGCACCTCCTCCTTTATTAGCCCAAAAAAGTTCAAGATCAAAATTTTGAGTGGCTTTATAACGGAATTTTAATGTAGTGCCAGCTTTTACTGCTTTTAAAGGATATATGTAATTATGTGGATCACCATTAGTTGTTACAATAGTATATTCATATTTACCATAAGGATATGAATCATCTTGCGATACATTAACTCCAGATCCAGTTTGTAATGTAAAGTATTCAATATCATTATAAATGATATCATCAGAATTTACAATAGGAGTTACGGAAAAAGTTTTAGAAACACTTTTAGCTCCATCTTTTACATTATACGCAATAATCGTAATATCTGTCGTTGATGTAAACCCTGTTAAAGTAGCACTGTCAGTTTTTTGAGCATCTACTGTATCACAAATATTTACATTCATAATATCAGTATATATAATTATTAACTTAACATCAATTCCAGATTCATTTGTCCATTGTACTAAAGCTCCTTCGTCAGCTGAATTAGCTTTAACAGTCCCAATTACATAATCCTTAGCTTCTGATATATCTTCTGGAGTACCTGTCACCTTAACTTCAGAAGAAGATACACCTGAAAAGCTATGAGTTGTCAAAATAAAATCATGTGAATTAGTATCGCTAAATCCTCCAATGGTTGTTGTTGTTAATCCTTTTACAGCATCATAACGACTTATTTTTTTATTAACAGTATTTCCTTCCGAATCTTTATAAGTAATCAATGTATAATAATAATTACTATCACTAGGAGCTGTCCATGACAGTATAACACTACCTATAAATGAAGTAGCTGTCGCATTAGTTACCGATTTTATTTCTCCGACATTGTCATTATTATTGCATGAAACAATAAATAAAACTGAAAGAATAGATATAATTATATTATAATTTTTCATTTTTGAAAATTTTAATCGTTAATCCCAACCTGAATTCTGCCAATCAGAACCTGTTAATTCAAGCATTTTTGTCACTTCTGAACGAGATAATGGATACAATAGATATTTATCTATAGTTGTTACTCTATCATCAAATTTAAATCTGCTATAAGTTGTATTAGAGCCACTTACAGTAATATTCATTCCTGTAATAACTTTAAAATTATCCAATATTTTCCAACGTCTAGCATCAAAGAAGCGTTGACCTTCAAAAGCAAACTCGACCCTCCGCTCATTACGATATCTATTTTGGAACTCATCATTTGAAAGCCCTGTGGGTAAATCTGGCATTCCTGCCCTTTCACGTATTGCATCAACTGCATCACGTCCAGACATATACATTGAACCTCCTATATTTATTTCAGTATCTGGTGTATTGTCATCAGATTGATATGCAGCTTCAGCAAAATTCATATATAGTTCTGCTAAACGAAAGATGCGTATCCATCCATCTGAATTTGAAGATTTTGATGAATTATAATTATTATATTTTCTAATATAATATCCTGTCTTCGTATGAGTTATTGAAGTCTGACTAATACCTTCAGTACCTCCCACGTAAGTCTGAACTTTTGTTCCAGTAGGTTTATTAAGATAGCGTACAGATCCATTATAATAAATACTTGCATCAAAACGCGGATCCCTATTAGCATAAGGATTACTTTGATTATACAATGTATTTGCTTTATTATAATTCGGCTCCAGATGGTCAGCATCACTATAAGGATTTGTTAAATCAAGTACTGGTTCACCATCTGTCGTTTCATAGCAATCTATCAATTCTTGCGATGGGCAAGGACCAGATTTTAAGACGCCACTATTTGATGGTAATCCTGCATTTTGCCACGCTGATAATTCAGAATCAATAGCATAAATAGTTTCTTTGTCAACTGTCCTTTTATCATAAGGAGTAGTCATAAAATATAAAGCATACGCATTTTGCGCAGCAGAACTAGTCTTTGTAAAAAGAGAATAATCATGAGTTAGACATTGATATAAAGCATCTTTTGTTATATCTAATGCATCTTTCCATGTATAAGTTCCATCATCGAACAAGGGACTTATAGCATAAGTAATAGCTTCAGATTTAATTGCATATGCTATACCTCTTGTCATAATTCCTTGTTGTTTATCATAAATGTTCCACGAGAAATCTTCGGACTCATTAACTGCAAGTGCTGAATCACAATCAGCTAATATCTGTTTTACCACATCTCCGACTTTAGCTTTAGTAGCTTTTGAATAATCATAATTCGTACCCAAATCTTTTGTAATTAAAGGAATTTTACCATAACGTTTAAATAACTCTAAATAATAAAATGCCCGTAACGTATACGCTTGAGCCATCCATCCTTCTTTTTCATCATCTGTGGTATAAGCTGTAGCAGTTGGCATATTAGTAAGAAATACATTACATTTACGTATACCCTCATAATAGTCAACCCATGGTAAACCATCATAACTATAAGAAGCATAATTATCAACAGTAAGGCCGACATTATACCAATAATCAAAAGCAGATCCAGAAGTATTATACTTACAGTCCTGGGCCTCATCAGTATAAGATGACATATCCAAGGATAAACCTTCACGATAATCATAACATGAACTCAAATATCCCATGGTACTATTTCTATTTTCAAAAATAGTTGCTGTAGAAACATGTCCATCACTATCCAAATCTAACATATTATTACATGCTGTAAAAAATAATGTTCCGATCATTATAGTTAATATCTTACTATATATTTTCATCATAACTTTATTTTATAATAATTACTTTTATATATTAGAAAGTTGCTCGTAAACCAATATTATATACTCGATATACTGGAACAGATTGATAACTATCAGCCTCAGGACCAAAATCATTTGATTTCATGTGATCCCACGTAAAAAGATTTTGTCCACTCAATACAAACCTCAATTTTTCAATATTAAAATGTTTGGTCAATTTTGCCGGCAAAGTATAACCAAATTCTAAATTCTTTAAGCGAATATATGAACGATCATATACAAAAAATTCACTAGTTTGATGATTTACTGATATTGTTGTAGATAATGCCGGATAGGTTATTTTTTCTCCATTATTCCAACGATCACTCGTCCATGCATTTTTATGTAAGGACCCAAAAGCACCGTCATAAGAATTCTCCCATACACCCATTCCTGAATAAAAAGAATTCCATCTTCCTACACCATCAAATAAAACACTTATATCAAAAGATTTATATTTCAAATAACCATTAATGCCATAAGTGTAATTAGGAATAGATCCATGAGTTATAGGCACCTTATCTTTATCATCTATAACACCATCGTTATTTAAATCCTTATATTTTAAGTCTCCAACACGTGGTGTACCAAACGAATAAGTAGGACCATTATCAATCTCTCCCTGAAAATTATAAAAGCCGTTGCCATTACTTCGATCAATTAAATATCCAAATGTCTGTCCGACTGAAAAACCTTGTTTTTGATAAGGATATACATAGCCACTTCCTAAAGAAACCTCTCCTATGTTTTTAATTTTATTTTTATTATATGCTAAAAAACCTCCTACATTAAATTCAAGCCCATTGTGAAAAGCCTTACCTATTGATAACTCAACTTCATAACCTTTATTTTGAAAAGAACCAGAATTTGTCATCGGATAATTACCCAAAGGTATTCCCTGATAAGATGGTATCAATGAAACAGATTGACAAACCATATTATTTGATTTTTCATTAAAAACGTCTACTGATACATTGACTAAATTATATAAACCTAAATCTAACCCTAAATTAACTTTTTTCATTGTCTCAGCATGAATATTAGAATTACCAAAAGCTCCTTCTGTAGTTTCATATTGTAAATATGATATAGTACCGCCTGTTGATACTGTCGCATAATCCTCATACGCATAACGACTTAGATCCGTTTGATCGCATGCGGTTAATCCATAGGATACTCTAACTTTTGCCAAATTAAGAATAGGTGCCACATTTTTCATAAACGATTCATTAGAAATCATCCAAGCTGCAGAAGCTGCTGGAGTCGCTGTCCACCGATGACTACGAGCATATTCCTCACACCCTGAATATCCCAAATCAAAACGTAAAGCATATCTATGGGCATAATTATATGCAATGTCTAAACCAGATGTAATATGATCATAAGGTAATAATGCAGGAGAAGAAGTATCTTTACTCTCATAATGTTGATAAAATGAATAAGCTGTAGCATTTAAATGATGGCTGCTCAAATTAAACACATAATTCAAAGTACCTTTATAAAACATATCATAAAATTCAGCAGAACTATGACTATATGATAGGTTTGTATTATCTGTAGTCCCCTTCCTTACAAAAGTTAATGAATCAGCAACCGTTGTATCCCTTTCATATCGCCTATAGGTTTTTGTGGTAGAAAGGCCATTAGTAGTATTTGACATATAAGCAACATTACCAGCTAAACTTAATCCTTTAGCCAAAAAGTCCATATCTAACTTCAGACCAAAATTTGCATAAACATTAGTGACAGTATTATTAATATAACCAGTACGATTTACTTGACCATAAGGAGATGTATCCTCCTTTTCAGTTACTATAACTGAACCTGCTGGATAATCACTATTCTCAATAGTAGGTGTTATCGGACCATACGTTGTTGAAGGCATTGTAAACAGATGAGGATAAATGCTGGAAAGATATCCACCACCAGGTGTATGTTCCTTTTTAATATTACCGGCCAATCCTAAGGAAGCACTTAAAAAATTAGTGATTTTAACTTCAAGATTTGATCTAAAATTAAACCAATAGAAACTGTTATTGGGGTTGTATTTATTATTTGATTCTGTTTTATACGGACCGTCATCATGCATTACGTTAAAATTAGAGAAATAAGTTACATTATTAGTTCCTCCTGATAAATTAACGCCTATTCGTTGCATTTGAACAAAATCTTTCATCATCATCTTTCTCCAATTAGTATTAGGGTATAAATAAGGATCTGTCCCGCTACTATATTTTTGAATATCATTGTCAGAGAAAAAATAGTTTTTACCTAACCCATCATTATAAGCAGCTTCATTACGCAATGTAGCATATTCAGCAGAATTTATAAAAGTTGGTGTAGTGGTAACCTGTTGTAGTGATTCATCCATACTAAAATTGACTTTCAGCTTACCAGGAATGCCATGTTTCGTAGTAATAACAATAATTCCATCTTCACCTTCGGTTCCATATAATGCCTGAGAAGCCGCATCTTTTAACACAGTTACTGATTCAATTTCATCTGCAGAAATATACGATAAATTATATTGACTTGTTCCAGGATAACAAATTACACCATCAATTATAACAAGAGGTTGATTACCATGAATATTAGAGATTCCTCTGACATATAAGTTATAAGTTTCTCGACCGACTTCACTATACGTTTCATGTGCTGTTAGCCCTGAAAGATTACCTGCAAAAGTCTGCATCAAAACAGGTACCGGAGCCTTTGACATTTGCATGGAATACACTGTTGAGGCTGCTCCAGAAAAATCTTCTTTTTTCATTGAAGTATATCCTAATTCTATATTTTCATTCATTTTACTAATATCTGAATTAAGGACTATTTTCATATTATTCTGAACCTTAGCTTTTATATTTTTATATCCCAATAAGCTGAAAACATAAGAACTTTCACTCAATGATTTTGTTAAGGAAAAATGCCCATCAATATCTGTAATAGCCTTTTTATTGCCATTTTCTGTAGTAACCACCACTCCCATTAAAGGTTCACCTTGCGAATCTTCAACTCTTCCACTAATATTTATATCTTGTGCATATAATGGAGAAATAATAACGCATAACAATATAAATATAATATATAAATATTTTTTTCTAATCATAATCTTAATATATTAACATGTTAAACTATATTACCATCCTGTATTTTGCCAATCATTTCCTGTGATGGCAATAATTCTATTTACTTCTGTTAAAGGAATAGGAAGTTTAAGCCATTTATTTGTGTAACACTGCCTAACTCCATTATATGCTTCACGATTATAAGTAAAAGAACCATCAGTATTTCTAGTAATAACCATAGACGTTACATACTTATCCGTAGATGAAAGATCTTCATCCGATTTATGCAAACGGCGAACATCAAAATAGCGAAATCCTTCTAAAGCCAGTTCTACACGTCTCTCGTTATAGATACGATTCAATAAATCTTGTCCACCTAAAGTTGCTGGTAAATCGGGCATTCCTGCTCTTTCTCGAATTTCATCTACTGCCTCTCTGGCTTCATCTTCATGGCCAGAGTTTGCAGCTGTTTCTGCAAAATTTAATATAACTTCTGCCAATCTAAATTCTTTAAAAGCGCAACCCCATATTGAATTTGCGGATCCACTATTAGGATGTAAAAACTTCCGTTCATAATATCCTGTACGAGTATGCTGTCTAGCATTCGTCCCACTAGACGTTGTTATACCAGTGTATGGTTCTCCAACATAAGTCATAATATTTCGTGCCCTCGTACCAATAGCCGCCGGATAATTTTCTGGAGAAGCACTAGTTTCAGCAAATGGCCAATATGCTTTTCGAATCGAACCATTATAATATATTGTTGCATAAAAACGAGGATCTCGATTTTTATATGGATTATTTTGATCATATAAAGTATTTGAGCTATTATAATTAGGTTGAGTATGATACTCATCGCTATATGGATTAGATAAATCCAAAATAGGCTGACCATCTGTCGTTTCGAAACAATCTACCAATTCCTGAGAAGGGCAAGTCCCAACTTTAAAACCTTGACAACCTACACCATCTACATTAAATATTGCTTCATTATTCCCGTCATCATCCTGATAAATTGTCTCTTTATCTGCTGGAGTTAATGAATATTGAGCTTGTGTACAAAAATATTCGTTAAAAAGTGCAGCTTTCTCTGTTAATGAGTATCCAGAATATGCAAAATGACTTCCAGTACCTTCATATGTGGCTTCATCACTTACTTGATTATATAGTTCATAGCCATTAGCTTTTAAATCTGTCATAGCTGCTTTATTTACCTCATAAGCTTCTTCCCAACAATCAACGCTATCACAATATAATGGACTAGCAGCATATAACATTATGCGTGATCTAATAGCCTCAGCTACGGCCCTTGTCATACGTTTTTTTTCACCACTTGTTGTAATCCTCCATGGTAAGTCTTCACATGCTATTGCAGAATCGCAGTCTGCAACAACAAATTTTGCAACATTATAAAAACTTGAACGTTTTACTTTTGAAAAATCTGCTGTATATTCATAAGGTTTCTCAATAATTGGTAAAGAACATCCAAACCATTGCAATAATTTACTATAATAATAAGCTCTCAATACATGTGCTTCTGCTTTCCAGCGATTATAATTGGTCGAATCTGTTACCACTGATTTTTTAATATGAGTTAAAAAATAATCACAATAATAAATTCCACTCCAGTAATAATTCCAATATTCACCATTATTACAATCAACACGTGCCGGATTCAGTGCAGGATGATCACTTGCAGAAGCATCTCCTTTATAATATCGAAGAGCCATACTTACGCTTGTCCCTTCAGAATCGTCACCATCCCACGCCTCATCACACCATAAAACCTGTCCAGTTGAATGCCAATAATAATGCCCTCCATTAGGAATATACTCATAACATGTATTTAAATACGCTGAGGTTTCATCATTATCACTAAATATATCATTTAATGATGTTCTTCCGTCAGGTGATTCATCTAACGTGCTACTACATGAAGATAAAAACACTCCAATAATTGCTATAAATAACATATATATAATCTTATATCTTGACATAATATAAAAATTTAAAAATTGACATTAACTCCAAAATTTACCATTTTTGTTACTGGATATCCTCTAGAACTGCTTTCTTCCGGATCCAAATGATCTGTTTTTAAATGATCCCAGCAATAGAGATTGTCACCGCTTATAAAAAAGCGACATGATTTTACTCCCATAAAAACTAATGCTTTTTTAGGAAGAGTATAGGCTAATTCTATATTTTTCAAACGTAAAAAAGCACGATTTTGAATAAAAAAATCATTAGGTTCCAAACTAGTACTTGATGAAGACGTCAAAGCTGGATAAGTAATTTTTTCTTTATTTGTCAACCTTTCTGTAGACCATGGATGTCTTTGGTAATTAAAATAAAATCCATGTTTATAATTTTCATAAACCCCAGGACCACTATAAGCCATTGAATAATGCGCTAACCCTTGAAAAAATATAGAAAACTCTAAGCCTTTGTAAGTAGTAGCAAAACTAAATCCATAATTAATGCCAGGAATTGTAGAATATTTTATAGGGACCTCATCTTTTTCATCTATTACACCATCTTTATTTTCATCAACATATTTAAAATCACCAGGACGTGGTGTACCAAAAGAATATGTTAAACCACTATTATTTATTTCATTTTGTGAAACATAATAACCATTATTAGAAGAGTAATCAATTTTATAACCAAAACACTGCCCCATAGAATAACCTGTAGTTTGATAACGGCAAACATAATCTGATGTACGAATAGGTTCATCATAAAAAATGACTTTATTTCTATTAGTAGCATAATTTGCTTTTACTTGCACATCCCAATCTCTATTTATTAATTTATGAAATGTCAGTTCTCCTTCTAAACCATGGTTATTTACTCTGCCAAGATTTTCCTTAGGGATATCATCTAAATCAACCCCTTGAAACGCAGGAACAGATTGACGTGTAATTAAAATTTGTGACCTTTTTTCATTATATGCATCTAAAGACAGAGATAAACACTTTAAAATAGAAACATCAAGGCCTATATTATATTTATGAGCCTTTTCCCACTTTAATTTATTATTTCCAAGAAGCCCAAGAGAAATAGAGCGAATACTTGATGTACCCAAACCTCCAGCATAACTGGTTGTACTAGTAGTTATATTGTCTAAATATAAAAAGCGACTACTACCCATTTGATCATTACCGACTTCACCATCAGAAAAACGAAGTTTTAGATTATCTAACCAATTAACATCTTTCATAAATGATTCATTATTTATAACCCATCCTAAAGACATTGCCGGGAAAAAGCCAAAACGATTAGAAGGAGCAAATTGCTCAGAACCATTATACCCCATATCAAACTCTGCCAAATAACGTTGATCATAATCATAAGTAGCACGAGCTGCCATGCCAACTACATTGTATGGTAAGTCAGCACCTGATTCCCAATAATCACGTTGCCCAACAAACATCGCACCAATATCATGCTTGCCAAATGATCGTGAATAATTAATTATGGCTTGGGCATTGATCCAATATTGTGATCCGAATGAACGGCTTATACTTAATGCAGACGGTGTTATATTTTTTTCAGAAAATGAAAATGAATCATTATCATAATCTGTACTAACCGTATAATTCTCTCCAATCACATCACCTTCTTTTGAAGTACGCCCATAACTGTCATAAGAAACCATACCTTTTATACTTAATCCTTTTGTCACCAACCTACTTAAATCCCATTCTAAAACTAATTGTGAAGCAAGATTCACTTCTGTCGTAGAGTGAAAGCCATAGCGATCTAAAAAGTCAAAAGGTGATGCATCTTGTCCATCAGGTTCAACAACATAACCAGAAGGAACACCATATCCAGCAATAGTATAAGGGCCAGGTTGATTAGGTAACATTATTTGTGCATTTTGGAATAGATTCGCCATCATTGTACTATTACTATTACTTGATGTACTTAAGGCTGGTGAATTAGTAGTTTGAATATAAGTACCTATATTTAATGACGCCTTAAGTGATCTATTTATATTATAATCCAAATTGGTACGAAAATTCCACCTATTCATATAAGAAGCAGGATCATATCCTAATTGATGTTTTGATTCAGTCTTGAGATTTCCACCCTGATGAATATATGCTGCATTCATAAAATAAGAAAAACGATCAGTTCCACCAGAAAGATTAGCACTAATTTTTGTTTGTGGAGTTGCACTTCTAAAAATTTCTCTG
>Ga0210129_1000195_pt1 | contig 16171 bp, 15 predicted proteins | sample WestPond_Cattail_2_FD_185582 | JGI IMG/M metagenome (GOLD analysis project Ga0210129, IMG submission 185582) | Wetland microbial communities from the San Francisco Bay, California, USA, that impact long-term carbon sequestration -... | ecosystem: Environmental > Aquatic > Marine > Wetlands ... | reverse complement strand
CGCCCGCATGAAATCCACGAATTGCAGGCCGCCGCCGCCGTGGGCCAGATGGGCCTGGCGCAGATGTATGAAACCTGCTTGCGCGAAAACGGCCTGGGCAGCGCCCAGGTGCTGCTGACCCATGCCGACCTGGCCGACCGCGAACGCTACCTCAACGCCCGCTCCACCCTGCTGACTCTGCTCAAGCTCGGCGTGGTTCCGGTCATCAACGAGAACGATACGGTCGTCAACGACGAGATCAAATTCGGCGACAACGACACGCTGGGGGCGCTGGTGGCCAACCTGGTCGAGGCCGATGTCCTGATCATCCTGACCGACCAGAAAGGCCTGTACACGGCCGATCCGCGCAAGGACGCCGGCGCGCAGTTCGTGCACGAGGCCCGGGCCGGTGACCCGACGCTGGAGGCCATGGCCGGTGGCGCCGGCTCGAGCATCGGCCGTGGCGGCATGCTCACCAAGATCCTGGCGGCCAAGCGGGCCGCGGGTTCGGGGGCTTCGACCGTCATTGCCTGGGGCCGCGAGCCCGATGCCTTGCTGCGGCTGACGCAGGGCGAGGCCATTGGCACCCTGCTGGTGGCGCAGACCGCGAAGAACCACGCGCGCAAGCAGTGGATGGCCGACCACTTGCAACTGCGCGGTTCGGTCACGGTCGATGCCGGCGCGGCTGCCAAGCTGCTGGAGGAAGGCAAGAGCCTGCTGCCCATCGGCATGACGGCCGTGGAGGGAGAGTTCTCGCGCGGCGACGTGATCGCGGTGCGCGACGAGCGTGGCACCGAGATCGCCCGCGGCCTGGCCAACTACGCCAGCAGCGAGGCGCGCCTGATCTGCCGCAAACCCTCCAGCGAATTCGAAAAGCTGCTGGGCTACACCGCCGAGCCGGAGATGGTGCACCGGGACAACCTGGTGCTTGCGCGCTGAAGCCGGGCTCGCTGGCCTGGGGCAGGGGCTGGGGCAGGGGCAGGGGCCTAGTACCCCGGGTTCGTCCGGGGGGTGCGCAGCAACCGGATCAGGTCCGGCGCATTTCTGGCCGCCACGGTCCAGCCATCGCAGACGCCCTGCTTGGCCAGGACCAGCGTATGCCGGGTGGCCGGGCTTTTATCGATCGCCCGCCATTGCGGCGCGCTCACCACCGTCCAGTGGCCCAGCTCGCTGGAGCGCGCGTAGGTCTTGACCTCGCCCGTGGCGCAGCGCAGGCCTTCGTACAGGGCATTGACGCTGCCCGAGGCGCTGTAGGCCACCATCACGTAGCGCACCACCCCATCGCTGCCGATCGACAGGGTGGCCGGGTCCACGCCAAACTTCAGCGTGGTATAGGGCGGCATGTCGATGGCAATGAGCCCCTCCTTGCGGTAGGCGGGTGGTGGTGGCGCTTCGATTTCCCTGAAATCGTCCGGCGCTGGAGCGCTCTGGGCCAGGGCGAGGCCGGCAGCCAGTGCCAGGGCCGGCGCCAGCAGGAAGCTAGTCCGCATGGGATCTCCCGGTGGGATTGACGGACAGGTTGGTCTGAGGATCCGGGTCGAAGCTGGCGCCCGGGGGCAACTCCATCGAGGTGCCGGCGGCGGCGTGGGGGCCTTGCTCGGACTCGGCGTCACGCGGGCGGTTGCCCTGGCGCAGAAAGCGGTTGCGGTGCTCCGTGCGAGGCAGGTAGCGCGCCAGTTCGGTCAGCGCCATTTCATAAACGCCGCGCTTGAACTCCACCACCATGTCCAGCGGCACCCAGTAGTCGTTCCAGCGCCAGGCGTCGAACTCGGGGTGGTCGGTGGCGCGCAGATTCAGGTTCCAGTCCTGCCCGAGCAGTTGCAGCAGGAACCAGATCTGTTTTTGCCCCTTGTAGTGGCCGCGCGCATCGCGGCGGATATAGCGGTCAGGCACCTCGTAGCGCAGCCAGTCCCGGGTCCGGGCCACAATGCGCACATGCTCCGGCTGGAGTCCCACTTCTTCATTCAGCTCGCGTAGCATGGCCTGCTCGGGAGTCTCGCCCCGGTCAATGCCACCCTGCGGAAACTGCCACGAGTGGGTGCGAATGCGCTTGCCCCAGAAAACCTGGTTTTTCTGGTTGAGCAGAACGATGCCGACGTTGGGCCGAAAGCCGTCCCGGTCAAGCATAATCAAACCTCAAATTCTTAAACTGAGTCCATTATGCACAGCACGCGCTGCGCATCAAGGGGCGCAGACCACCGTCGTTCGAAAAAGCCAGCGCATGAAAGCCTCCCAATTTCTCGTTTCCACCCTCAAAGAAGCACCCGCCGACGCCGAGGTGGTGAGCCACAAGCTCATGATGCGCGCGGGCATGATCAAAAAGCTGGGTGCCGGCATCTACAACTACATGCCCATGGGGCTGCGCGTCATCCGCAAGGTGGAGGCCATCGTGCGCGAGGAAATGAACCGCGCCGGCGCGGTGGAACTCAGCATGCCGGTGGTGCAGCCGGCCGAGCTCTGGCAGGAAACCGGCCGCTTCGAGAAAATGGGCCCCGAGCTGCTGCGCATCAAGGACCGGCATGAGCGCGATTTCGTGGTGCAGCCCACCAGCGAGGAAGTGGTGACTGACATCGCGCGCCAGGAGATCCGCAGCTACAAGCAGTTGCCCAAGAATTTCTACCAGATCCAGACCAAGTTCCGCGACGAGCGCCGGCCGCGTTTCGGCCTGATGCGCGGGCGCGAGTTCATCATGAAGGACGCCTACAGCTTCGACCGCGACCAAGTAGCCGCCAAGGCCAGCTACCAGGTCATGGCGCAGGCCTACCGCCGCATCTTCGACCGCTTTGGCCTGAGCTACCGTGCCGTGTCGGCCGACAGCGGCGCCATTGGCGGCGACCTGAGCGAAGAGTTCCAGGTGATCGCCGCCACCGGCGAGGACGCCATCGTCTATTGCCCCGGCAGCGACTACGCCGCCAACATCGAGAAAGCCGAGGCCCTGGCGCCGCAAGGCCCGCGTCCGGCACCGACCCAGGTGCTGACCAAAGCCGCCACCCCGGGCAAGACCACCTGCCCGGAAGTGGCCGAACTGCTGGATGTGTCACTGCAAAGCACCGTGAAGTCCCTGGTGCTGGCCACCGACGAGATCACCGACAAGGAGCAGATCGGCAAGACCACCATCTGGCTGCTGCTGCTGCGCGGCGACCACGACATGAACGAAGTCAAGCTTGGCAAGGTGCCGGGGCTGGACACCGGCTTCCGCTTCGCCACCGCGGAAGAAATCGAAGCGCATTTCGGCTGCCAACCCGGCTACCTCGGACCCGTGGGCCTGAAAAAACCGCTCAACATCGTGGCCGACCGCGAAGTGGCCGTCATGGCCGACTGGGTCTGCGGCGCCAATGAAATGGACTTCCACCTCACCGGCGTCAACTGGGGCCGCGACCTGCCCGAACCCGATCTCGTGGCCGACATCCGCAACGTGGTGGCGGGCGACCTGTCTCCCGACGGCCAGGGCGTGCTGGCCATCGAGCGCGGCATCGAAGTCGGCCACGTGTTCTACCTCGGCACCAAGTACAGCAAGGCGATGAACGCGACTTTCCTGGACGAGAACGGCAAGCCGCAGTTCATGGAAATGGGCTGCTACGGCATCGGCATCACGCGCCTGCCGGCGGCCGCCATCGAACAGAACCACGACGAACGCGGCATCATCTGGCCTGACGCCATTGCGCCCTTCACCGTGGTGCTGTGCCCCATCAGCCCGGAGCGCAGCCCCGAAGTCAAGGCGGCAGGCGAACAGCTTTATGCCGAACTGCTGGCCGCCGGCGTGGACGTGCTGCTGGACGACCGCGGTGAGCGCCCCGGCGCCATGTTTGCCGACTGGGAACTCATCGGCGTGCCGCACCGCGTCACCATCGGCGACCGCGCCCTCAAGGAAGGGCAGGTGGAATACCAGCACCGTCGCGACGCCGCGGCCACCAAGGTGCCGGTGGCTGAGGCGCTGGCCTTCCTGAAGTCCAGACTGGGCCTTTGAGGATGGCAGGATTGCCAGCCGCCGCCGGAATCCAAAGGCGTTCTTGCCTGGTATCCCTGCTGGCCGGCGCCGGCCTGCTATCCATTCAAGAGCAAGCCCGGGCCGGCGCGCAGATCGAGGAGCCGCTGGCCGATGCCGTGCGCACCGCGCTGAGCTCGGCCATTGCCAACCGTGCCCCGCCCATCCCTGAGTTTGCCGACGTCGAGTCGCGCCTGCGCTACCTGCGCTGGCTGGGTGCCATGAGCGAGCGGCTGAAGAAAAAAAAGCCCGAATGGAATGTGCGCAAGGAGTTTCTGCAAACGGTCTGGTACGAGAGCCGGCGCGCCGGGCTGGAGACCTCGCTGGTGCTGGGGCTGATCCAGGTCGAGAGCAATTTCCGCAAGTACGCCGTTTCGGGTGTCGGCGCGCGCGGCTACATGCAGGTCATGCCCTTCTGGGCCCGCCTGATCGGCGATGGCGATGCCGGCAAGCTGTTCCACATGCAGACCAACCTGCGTTTTGGCTGCGTCATCATGCGCCATTACCTGGACCGCGAGCGCGGTGATCTTTTCATGGCCCTGGGTCGCTACAACGGCTCGCGCGGCAAGCCGAAGTATCCCAATGCCGTGCTGGCGAACCGGCGCCAGTGGGCGTATGTCGAACCGAAAGCGGCCTGAGCCGCCGCCGGCTTACTTCTTGTCCAGCACCTGCTGGAGTTCGCCCGACTCGTACATTTCCATCATGATGTCGGAGCCGCCGACGAACTCGCCCTTCACATACAGCTGGGGGATGGTCGGCCAGTTGCTGTACTCCTTGATGCCCTGGCGGATGCCGTCGTCTTCCAGCACGTTGACGGTTTTCACGTTCTTCGGGTCCACGCCGCAGGCTTTCAGGATCTGGATGGCGCGGCCGGAAAAACCGCACATGGGAAAGCTGGCGCTGCCTTTCATGAACAGCAGGATGTCGTTGGATTTGACGAGTTGGTCAATGCGTTGTTGTGCGTCGCTCATGGCAGATGTCCTTGGCAAGATAGATGGCGTAATTATTTCATCTTTGGCGCCATCTTGCCGCCGGGGAAGATATCCAGCGCATCCCTACGGGCATAGGCGCGAGAATGGTGGCCTGATAATGTCACCTCAACTTCGACCCGACCTATGAAAATCGACAAAGACACCGCCGTCACCCTGAGCTACAAAGTGGCCGACACCCAGGGCAAGCTGCTGGAGACGAGCAAGGAACCCATGGTCTACCTGCACGGTGGCTATGGCAATACTTTCCCCAAGATCGAAGAGGCGCTGCAGGGCCGGGAAGCGGGCTACCAGACCACCCTGGAGTTGCAGCCGCAAGACGCCTTCGGCCTGCGCGACGAGAACCTGGTGCAAACCATCCCCAAGACCCAGTTCCCGCCCGGCGTGAAGGTGGGCGGTCAACTGGAAGGTCGCGGCGAGGACGGGCACGCGCACGTGTTCACCGTGGTGAAGATCAAGGGCGACCAGGTCCTGCTGGACGGCAACCACCCGATGGCCGGCAAGGCCTTGCGCTTCCAGCTTTCGGTGACCGAGGTCCGCCCCGCCAGCGAGGAAGAAATCGCGCATGGCCATGTGCATGGCGAACACGGCCACCACCACTGAGCCTCGGCCCAGCGCCCCGCCGATACCATGAGCCACTCCATGACCGAACCCGCCGCCAACGACCAGCCTGCCGCCACCGAGCCCCGAGCCCGCCCCGCCCAACCCCGCCAGCCTGGCCCGGCGCAGCGCCGGCCTGAAGCCACCAGAACCGCCGCCCCGCGCCCGCCGCGCAGCCACCCGGTGCTCGAACAACTGGCGGCGCTGTACCCGCACCTGTTCGGCGAAGTTTTCCTGCCTTTGAAGCGCGGCATCTTCCAGGACTTGCTGGCGGCCCACCCCGAGGCCTTCGAACGCGAAGACCTCAAGGCGGCGCTGGCCCTGCACACGCGTTCCACGCGCTACCTCACGGCCGTGGCCTCCGGCCAGCAGCGCCATGACCTGCAAGGGCAGGCGGTGGAGCCCATGGCGCCCGAGCATGTGCACCACGCCCTGCTCGAGGTGTTTCGCCGCCGCCAGGGCCGCGCCAATGAAAACCTGCGGCCGAAGCTGATTGAACGCATCGTCCAGGCCTTCGAGGCCTCGGGCCTGTCCCGCGCGGCCTATGCCGAACTGGTGCACAGCCGCGACGAGGCGGCCAACACCGTGCTGGACGAAGCCCTGGCCGAGGCCGCTGCCCGGGCCGCCAGGGATGAGGCGCTGTTGCGGGCGTTCGAGGCCAGCGGACAGGCGATCGAGGCGTTTGCCGACATGTACGGCATGGACCCGCGCGCTGCGGCCCTGACGCTGGAGCGTGGACGGCGGCGGCGTTCCTGATCGCCGGCGAACGCCGTACTGAATAAAGCGGCACGCCAGCGTGGCGACCGGAGGAACCAGGCCGGAATTTCGTCATGGGCCGGCCTGATTCGCCTGGAATTGACATGCCGCAAGCTCGCCGCCATTCATGCGGGGCCATCCTGAGGTATTCTTGATACTGTCAGTGTTGTATGCCACAGGGCTTCATACGCCAGAGACAGAGAGATGGCGGGAGCCCTTGTGATGCAGAACATGGAAAAGCCCCCACCTTTCTTGCAAAATGACAACGCCCTTCCTCCTGAAGCCGGAACAGCTGTACCACGCCTGTGATCCGGCGCAGTTCGCCTTCCAGACCACGCAGGAACTGGCGGACCTGGGCGAAATGATCGGCCAGATGCGGGCCATGGATGCGGTGCGCTTTGGCGCCGGCATCCGGCATGAGGGCTACAACATCTTCGTGCTCGGCCCCGCCGGCATGGGCAAGCGCAGCATGGTGCTGCAGTTCCTTGAAAAAAAGGTGAGCGATTCAGCCGGGCGGGCCGATTGGTGCTACATCAACAACTTCACCCAGCCGCACAAGCCGCAGGCGCTCAAGTTGCCCTCGGGGCGGGGCGCGGAGCTGCGCCAGCAGATGGAGCAGCGGGTCGACTACTTGCGAACCGCCATCCCCGCCCTGTTCGAGGGCGAGGAGTACCGCGGCAAGGCCGAGGCGATCCAGGAGGAATTCAACAAGCAGCAGGAGCTGGTGTTCAAGGAACTGGGCGACGAAGCCGAGAAGAAGCAGATCGCCCTGCTGCGCACCCCGGGGGGGTTTGCCTTTGCGCCGATCCGCAATGACGAAGTGATGCCCCCGGAAGAGTACGCCAAGCTGCCCGAAGAGGAAAAGAAGCAGATTTCAGCGGCGATGGATGAATTGAAGGATCGCCTGGAGAAAGTCCTGGGCCGCCTGCCGCAGTGGGTCAAAGAGCGCAGCGAACAGCTCAAACAGCTCAACCGCGAAACCACTCAGGCCACGGTCGCGCATGTGATGAATGATGTGCGGAGCCGCTTTGCCGATCTGCCGGAGGTGCAGAAATACCTGGACGTCGTGCAGAAGGACGTGGTCGAGCACGCCGATGATTTCCGCAAGCAGGAGGAATCCTCCAGCATCGCGGGCATGACCTTCGTGCGGCACGAGACCTTTCACCGCTACCAGGTGAATGTGCTGGTGACCAATGGCGAACATGCCGGCGCGCCCGTGATCAGCGAGGACAACCCGACCTACACCAATCTGCTGGGCCGCATCGAGCACATTGCCCAGCTTGGTGCGCTGGTGACGGATTTCACCCTGATCAAGCCCGGCGCCTTGCACCTGGCCAATGGCGGCTACCTGCTGCTGGACGTGCGCAAGGTGCTGATGCAGCCGTTTGCCTGGGACGGCCTGAAACGTTCGCTGCAGTCGCGCGAGGTCCGCATGGAGTCACTGGGCCAGATGTACAGCCTGGTCAGCACCGTGTCGCTGGAGCCGGAACCGATCCCGCTGGACGTCAAGATTGTCCTGTTCGGCGACCGGCTGACCTATTACCTCTTGCAGCAGTACGACCCTGATTTTGACGAGCTGTTCAAGGTGGCGGCCGATTTCGAGGAGCACATCGAGCGCAATGCCGAGACCCATCTGCTGTATGCCCGCCTGGTGTCCACCCTGGCGCGCAAGGAGGGTTTGCTGCCGTTCGGGCCGGATGCGGTGGCGCGGGTGATCGAGCACAGCGCGCGCCTGGTCGGTGATGCGCAGCGGCTCAGCACGCACATGCGCAGTGTGGCCGACATCCTGCATGAGGCGGACTACTGGGCCCGCGAGTCCGGCCATGCGGTGGTGGTCGCGAAGGACGTGCAGCAGGCCATCGCGGCCCAGATCCGCCGCCGGGACCGGGTCCGGGACGAATTGCACGATGCCATCCTGCGCGACACCCTGATGATCGATACCCTGGGCGCGGTGACCGGGCAGATCAATGCCCTGTCGGTGATCGAGCTCGGCGGGTTCGCCTTTGCCCAGCCGTCCCGGGTCACGGCGACCAGCCACCTGGGCGAGGGGACGACGGTCAACATCGAGCGCGAAGTCAAGCTCTCCGGCGCCATCCACTCCAAGGGGGTGCTGATTCTTTCTTCCTTCCTGGCGGCGCGCTATGCCAGGAACCAGCCGCTGGCGTTCTCGGCCAACCTGGTGTTCGAGCAGACCTATGGCCAGATCGATGGCGACAGCGCCTCGCTGGCCGAGTTGTGTGCCCTGCTCTCGGATCTGGCAAGACTGCCGATCCGGCAATCGCTGGCGGTCACCGGTTCGGTGAACCAGTTCGGCCAGGTGCAGGCGATCGGGGCCGTCAACGAAAAGATCGAAGGTTTTTTCGACATCTGCGCGGCGCGCGACTTGTCGGGCGAGCAGGGCGTGCTGATTCCAACGTCCAACGTCAAGCACCTGATGCTGCGCCGCGATGTGGTGATGGCCGCCGAGGTCGGGCAGTTTCACATCCATGCCGTGGACCATGTCGACCAGGCCCTGGAACTGCTGACCGGGGTGCCGGCCGGGCAGCCGGCTGCCGATGGCAGCTATCCCGCGGGCAGCGTCAACCAGCGGGTGGCGGCACGGCTGACCGAGCTGGCCGAGATCAGGAAAGCGCTGGGGCGGCAGGCCGACAAGACCTCGCCGTCGAAGGCCGAACCGGTCTGAATCTGGTCGGGACGGAGAGGCTGCAGCTTCGTCAGTCCAGCAGCGCCTGCGCAAACTCGCGCGCCCTGCAGGTTTGCGGCTTGTCGAGCTTCGCGCCGGTGCCGATGCCGCCGGGTGGGCAGGCACCCCGGTCTGCCCGTCCGGCGCCCATGTCGTGCTCAGGTGCTTGCTGCCAGCAACTCCACCACGCGGTGGTAGAGCTGGTCGGGCGATACCGGCTTGTGCAGCAGCGGCAAACCGGTGGCTTGGGCTTCGCGCAACCGTTCCGGCGAGGTATCGCCGGTGATCAGCAGGGCCGGCAAGCTGGCGCCGCAAACGCGACGCACCGCATTGATGGCCTCCACGCCGGTGCGTTGCTCGCGTAGACGGTAGTCGCAGATGAGCAGATCGGGCGCCTTCGCCGTGGCCAGTTCAATTGCGGCTTCAATCGATTCAGCGGTCTCGCACTCGCAGCCCCACTCCTGCAGCAAGGGCAGCATGGCCGCGCGTACGGCCTGGTCGTCGTCGATCACCAGCACGCGTGCACTGATCGGCCGGACCGTGTCCGGGCTAGGCAATACCGGCCCGGGCTCGCTGAGGGCGTCGGCAAGGGGAACGCAGAGCCGGAACACACTGCCTCGCCCTTCGACGGAGGTCAGCGTCAGATCGTGCCCCATCGCGAGCGCCAGGCCCTTGGCAATGGCCAGGCCCAGGCCCAGGCCCTTGCGCCGATCCCGCTCCGGATTGCCCAGCTGGTGGAACTCCCGGAACACGTCCTGCTGGTGCTGCGGGGCGATGCCGATGCCTGTGTCCCAGACCTCCAGAACGGCCTGCTGGCCGCGCCGGCGACAGGCGACCAGTATCCGGCCCTGCGGGGTATAGCGGATCGCATTCGAAATCAGGTTGCGCAGCACGAGGTCCAGCAGGATCGGGTCGGAGTGCACGATCAGTGGTGTCGCCCGGGTACAGTAGGAGAGGCCTTTTGTCTCGGCCTGCGGAGAAAATTCGACCTCGATCTTTTGCAGAACGGGTTGCAGGCGCAAGGCCTGCAGCCTCGGTGCGACGACACCGGCCTCGATGCGGGAGAAATCGAGCAAGGCGCCGAGCATTTCACTGGAGGCGGAGGTCGCCATCTGGGCGTTGCCCAGCAACTCGCGTTGGCGCGCATCAAGAGACGTGTGCGACAACACGTCCAGAAACAGGGCCTGAGCGTGTACCGGCTGGCGCAGGTCGTGGCTGGCAGCGGCCAGAAACTTGGACTTGGCCGCATTGGCCTGCTCGGCTTCGCGCTGTGCGGCCACGGCGATCTCCGTCTTGGCGCGCAGCTGTTGCAGCAGATCCTGATTTTCAAAGCGCAGATTGATGGCGGTGCGAATCGCGCGTGCTCCGTTGCGAGCCATCAGGGACAAGCTGACCAGGTAGATCAGGCAGACAATGCCCAGCGCCTGATAAGAGGGATCGCCGAGCGACCAGATATTGGCCGCCAGCAGAGAGAGCAAAGTAACGACAAAGGCGAAGAAGACCGGCATGATCGCCGACAGCCGGGACAGTCCGGACCCCAGCATGCCGGCGGCCGTGGTGATCACGAGGATGCTTCCGGCCACGGTGCTGGTGCTCAATGTGGCCCACGCCAGTGCACCCCACAGGCCACCGTCCAGCGCATTCAGCAGTATCGATGTCCAGACCAGGCGTTGCGGCGGGACCAGAGACAGGTCGGCTGCCAGATGGCGGCGCGCATGAAAGTAGACGACCGTCTTGAGAGCCATCATGGCCGTCCACCACGCCAACAGGGCGGCGAGGTCGCCAGGGGGAGAAAGAGCCCATACGAGGAGGGTGCTGAGGGCAAAGGTGGGAATCAATGCGCTGGCGACATTGCCCAACACCAGGCGGAGTTGTTCTTTCAGTATCCGGTCGTCATCAAGCCGCAGCAGTTTGCTGAACATCACCTTCATTCACTCCATCCCCTGTAGTGCGCCGCAAAAGCGGCCTGCGAACAGCCCCAGGCTTCTGAACACTTGGGATCGGCCTAGCCCAGCAAGGCCTGCGCAAATTCGCGCGCCCTGAAGGTTTCCAGCTCTTCGAGTTTCTCGCCGACGCCGATGAAATAGACCGGTACCGGGCGCTCGCGCGCAATCGCAGCCAGCACGCCGCCCTTGGCCGTGCCGTCGAGCTTGGTGACGATCAGGCCAGTCAGTTGCAGCGCATCGTCGAAGGCCCGCACCTGGGCCAGCGCGTTCTGCCCGGTGTTGCCGTCGATCACCAGCAGCACCTCGTGCGGGGCGGTGGCGTCGGCTTTCTGCACCACGCGCTTGATCTTGCGCAGCTCTTCCATCAGGTGCAGTTGCGTGGGCAGGCGCCCGGCGGTGTCCACCAGCACCACGTCCTTGCCGCGGGCCTTGCCGGCGCTCACGGCGTCGAAGCACACGGCGGCCGGGTCGCCGCCTTCCTGGCTGACGATCTCTACTTGGGTGCGATCGGCCCAGACGCCGAGCTGCTCGCGCGCGGCGGCGCGGAAGGTATCGGCCGCGGCCAGCAGCACCGAGGCGCCTTCAAGGGAGAGGTGGTGCGTCAGCTTGCCGATCGAGGTCGTCTTGCCGGCCCCGTTGACGCCGGCCACCATGATGACCGTGGGGCGGTGCTCGCCAATGACCAGCGGCTTTTCCAGGGGGAGGAGCAACTCGGCCAGCGCATCGGTCAGCAGGCCCTTGACGGCGGCCGGGTCGGTGGTCCGGGTTTCCTTGACGCGGCGCTTCAGGTCGTCCAGCAGGTACTGCGTGGCCTTCACGCCGGTGTCGGCCAGCAGCAGGGCCGATTCCAGGTCCTCGTACAACTGCTCGTCGATCCGGGTGCCGGTAAAGACGGTGGCCAGGCCGGAACCGGTTTTGCGCAGCCCGGCCTTGAGCGTGTTCACCCAGGACCGGCGCTGCGCCGCATCGGCGGGGGCCTCTGCTGCCGGGACCCGGGTCGTCGCCTGATCGGGTTCGCCGGCAGGGGCGGGCGCGGGAGGGTTTTTTTTCTTGAAAAAGCTGAACATTTCGGTGGTTCTTAGAATCACACCATTCTATGAAACGTCTAATCCCCTTTCTTTTCCCCCTGTTGGGCCTGCTCGCCAGCCCCTCCAGCAGTGGACAAACCCCGCCGCGGGCCGAACAATTCACCTTGAGCAACGGCATGACGCTGATCGTCAAGCCCGACCGGCGTGCCCCCACGGCGGTCCATATGCTGTGGGTGCGGGTGGGCGCCATGGACGAGGTCGATGGCAGTTCCGGCGTGGCCCATGTGCTGGAGCACATGATGTTCAAGGGCACGCCCAGTCTCAAGCCGGGCGAGTTTTCACGCCGGGTGGCTGCCCTGGGCGGTCGCGAGAATGCCTTCACCACCCTCGACTACACCGGCTTCTACCAGCAGATCCCGGCCGCGCGCCTGCCCGACGTGATGAAGCTGGAAGCCGACCGCTTTGCCCACAACCAGTGGTCCGACGAGGAGTTCCGCAAGGAGCTCGAAGTGGTGAAGGAAGAGCGCCGCATGCGCACCGACGACAACCCGCGAGCCCAGTTGTTTGAGGTCCTGAATGCCACCACCTTCATGGAGTCCTCCTACCGGCGGCCGGTGGTGGGCTGGATGAGCGACCTCGACGCCATGACCCCGGCCGACGCCCGCGCTTTCTACCGGCGCTGGTACACGCCGGCCAATGCGGTGGTGGTGGTGGCCGGCGATGTGGACGTAGCGCAGGTGCGGCAATGGGCCCAGCGCTATTACGGCCGCATCACGGCCCACGCCGTGCCGTCGCGCAAGCCCCGGACCGAGCCGCCCCAGCTGGGCTTGCGGCGCCTTGAATTCAAGGCCCCGGCCGAACAGGCCTATGTGGCGCTGGCATTTCGCGTGCCGGGCCTGCAGTCGCTGAACGTGGCGGTGCCCGGCGATGAGGATGCGCTGGCGCTGACCGTGCTGGCCGCGGTGCTCGACGGCTACAGCGGTGCGCGGCTGGAGCGGGCGCTGACCCAGAGCGCCGACCGCGTGGCCGACAGCGCGGGCGCCTCCAACGGCCTGCTGGGCCGCGGGCCGCAACTCTTCGTGCTCGATGGCGTGCCGGCCCAGGGCAAGACGCCCGCCCAGGTGGAAGCCGCCCTGCGCGAGCAGGTGGCCCGGGTGGCGCGCGAGGGCGTGTCCGAGGCCGAGCTGCAGCGGGTGAAAACCCAGTGGGTGGCCAGCGAGGTGTACAAGCTCGACTCGGTGTTCAACCAGGCACGCGAACTCGGCAGCTACTGGGTGCAGGGCTTGCCGCTGGATGCCGGCGAACGCCTGATCGAACGCCTGCGCGCGGTGACGGCCGAGCAGGTGCGTGCCGTGGCCGCGAAATATTTTGGCGACGATCAGCTCACCGTGGCCGTGCTGCTGCCCCAGCCCCTGGACCGCAGCCGGCCGCCGCGCGCGCTGCCCGCTGGCGCCCGGCACTGAAAGGACACCATGTTCACTATCAAAAATATAGCCATTCGCGTTCTTGTTCCGGGAGTCACGGCCCTGTTTCAGATGTCGTCGGCCTGGTCCGGCATCCCGATCCAGCACTGGCAACAGGCCTCGGGTGCCGCGGTGTACCTGGTGGAAAGCCAGGCCATTCCGATGGTCGATGTGCAGATCGATTTCGATGCCGGCAGCCGGCGCGACCCCCCCGCGCAGGCCGGGCTGGCCGCGGTGATGGCCGCGATGACCGCCAAGGGCGTGCGGGCCGTAGGGAACGATGCGCTTCTGGACGAAAACGCCCTGAGCGAAGCGTGGGCCGATCTGGGCGCTTCCTTCGGTGCCAGTGCCGACAACGACCGCCTGAGTTTTTCGCTGCGCTCGCTGACCTATCCCGACCTGTTGCCGCGCGCAGTGGCGCTGGCGGCGCGCCAGTTGGCCGAGCCGAGCTTTCCGCCGGACGTGTGGCTGCGCGAGCGCGAGCGCCTCAAGGCCGCCCTGCGCGAGGCCAACACCCGGCCCGCCACCCTGGCCGGGCGTGCCTTTGCCCAGGCGGTGTACGGCACCCACCCCTATGGCTACGAGATGACCGAGGCCACGCTGGCCCGCATCGAGGTGGCCGACATGCAGGCGCTGCATGCGCGAATGGTTTTGCCCTGCCACGCCAAGGTCAACATCGTGGGCGCCGTCACGCGGGCCCAGGCCGACGCGCTGGCGAGCCAGTTGCTCGCGCGCCTGCCGGTGGCGGCACCGGGCGCCGCCTGCCCGGCCTTGCCGCCGGTGGCCGAAGTCGCGCCCTTGAGCGCTGCGGTGGAGCAGCGCATCCCGTTCAAGTCGGCCCAGGCCCATGTGCTGATCGGCCAGCCCGGCTACAAGCGCAGCGATCCGGATTTCTTCCCGTTGTTGGTGGGCAACTACATCCTGGGCGGCGGTGGTTTTGTCTCGCGCCTCACAAGCGAGGTGCGTGAAAAGCGCGGCTTGAGCTACAGCGTGTACAGCTACTTCGCGCCGGGCCTGCATGCCGGGGCCTTCACGCTGGGCCTGCAGACCCGGCCCGACCAGGCCGACCAGGCGGTGCAGGTGTCGCGCGCGGTCGTGGCCCGCTTCGTGGCCGAGGGGCCGACCGCGGCCGAACTCCAGGCCGCCAAGGACAACCTCATCGGCGGCTTTGCCCTGCGGCTGGACAGCAACCGCAAGCTGCTCGACAACGTGGCCAACATCTCCTGGAACAACCTGCCGCTGGACTACCTCGATCACTGGACGCAGCGGGTCGCCCGCATCACGCAGGCGGACATCAAGGCCGCCTTTGCCCGCAAGCTGCAGCCGGAAAAAATGGTGACCGTCATCGTCGGAGCCAGCCCATGAAAAAACCGGTGGCTCCCAAAAAACCTGCCGGCAAGCCCGCTCGCAAACCCAGCGGCCCGCCTGCGGGCGAGGTGCGCATCATCGGCGGCCAGTGGAAGCGCAGCAAGCTGCCGGTGGCCGACAAGCCCGGCCTGCGGCCCACGCCCGACCGCGTGCGCGAAACCCTGTTCAACTGGCTCGGGCAGGACCTGACCGGCTGGCGCTGTTGTGACGCCTTCGCCGGCACCGGCGCGCTGGGCTTCGAGGCCGCCTCGCGCGGCGCGACGCAGGTGCAACTGGTGGAGCAGGACCCCGCCCTCGTGGCGCAGCTCAAGCGCCTGCAAGAACAGTTGAAGGCCGAGGCCGTGCAGGTGAAGCGCGGCGACGGCATCACCAGCCTCAAGCAACTGCCGCCGGCCAGCACCGACCTGATCTTTCTCGACCCGCCTTTTGATGCCAAGCTGTACGACGCCGCGCTGCAGGCCGCCGCGCGCGCGCTGGCACCCGGTGGTTTCATCTACCTGGAGGCACCGAGTGCCTGGGGCGAGAAACAACTCGCGCCACTGGAGCTGAAGTTGTACCGTCACCTCAAGGCCGGCGCGGTGCATGCGCACCTGCTGAGCAAGGTGGACTGATGTCCGCCCTGCGCAACCTCCGCATGCTCACGCGCTACAGCGCCTGGGCCAATGGGCGGATGTTCGATGCGCTGGCAGCGTTGCCCGCGGGTGAGGCTAGCGCCGCGCGGGCCACCATTTTTGGCAACATGGTCAACACCCTGAACCATGACTATGTGGTGGATCTGATCTGGCAAGCGCATCTGGAAGGCAGGCCGCACGGCTTCACCAAACGGATCACCGACACCGAGCCGGCCCTGGATGAACTGCGCCACGCGCAGGCGCAGATCGACGCGTGGTACGTCGCCTATGCCGACCGGCTGACCGAAGCGCTGCACAACGAAGTCGTGCAATTCAGGTTTGTCGATGGCGGCCCCGGCGCCATGACGCGCGGCGACATGCTGCTGCACGTCGTCAACCACAAGACCTATCACCGCGGCTTTGTGGCCGACATGCTGTACCAGGCGGGCGCGAAGCCGCCGGTCATGGATTTGCCGGTTTTTCTCCGGGATGCACCGCCCCACCTGTGAACGGCCGTCGCGTGCCTGAGTTGGCCGTGCCAAGTGACATTTGGGGGAATAGGCTTTATAAAGCAGGCATTGACGGCGCCCAGGGAAGCGCGCACCAGGTACAGCCGGCCCTGTCAGGCGACGCATCCCATGCCAAGAGCCGTCGCCGACCTCGATCACCTTGGAGAAATACGATGAATCCCGTAGTCCACTTTGAGATGCCTTACGACAATCAGACACGCATGGCCCAGTTCTACGAACGGGCATTCGGCTGG
>Ga0210129_1000194_pt1 | contig 16174 bp, 16 predicted proteins | sample WestPond_Cattail_2_FD_185582 | JGI IMG/M metagenome (GOLD analysis project Ga0210129, IMG submission 185582) | Wetland microbial communities from the San Francisco Bay, California, USA, that impact long-term carbon sequestration -... | ecosystem: Environmental > Aquatic > Marine > Wetlands ... | reverse complement strand
CCGTTGCTTGCCCACTTCGTGTGGCCGCCTCCCCCCTCAAGGGGGCAACGCCAGTGGCCCGGCAAAGCCGGTTCCACGGCGTTCCCCGCTTGGATCGTTGCACGCATCGCTTGTCGCGCATGGCACAGAGGAACAACTGACATGGCCTATGCAAAACGGACCAAAGACCAGCTCGCCGCCCGCGTGGCGCAGGACATCCCCGAGGGCGCGGTGGTGAACCTGGGCATCGGCCAACCGACGCTGGTGGCCAACCACATCCCGGCCGACCGCGAGGTGCTGCTGCACAGCGAGAACGGCATTCTCGGCATGGGGCCGGCGCCGGCGCCGGGGCAGGAGGATTACGACCTCATCAACGCCGGCAAGCAGCCGGTGACGCTGCTGCCCGGCGGTTCCTACTTCCACCACACCGACAGCTTCGCCATGATGCGCGGCGGCCATCTCGATATCTGCGTGCTCGGGGCTTTCCAGGTCTCGGCCACCGGTGACCTGGCCAACTGGCACACCGGCGAAAAAGACGCCATCCCCGCCGTGGGCGGCGCCATGGACCTGGCGGTGGGCGCCAAGCAGACCTGGGTCATGATGGATTTGCTGACCAAGCAGGGCCAGAGCAAGGTCGTCAAGGCTTGCAGCTACCCGTTGACCGGCATTGCCTGCGTCAAGCGCATCTACAGCGACATCGCCACGCTGGACTGCACGCCGCAGGGCCTGCGGCTGGTCGACATGGTCGATGGGCTGACGCACGCCGAGCTGGAAAATCTCGTCGGCCTGCCGATTGGTATTGCTCCCTCTCCCGCTGGGAGAGGGCAGGGGTGAGGGCCGGCTGGCACGCGAAGAGCCCTCACCCTAACCCTCTCCCAAAGGGAGAGGGAATGTTTATGCCTCCTCTCCCAGAGGGAGCGGGGATCATTTCACCAAAGGACACACCATGAACCAGGCCTTTATCTGCGACGCCATCCGCACCCCCTTCGGCCGCTACGGCGGCGCCTTGAGCAGCGTGCGCACCGACGATCTGGCCGCCATTCCGCTCAAGGCGCTGATGGTGCGCAACCCCAAGGTGGACTGGCTGGCCGTGACCGACATGATCTATGGCTGTGTCAACCAGTCCGGCGAGGACAACCGCAACGTGGCGCGCATGGCCTTGCTGCTGGCGGGCCTGCCGCAGGAAATGCCCGCGGCCACCATCAACCGCCTGTGCGGCTCGGGGCTGGACGCGGTGGGCACGGCGGCCCGCGCCATCAAGGCCGGCGAGGCCGCGCTGATGATTGCCGGCGGCGTGGAGAGCATGAGCCGCGCGCCCTTCGTCATGGGCAAGGCCGAGAGCGCCTTCAGCCGCAACGCGCAGATCTATGACACCACCATCGGCTGGCGCTTCGTCAACAAGCTGATGAAGGAAAAATACGGCGTGGACGCCATGCCCGAAACGGCCGAGAACGTGGCCGCCGATTACAAGATCAGCCGCGAAGACCAGGACAAGATGGCGCTGGCCTCCCAGCTCAAGGCGGTGGCGGCGCAGAAGGCCGGCTTCTTCGACGCCGAAATCACGCCGGTGACCATCGCGCAGAAAAAGGGCGACCCGGTGGTGGTCGGCAAGGACGAACATCCGCGCGAAACCTCGCTGGAGGCGCTGGCCAAGCTCAAGGGCGCGGTGCGCCCGGACGGCACGGTGACCGCCGGCAACGCCTCGGGCGTGAACGACGGCGCCTGCGCCCTGCTGATTGCCAGCGAGGAGGCCGCCCGCCAGAACGGCCTGACGCCGCGCGCCCGCATCGTCGGCATGGCCACCGCCGGTGTGGCGCCGCGCATCATGGGCATCGGCCCGGCCCCCGCCACGCAGAAGGTGCTGGCGCTCACCGGCCTCAAGATCGAGCAGATGGACGTGATCGAACTCAACGAAGCCTTTGCCGCGCAAGGGCTGGCCGTGCTGCGCCTGCTGGGCCTGCGGGACGACGACCCGCGTGTCAACGCATGGGGCGGCGCCATTGCGCTGGGCCATCCGCTGGGGGCTTCCGGCGCGCGCCTGGCCACCACGGCGGTGAGCCAGTTGCACCAGACCGGCGGCCGCTACGCGCTGTGCACCATGTGCATCGGCGTCGGCCAGGGGATTGCGGTGGTTCTGGAACGCGTCTGAGCCGGGCCTGCCGCAGGCCTGGATACTGACGGGCCATGTTCCAACTCTTGGAAAACTGATTTTCGATGCATTTCTTGTGTTGAGACAGGCTCTGCCGCAAACTTGGAAAGTTCAACCAACCCATAAGGAAGCAGAGAACATGAGCAAGCGCATTGGATGGATCGGTCTGGGTCGCATGGGCGAAGCCATGGTGACCAAGCTGCTGAAGGCCGGTCACGCCGTGCATGTGTGGAACCGTACCGCCTCCAAGGCCGAGCATCTGGCCGAGTACGGCGCCAAGATCGAAAAGAGCAAGATCGACCTGGCCGCCTGCGACGTGGTCTTCACCATGGTGTCCACCACCGACGACCTCAAGGAAGTGCTGTTCGGCCCGGGCGGCCTGGTCACCGGCCCGAAGAAACCGCAGGTGGTGGTCGACAGCTCCTCCATCTCGCAGGAAGGCTCGGCCGAAATCCGGGCTCAGCTCGAAGCCCTGGGCGTCGCCTACCTGTGCGCCCCGGTCTCGGGCAACGCCAAGGTGGCCAAGGCCGGCAAGCTGCTGCTGGTGGCCTCGGGTCCGAAGAAACTCTACGACATGGTCGAGCCGTTCCTGCAGGCCATGGCGCGCAAGGTCATGTGGGTGGGCGAGGGCGAGCTGGCCCGCATCTGGAAGATCGCGCACAACACCATGTTCGGCGTCGTCATCCAGAACCTGTGCGAGATCACCGTGCTGGCCGAGAAGGCCGGCATTCCGCGCAACGTCTTCCTGGAAAGCATCAACGACTCGGTGCTGGGTTCGATGTACACGCGCTACAAGACCCCGGTGCTGAGCAACCTGAGCTTCGACCAGGTGACCTTTACCCCGAAGCTGCTGCTCAAGGACATGGACCTGGGCATGGGCGCCGCCAAGGCCTACGGTGTACCGATGCCGGCCGCCGCTGCCACGCGCGAGTCGATCGCCCGCATGGTCGGCCACGGCCATGACAATGTGGACTTCGCCATCCTGCTGCAGGAAACGGCCAAGGACGCCGGGCTGGAGATCAAGCCCCTCAACCTGCAGATCCCCGACGGCCTTTCCAGCTAAATCTCCATGGCTGCTCGCACCCTGATCCGCGGCGCTACCGTCATCACCATGGACGAGCAGGGTGACCTGCTCCGGGGTGATGTGCTGGTCACGGGCGACACGATCACCGAGATCGCGCCCCGCATCCAGGCCGACGGTGCGCAGGTGGTCGAGGCAGAAGGCTGCATCCTCATCCCGGGCCTGGTCAACGCCCACATGCACACCTGGCAGACCGCCTTGCGCGGCCTGGCCGCCAACTGGACGCTGCTGGAGTACTTCAAGAACATGCACGCCGGCCTGGCCACGGTGTTCGAACCGCAGGATCTGCACATCGCCACCCTGGTGGGCGCGCTCAACCAGCTCAACTGCGGCACCACCACGCTGGCCGACTGGTGCCACAACAACCGCACACCGGCCCATAACGACGCGGCCATTGCCGGCCTGCTCGAATCCGGCATCCGCGCGGCCTTTTTCCACGGCACGCCGAAACCCGACCCGAAGCCGGGCGAGCGCCCGTTCTGGGAAGTGCCGCATCCGCGCGCCGAGATCGAACGCCTGCTGAAGACGCATCAAGGTAACCCGCTGCTCAGCGTGCACGCCGCCGTGCTCGGGCCGCACTACTCGACGCTCGATGTGGCGCTGCACGACTTCCGCATGGTCGAGGAGCTGGGCATCATCGGCTCGCTGCACCAGGGCGGCGGGCCGGCGCGCACGCCGGACGGCTGGGAAAAATTGGAGGCCGCCGGTCTGCTGGGGCCGCAGATCAACATCGTGCACGGCCATGCCCTGAACGACGCACAGCTCAAGCGTTTTTGCGAGCTGGGCATGAGCTTCTCGGCCGCGGCCGAGAGCGAAATGACGCAAGGCCACGGCCATCCCATCACCGGCCGCCTGCGCGCCTTGGGCAAAGCGCCCTCGCTGGGCGTCGATCTGGAAAGCGTCACCAGCGGCGACATGCTGACGCAGGCGCGCGTCGCACTGGGCATGCAGCGCAGCCTGGACAATGCGGCCTACCGCGAAGCGCATGGCAGCATTCCGCCGACTTCCACCATCACCACGCGCGAGGCCTTGTCGTGGGTGACGGTGGAAGGCGCCAAGATGCTGGGGCAGTTCCACCGCATCGGCTCGCTGGCCCGCGCGAAGCAGGCCGACCTGGTGCTGATCCGCGCCGGCGACCTCAACATGCAGCCGGTGCACGATGCCGTCAGCACCGTGGTGATGCAGACCTCGCTGGCCAATATCGACAGCGTGATGGTGGCCGGGCGCTGGAAGAAGCGGCAGGGCCGGCTGCTGGATGTTGATCTGACGCCCCAGCTGGCGGCGCTGCGTGAATCAGGCGCACGCATCGTCCGGGCGTTGGGTTTGTCAAAACCCCAATGACCGGCACCTTGACACGATAAGGCAGGATGATGGCAATACGCAGCTTCAGTCTTCGGGTCAATGGCGGCGAACAGGGGGTTCAGGCCGAAGAGGAAACGCCGCTGCTTTACCTCCTGCGCCATAACCTCGGCCTCAAGGGCACGCGCTTTGGCTGCGGCGCCAACCAGTGCGGTGCCTGCCATGTGCTGATCGACGGACATTCGCTGCCGGCCTGCGACACGCCGCTGTGGGCCGCGCAAGGCAAGACCATCGTCACCGTCGAGGGGCTGGGCAAGGACGGCGCGCTGCATCCGCTGCAGCAGGCCTTCATCGACGAGCAGGCGGCGCAATGCGGCTACTGCCTTTCGGGCATCCTGATCAGCGCCGCGGAACTGCTGGCGCGCCAGCCGCAAGCCGATGAAGCGCAGGTGCGCGCGGCGCTGGACCAACACCTGTGCCGCTGCGGCAGCCACAACCGCATCGTGCGCGCCGTGCTGCGGGCCGCCGAGGCGATGCGGGGAGCGGCATGAACAACACCATCGCGCCACTGCCGGCCAGCCTCAAGGCCAACCCCCGGTTGTCGCAATGGCTGCGCCTTCATGCCGACGGCACGGTCTCGGTGCGCAGCGGCAAGGTGGAACTGGGGCAGGGCATTGCCACGGCGCTGGCGCAACTGGCGGCGGGCGAACTCGGCGTGGCCTTGGAGCGCATCCGCATGGTGCCGGCCGATACCTTGCACAGCCCCGATGAAGGCGTGACCTCCGGCAGCCAGTCGGTGCAGGAGTCCGGCGCCGCCTTGCGCCAGGTCTGTGCCGAAGCGCGCGCCCTTCTGCTGGCTGCTGCCGCGCAGCGCCTGGGCGTCGCACCCGAAGCGCTGGAAGTTGACGACGGCCATATTCGCGTGCGCGGCAGCAGCCAGCACAGCAGCTATTGGGAACTGGCCGACGCCGGCCTGCTGGAGCGCGAGGTCAGCGGCAGCGTTGCACCCGCCCCGGTGCCGCACGACGGTGTGGTCGGCCGAAGCGTCCCGCGGCTGGACATCCCCGACAAGGTCAGCGGCCGGCCGCGCTTCATTCACGACATGGTGTTGCCGGGCCTGCTCTATGGCCGCATTGCGCGCCCGCCGTCACCGGCCGCTCAGTTGCTTGAGGTCGATCTGGCCGCCGTCAAGGCCTTGCCCGGCGTGGTGGCCATGGTGCGCGACGGGCGCTTTCTCGGCGTCATCGCCGACAGCGAATACGCCGCTGTCAAGGCGCTCAAAAAATTGCAGGCGGCGGCCCGCTGGAGCGAAAGCGCCACCTTGCCCGACATGCAGGATCTGCCGGCTTTCCTGCGCGCGCAAGCGCATGAGACCCGGCTCTACGCCGAGCAGCAAGCACCGGCGCCCGGCGCGCCGGCCGCGCACAGCTTCCGTGCCAGCTACTCGCGGCCCTACCTGGCCCACGCCTCCATCGGCCCGTCCTGCGCGCTGGCGCGCTACAGCCCGGAGGCGCTGGAGGTGTGGACCCACAGCCAGGGCATTTACAACCTGCGCTCCGACCTGGCCAAGGCGCTGGCCCTGCCGGCGAGCCGCATCACCGTGCAGCACGTCGAAGGGGCGGGCTGCTACGGCCACAACGGCGCCGATGATGCGGCTTGCGACGCGGCGCTGCTGGCGCGCGCCGTCCCGGGCCAGCCGGTGCAGGTGCAATGGACGCGCGAAGACGAACTGGGCTGGTCGCCGCTGGGCGCGGCCATGGCGGTGGACCTGCAGGCCGATGTGGACGCCAGCGGCCGCATCACGCGCTGGCGGCATGAAGTCTGGTCCAACGGCCACAGCTTGCGTCCGGGGCGTGCGCCCACATCGGTGTTGCTGGCAGCCACGCATCTGGAACCGCCGGCCGAGCAGTTGCTGGCCATCAACATGCCGCAGCAGAACGGTGGCGGTGCCGAGCGCAATTCGATCCCGATCTACAACTTCCCGCAGTGGCAAGCCGTCAACCACCGCTTGCTGAGCATGCCGCTGCGCACCTCCGCGCTGCGCTCGCTGGGCGCGCATTGCAATGTGTTTGCCATCGAGTCCTTTCTGGACGAGATCGCCAGCGCGCTGGGCATCGACCCGCTCGACTACCGGCTGCGCCATCTGGACGATGCGCGGGCCCGCGCCGTGCTGGAGACCGCCGCGCAGATGGCGGGTTGGGCCCGGCGCGGCAAGACAGCGGGGCGCGGCCTCGGGCTGGCCGTGAGCCGCTACAAAAACACCGGCGCCTGGTGCGCCGTCGTCGCCGCCATCGATGCCGGACGCGAGGTGCGGGTGGACAAGCTCTGGATCGCCGTGGACGTGGGGCTGGCGGTGAACCCGGACGGCGTGAAGAACCAGATCGAAGGCGGCGCCATCCAGACCGTGAGCTGGGTGCTCAAGGAAACCGTCAAGTTTGACCGCACGCGCATTGAGAGCAATACTTGGGAAACTTATCCCATCCTGCGTTTTTCCGAGGTGCCGCAAATCGAGATCCAGCTCATCAACCGTCCGCAGGAGAAATCGCTCGGCGCCGGCGAAGCCACGCAGGGACCGGTGGCCGGGGCCATTGCCAACGCCGTGGCCGATGCGCTGGGGGTGCGCGTGCGCCACATGCCGCTGAGTACCGAGGCCGTCACCCGGGCCGCGCTGGCCGATTAGGCCGCGATCAGGAGAACCGCCATGCGTCCCTTCTTGTTTTTTTGAGTGTTCCGTTCCGATAAATCAATGAACCCAGGAGACAAACCATGAAACGCTTCCTCGTTACCGTGTTGACCGTTCTTGCCGCCAGCCATGCGCTCGCTCAGGGCTACCCGTCCAAACCCATCAGGTTCGTCGTGCCCTTCAGCGCCGGCAGCGCCACCGACATCGTGGCGCGTACCGTGGGCGATGCCATGAGCAAGAGCATGGGCCAGCCCATCGTCATCGACAACAAGCTCGGCGCCGGCGGCACCATTGCCGCCGCGCAGGTGGCCCACAGCGAGCCCGATGGCTACACCGTGTTCATCCCCTCCTCGGGGCATGTGCTGAACCCAGCGCTGTACGCCAACCTGGGCTATGACACGCTCAAGGATTTGTCCGGTGTCACCACGCTGGCCGCCATTCCCAATGTGCTGGTGGTCAACCCGGCCAAAGGCTGGAAAACCCAGGCCGATCTGATTGCGGCGGTGAAGGCAAACCCGGGCAAATACAACTACGCTTCGGCCGGTATTGGCAGCGGCACGCACATGAATGCTGAAATCTTCCGCCTGCAAGCCGGCATCGAAGCGCTGCATGTGCCCTACAAGGGCACGCCTGACGCCATGAGCAATGTCATCGGCGGCTCCAACGACTGGTTCTTTGCGCCGCTGGCCGCGGCCCTGCCGCTGATCAAGGGCGGCAAACTGCAGGCGCTGTCCGTCAGCACCAAGACCCGTGCCTCGACCCTGCCGCAGGTGCCCACCAGCATCGAGGCCGGTCTGCCGGATTCCGACTACACGCTGTGGGTCGGCATGATCGTGCCCAGCGCCACGCCAGCGGCCATTGTGAAAAAGCTGAATGACGAGGCGCTCAAGGCCCTGAGCAATCCGGAGACGCGTGAGCGCCTGACCAAGCTCGGCGCCGACCCCTTCCCCATGAGCCCGGACGCTTTCAACGCCTATATCAAGAGCGAGATGGAAGTGGCCGCCCGCATCGTCAAGGCCGCCAACCTGAAAGCGCAATAGCAGTGAGGGTGCACTTCATCGGCGTCGGCAAGATGGGGCTGCCCATGGCATCCCATCTGGCCGCGGCCGGCCATGAATTGACCGTCAGCGATCTGGCACCGGAGCGACGGCAACGGGCGCAGGCGCAGGGCCTGGCGGTGATGGACGATGCGGCCCAGGGCATCGCGGCAGCGCAGGTCATCTTCTCTTCGCTCCCCAATGACGCGGCCCTGCTCAGCGTCGGCGCGCAGGTGGCCGCTGCCGCCCAACGCGGCGCGATTTTTGTCGACACCAGCACCGTCTCGCAGCCGGCCTCGGCCGAGGCGGCGCAGCGCTGTGCGGCCGCGGGCGTGCACTGCCTGCGCAGCACGGTTTCGGGCAACAACAAAATGGCCGAGGCCGCGCAGTTGACCGTCATGGTCTCGGGCCCGCGGGCGGCCTACGATCAGGTGTTGCCCCTGCTGCAGACCTTCGGCCCCAAGCTGTTCTACCTGGGCCAGGCCGAGCAGGCGCGCTTGATGAAACTGGTGGTCAACCTCATGATCGCGCAGACCAGCGCCATGCTGTCCGAGGCGCTCACGCTCGGGCGCAAGGGCGGGCTGGACTGGCACGACATGTGGCAGGTGCTGGCGGCGAGCGCGGTGGGCTCGCCCATCATCAAGGCCAAGTCGGTGCAACTCAGTGCACGCGACTTCACGCCCACCTTCACGGTGGAGCAGATGCTCAAGGACCTGGACCTCATCCTCGGCGCCGGCGCCGCCAACCACGTACCGCTGGCGCAAACGGCGATGACCTACCAGCTCATGCAGGCGGCGGTGGCGCAGGGTGACGCCCTGGACGACTATGCCGCCATCATCAAGGCGGTGGAGCGCAGCGCCGGCCTGCCAGATCATTTGTGAAAAAGTTCATCTACACCGCCCAGCCCGCGCGCATCATCTTCGGCGCCGGTTCGCTCTCGCAACTGGCCAAGGAGATCGATGTGCTTGGCGCCAGGAAGGCGCTGGTGCTCTCCACCCCCGAGCAGCGCGCCTCGGCCGACAGGGTGGCCGATCTGCTGGGCGCGCGTGCCGTGGGCGTGTTCGACCGCGCCGTCATGCATGTGCCGATCGAGACCGCGCGCGAAGCGCGCGAATTGGCCAGGAAGCTGGGTGCCGACTGCGCCGTGGCGGTGGGCGGCGGCTCCACCACCGGCCTGGGCAAGGCCATCGCGCTCGATTCCGCTCTGCCCATCCTGGCCATCCCCACCACCTACGCCGGCTCGGAAGTCACGCCCATCTATGGCATCACCGAAGCGGGGTTGAAGAAAACCGGGCGCGATCTCCGCGTGCTGCCGCGCACCGTGATCTACGACCCGGAGTTGACGTTGAGCCTGCCCGTAGGCATGAGCGTGACCAGCGGCATCAACGCCATCGCCCATGCCGCCGAAGGCCTGTACGCCATCGACAGCAACCCGGTCATGAACCTGATGGCCGAAGAGGGCATTGCCGCCCTGGGCCGCGCGCTGCCCGCCATCAAGAAAAACGCCGGCGACATGGAGGCCCGGGCTGATGCCCTCTACGGCGCCTGGCTCTGTGGCACCGTGCTCGGCCATGTCGGCATGGCGCTGCACCACAAGCTCTGCCACACCCTGGGCGGCAGCTTCAACCTGCCGCACGCCGAGACGCACACCATCGTGCTGCCGCACGCGCTGGCCTACAACAGCAAGGATGCGCCGCAGGCCATGGCGCGCATCCGCCGCGCGCTTGGCGGCAACAGTGCCGCACAGGCCGTCTACGACCTGGCCAAGCACAATGGCGCCCCGGTGGCGCTGAAGGACATCGGCATGAAGGCCGCCGACCTCGACCAGGCCTGCGACATCGCGCTGCAGAATCAGTACCCGAATCCGCGGCCGCTGGAGCGCGCGGCGATCCGCCAACTCTTGCAGGATGCTTTTGATGGCGTGCGGCCCGCGGCCTGATCCCGGCCCCGCACGATTTTTCCCGTCAGCCGGTGCAGTCCACAGGCCTCGGGCCATGGCTGGCGCGCAAGTGATCCGCCGCTGCCGGCCGCAAGGGCCGTTCAGTCAGCGACGAAGGCCTGCCGGACATCCGGCAGGCGCAGGCGGGCAGGGCGCGAAGAACGCCGTGTTCAACCCGGTTTGATCCCCGCCTTGAGCACCACCTCTTTCCAGCGGGCCTGTTCCTTGGCGATGAAATCACCGTACTCCTTCGGCGCGCCGCCACCGGCCACGGCACTTTCGGCGGCGTACTTGGCAACGACATCGGGCGCATGCAGGGCCTTGGCGCATTCCTGCTGCAGACGTGAAATGATCTCCGGCGGGGTGCCGGCCCGTGCGGTGATGCCGTACCACTGCACGGTCTCGAAGCCCGGGTAGGTCTCGGCAATGGTCGGGACATCCGGCAGCACGGAGATGCGCTGCGCCGAGCCCACGGCGATGCATCGCAGCGCACCGCTGCGGATGTGCGGCAGCAGTGCCGGTGTGCCCGCCGAGAAAAGATCGATGCGGCCGGCCAGCACATCCGTCAGCGCCGGGCCGGTGCCGCGATAAGGAATGTGGGTCATGAAGATCCCGGTGCGCATCTTCAGGGCTTCGACGGCGAGATGGCCCGCACTGGCGTTGCCGGCCGAGGCGTAGTTGAGCTGGCCCGGGCGGGACTTGGCGTAGGCCACCAGGGACTTGATATCGGTCACGGGCACATCCTTGTTCACCACGAACAGGCTGGGGATGCGTGACAGCAAGGTGACCGGCGTGGTGTCCTTGTTGACGTCGTAGCCGCTGTGAGGATAGATCAGCGGATTGACCGCCATCAGGCCGATATGGCTCATGATGATGGTGTTGCCGTCGGCCGGTTCACGCAGCAGCTCCTGCATGGCGGGCACGCCGCCGCCGCCGCCCCTGTTGTCGATGATGAAAGGGACGCCCATCTGCTTGGTGAGCTCCGTGGCGAGGGTACGTGCCACGACGCTGGAGGTGCCACCGGGTGCGAAGGGAACGATCCAGCGTATGGGCTTGTTGGGCCAGGCGCTTTGCGCCTGGGCTGATACGCCGGTGGCAGCCAATCCGGCTGCGCCCATCCACTTCAGATAGTCGCGCCGATGCAAGTGGGAATTATCCTGGTTCATAGAGTCCTCTTGGTAAAAGTGACGGATGTTTTATAGGTGAAATGCGGCGGCATGGTTTCCAGAACTGAAGGCGGCTACGCTCTCCAGCAACTGGGCCCACTGTGCCCGTGACGCAGTCCGCCTTGGGAAATTCCGGGCTGCTTCCGCGTGAGGCCGCAGGACCGGGGGGCGTCCAGTGCGGTTGGGTCAGCGGGCTTCGTTGGCCCCTTGGCTTGGCTCATGCTTTGTCTCCTTCTGATGGGAGTGGTCATGATAGGACGAAGCGCCGCAGGTGCAAATACGTATTTCCAACAACGGCTATACATCTTTCAAGTAGCTGCTATAAGTCCGACTTATAGGTCGGTGCGCGCGTTTTCCCGTGCCAGCCTGGCTCAGGGTCACCCCGAAACACCCGGTCCACCTCAGTTCGTGGTTCATGCGCGCGAAATGCGCGGCCATGAAATCGATGAAGGTGCGCACCGTGGCCGGGAGATGCTTGCGGCATGAGGCAGGTGAGGTGATGGCCGGCCCAAGGGAAAATACTTAGTTGTTTTTTCCCCCCGCACGGAATAGAAACCCTGTTCAGTTACTCTATTACACATGTTCCTGACCACCGAGGCCCGCTACAACCAGTGGGTGCGTGACCACTACCGCTTTCTGTTCCGCAGTGCCTGGGCACTGACGGGCTCGCGTTCAATGGCCGAGGATGTGGTGCAGGACTGCTTTGCCAATGCCTGGAAGTGCCGGGACCAGTTGCGCGACGCATCCCTGGCCCGCCCCTGGCTGTTCCAGATCATGCGGCGAAGCATTTTCCGGCACCTGCCGCCTGGCCAGTTGTTGTTCGAAGACAGTGAAGAAACCGACGCGCGAGCGGCGCCCGATGCCGGTATCGACGACCGGCTCGACGTGGTCAAAGCGCTGGGCCGGATTGCTCCGATCCACCGCGAAGTGCTGGTGCTCCATTACTTTGACGACATGCCCACGGCACAAATTGCCGAAGCGCTGGAAATTGCGCCGGGCACGGTGCTGTCACGCCTGTCCCGTGCGCGTGACGCATTGAAGAACGTCATGACGCCACCGGCGCAGGCAGCCCGAAGCATCCCGGCGGCAACCGGCCAGAACGTGGCTGCATTCAAAAGACACTGACATGACACACCGAGAACCTGAAGACGAATTTGACCTGCGAGCGCGGGCCGAGCTGTCGCTGGCTTACGAAGCGGGCGAGATTCCTGCCGCTATTTTTCGCCATACCCCCTTGATGGCGCGGCGGGGGGTGCATCTGTGCCTTGCTGCGCTGGCCGTGATGAGTGCGGTACTGGGCAGCGTTCTGGCGCTGCGCCCGCCCGAACTGGTCCGCGAAGCCATTGAACACGAATATTACGAACGCACGCTTCGCGGCAGCTTCATGGAGGCCAAGCCCCTGCTGGCCCACTTCGGTCTGGAGCAGAGCCACGCGGTACCGGGTTATCCGCAACTGATGCGCCCCTGCGAGATCGATGGCCGGCTGGTCTACCACCTCACGACCTTCTTCGAAAAAGGGGGCATGGTGACCGTCTTTGCATTCGACGCGCCGGTGGCGCTGGAGGAGAGATCCGGTTGGTGGCATGATGTCCACTGGCAGGTTGTGACATCCAGGAACAACGGGCGCCCGCTGATCCTGGTGTCGGAGAAGAAGAAGGCCCTGACCGTGGCCCAGGCGGTCTTTGCCAAGCCGCCGGTCTGACGGATTCATCCCTGGCTTTATCAATGACGTAACACAAAAGAGGAGATTGACATGACTAGTCCGGAAATACTCAAACCCATGTCCAGCGCACGGCGCATGCTGGTGGCTGCAGGCGCTACCGTGCTGGGCAGTGTCGTGCTGTCCGGCCCCGCCCGGGCGCAGGCCAAGTCGTCCAAGCCCCACAAGCTGGTGATGCAGGTCAGCGACAACGACCCCGGCAAATGGGGCCTGGCGTTGAACAATGCCAATAACGTGCAGACCAATCTGGGTGCCGATCACGTGGATATCGAGATCGTGGTCTATGGCCCCGGTGTCAACATGCTCAAGGCGGATTCACCGGTGGGTGCCCGTATTGCCGGCGCCGTGAAATCCGGCGTCAAGGTGGTGGCCTGCGAGACCACGCTGGCGGCCATGAAACTCAGCCATGCCGACCTGCTGCCCACCGTCGGCTACGTGCCGGGCGGCGTGGTGGAGCTGATGCAAAAGCAGCAGCAAGGCTACGCCTACGTGCGTCCTTGAACGGCTAGCATCATGAGAAAAGGCCAATGCGGTTGCCCGCATTGGCCTTTTTTTCGTCACGCCCTCACTTGGGCTGCTCGTTGCCGTAGGTCTTGGCCAGGTAGTCCACGATGGCCGGCATGTCGGCATCGTCGATGGGCGCCTTGAACACGGCCTTCATGCGCTTGACCATCGCGTCCCAATAGGGGCGCGGTGCGGTGGGCGGCTGGAACAGCATGTACTCGGCCGAATGGCAGGCCACGCAGTTGGCTTGCGCCTTGGCGTAACCCTCCAGGCTGCTGGGCTTGAGTTGTGCGCTATCGGGCGGCAAGGAAATGGACTTGGCCGCTGCACCCACCGGTCCTGCCAGCAGGCAGGAGGAGAACACCAGCGCGGTTGCGCAAACTTTTTTGATTGACATGGTGCGACTCCTTAAACAGCGGTGACCTTGACCGACTCGACCACATTGCGCATATAGCCGGCCGGCTGCCACAGCGCCTCCATCGGCTGGCTCTCGCCCGAGCGGTTCCAGGCGCGCACGCGCAGGTCGTGGTGGCCCTTGCCCGGCGTGAAGCCGAAGGTGAACTCGCGGAACGAATAGCGGCTCAGCTCGGCGCCGAGCTTGGCGCCACGCCAGCTCTGCCCGCCATCGGTGGAGTAGGCCACCTCGCGGATGCCCTGGCCGCTGTCAAAGGCAATGCCGCGCACCGCCAGGGACTGGCCGGCACGTACGTGGGCGCCATCCACCACCGAGGTGATGAAGGAGCGCACCGTGAAGCGACCGATCGGCCGGGTTGCGGCCGGCGCCGTGCCAGGCTCGATGCAGGCACAGTCGTTGTCGGGCACCCGGTAGGCCGGCTTCATCCAGAAGCCGTCGAACTCGTTGTCGATGACCTGGATCTCCGACAGGTGCTTGACCCAGTAGGTGCCGTAATAGCCCGGCACCACCAGCTTGACCGGGTAGCCGTTGAGCATGGGAATGTCGGCGCCGTTCATCTGGTAGGCGATCATCACCTCGCCAGCCAGCGCATGGTTCACTTCCAGCGCCTTGACGAAATCGCCACCGCCAAAGACGCCGGTGTCCAGGCCGTTGAAGGTGACCTGGCGCGCCGTGTTCTTGAGCTCGGCCCGCGCCAGCACGTCTTTCAGCGGCACGCCGACCCAGCGCGCATTGCCCATGGCGCCATTGGAGAGCTGCCCGCCGGTGACGCGCGGCGCGAAGTGGCCGCGGCTGTTGCCCGAGCACTGGTTCACCGCAATCAGCTCCACCGGCTTGAACTGGCTGCGCAGTTCGGCCACCGTGAGCTCGAAGGGTTTGCCAACCGCATTGCCGCCGATCTTGATGACGTGCTTGTCAGCGTCGACCGAGGTGGGAATGCCGGCGTTGTGATAGCGCACAAAGAAGGCGTCGTTGGGCGTGATGAGCCCATCGTTGAACACCGTCCAGGGCGTTTCAAGTTGCGGCGGACGCGATGTCAGCACGATCAGGGGCCGTTTTTCGGGGTAGGCAACGAGTACGCGCTTGCCGTTGACCATCGGCAGCTCGATGCTGGACGCCGCCAGGGCGTTGGCGCCCCAGCCGCCCAGGGACGAAGCGGCCAGCGCGCCCGCGCCACCGGCGAGGAGCCGGCGACGGCGTAATTGAATGGGTCGATCCATGAAGGTCTCCTTGTTGAAGTGAACACCGAGTTAAAGAGACGGGAACACGGCCCCTTATTCCATTCCCCGGCTCAGTGAAAACCCTCGATCGGATGGATGCGGTCAATTCAATATCAGTCGTTCAAGAGTTTTCTTCATAGCGCTAAAAAAGTGCTGCTGCTATGCTTCTTGCCTGTCCCAACGAGTAGCTGGCCCATGAAAACCCTGTTAACTGTCTGCCTGATCGTTGTCGCCGCATCCGCCACGTCCGTTTGGGCGGGCGAAAACCCGGCCCCCGTCCCGCTTTCAGCCGCCGTCGTCACAGGCGAAGTCCTGGAGGTGAAGGACGTCGACAGTTACACCTACCTGCTTCTGAAGACCAGGAATGGCGAGACTTGGGCCGCCGTCAACAAGGCACCGGTCAGGCCGGGTACCCAGGTCACGATTGAAAACGTGATGTTCATGAAGAACTTCGAGAGCAAGGCGCTGAAGAAGACGTTCCCGGCGATTGTTTTCGGAACCCTCGGCGGTACCGACAATGACATGGCCAGCGCGCATGCCGGCGTTGCCCAAGTGGCGGACACCAGCCCGATCCATGTCCCCAAGGCCAGCGGCGCCAACGCGCGCACCGTGGCTGAAATCGTGACGATGGCGGCCGAACTGAAGGACAAGCCGGTTCGGGTTCGCGGCAAGATCGTGAAGTACAACCCGGCGATCATGGGGAAGAACTGGCTCCATCTGCGCGATGGCTCGGGTGCCGCTGCTGACAACAGCAATGACGTTCTGGTGACGACCTCGGGCCAGGCCAAGCTCGGCGATGTCGTGACGGTGACGGGCGTCGTGCGGACCGACAAGGATTTCGGTTCGGGCTACTCCTACAAGGTGCTCATCGAAGAAGCAACACTGCAGCCCTGAACGACACGATGGCGGGGTCCATTCGATGCAACCGATGGCTGGGCCCGGATGAAGTTGCGCAATTTCTTTTCTTCGCTGCTGGCGGACC
>Ga0210129_1000193_pt1 | contig 16324 bp, 11 predicted proteins | sample WestPond_Cattail_2_FD_185582 | JGI IMG/M metagenome (GOLD analysis project Ga0210129, IMG submission 185582) | Wetland microbial communities from the San Francisco Bay, California, USA, that impact long-term carbon sequestration -... | ecosystem: Environmental > Aquatic > Marine > Wetlands ... | reverse complement strand
TTGCTTCGACAAAAGCATTTACCGGACAGGTAACGGTGCTGGCCATGTTGACAATGGCCTTGGCTAAGGCTAAAGGGTCAATATCGGAAGACGATTACACGCAAATAGTCGGTGAACTTAACAACATACCGTGTAAAATGAAGAAAGTGCTTGAGCTTAACGACCAGATTGCTGAATTGGCAAAGATGTTCACCTATGCTCACAATTTCATATACATGGGACGTGGCTACGGCTATCCTGTGGCTCTTGAAGGCGCATTGAAACTGAAAGAAATTTCATACATACATGCCGAAGGTTATCCGGCCGCCGAAATGAAACACGGGCCTATCGCTCTTGTAGATGCCGAGATGCCTGTGATTGTGGTGGCAACGCATAACAGAATGTATGAGAAAGTGCTGAGCAATATAGAAGAAGTGAAAGCACGCCACGGCAAAGTGATAGCTTTGGTATCGGAGGGTGACGTGGAAATACAGAAAGTAGCCGATTACTGTATTGAACTGCCGGAGACGTTAGAGTGCCTCGACCCGCTGATTACTACCATTCCTCTGCAACTGTTGGCTTACCATATAGCAGTGTGCAAGGGTAAGAATGTTGACCAGCCGAGAAACCTGGCCAAGTCGGTAACTGTTGAGTAATAAAATTTTGGACATAAAATACAAAAATATATGGAACCGTTAAAACATGAATGTGGTGTAGCTTTAATCCGTCTGCTCAAACCTCTTGAGTACTACGAAGAGAAGTATGGTACATGGCTGTATGGTATTAATAAACTCTATCTGTTGATGGAAAAGCAACACAACAGAGGACAGGAGGGTGCAGGGTTGGCTTGTGTAAAATTACAGGCTGAGCCGGGCAACGAATATATGTTCCGTGAGCGCGAAGTTGGGTCTTCGGCTATCACGAAAATATTTGAAACCATTCAGAAAAACTTTTGTGATTTGACGCATGAGCAAATGCACGATGTCAATTATGTACACGATAACATCCCGTTTGCTTGTGAATTATATATGGGGCATTTGAGATACTCCACCACCGGCAAGAAAGGAATTGATTATGTGCATCCGTTCTTGCGCCGGAACAATTGGCGCGAGAAGAACCTGGCTATTTGCGGCAATTTCAACATGACGAATGTTGATGAGATATTTAACGAGATAGTTGCCAAGGGTCAACATCCCAGAAAATACTCCGACACATATATTATGCTCGAAGAGATGGGGCACAGGCTGGATCGTGAGGTTGAAAGGCTTTATGCCCAATATAAAAAAGAGGGTTTTAAGGAAAAAGATATTACCGAGGCTATTGAAGACCATATTGATATGGCCAATGTGCTGAGGACAAGCAGTAAAAACTGGGATGGCGGTTATGTGATAAGCGGATTGACCGGTAGCGGCGAAGCATTTGCGGTGAGGGATCCGTGGGGCATACGGCCGGCTTTTTGGTATCAGGATGACGAAGTGGTTGTCGTCGCGAGTGAACGTCCGGTTATTCAGACGACGTTCAACGTTCCGTTTGAAAAAATAAAAGAGATACAACCCGGGCAAGCCGTTATCATTAACAAAGCCGGACATATCAGTACTGCTCAAATAAACAAGGTAAAGGAAGTAAAAGCTTGTTCATTTGAGCATATTTATTTTTCGCGAGGCAGTGACCAGGAGATATACCGTGAGCGTAAACAACTTGGAAGGCAATTGGTTGAACCTGTGCTGAAGGCTGTAGACAACGATTTGGAGCATACGGTGTTTTCGTTCATCCCTAATACTGCCGAAGTTGCCTTTTACGGCATGCTTGAAGGCTTCAACGATTACCTTAATGAACAAAAGGTAAATGAAATATCGGCCTTGAAGCATATCCCTACACATGATGAGCTGGAAGCCATACTTTCAAGAAAAGTTCGTAGTGAGAAGGTGGCGTTGAAAGATATAAAGTTGCGTACGTTCATCACCGAAAAAGAAAGTCGCAACGACCTGGCAGCACACGTATATGACATAACTTACGGCTGCATCGAACCGCATAAAGATAATTTGGTGGTTATCGACGACAGTATTGTGCGCGGTACCACGCTGAAACAAAGCATCCTGCGTATACTTGACAGGTTGAATCCCAAGAAGATTGTTGTTGTAAGCAGTTCACCGCAAATACGTTATCCGGATTATTACGGCATAGACATGGCGAGAATGGAAGAATTTATCGCTTTCAAGGCAGCTATAGCCTTGCTGAAAGAACGAGATATGCGCAATGTCATTCAACGTGCTTATCAAAAGTCGAAAGAGCAGGAAAATCTGCCTAAGGAGCAAGTGGTGAATTACGTGAAAGAGATATATGCCCAATTTACCGATGAGGAGATTTCGGACAAGATGGCCGAGTTGCTTGCCGGTAAGGACATCAAAGCCAAAGTTAAGATTGTGTACCAAACGATAGACGGCCTTCACAAAGCCATACCGGGAGCAAAGGGTGATTGGTACTTCACCGGCGATTATCCTACGCCGGGTGGAAACAAACAGGTTAATAAGGCTTTTATTAATTATGTAGAACAAGTATATCAGTTTTAGAATAGATAATTTATTAAGATGCAACAAGAGAAAGATGTAACTTTAATCCTTGACGACGGGAGCCGCTTCAACGGCAAGTCGTTCGGTTTTGAGAAACCTGTTGCGGGGGAAGTGGTGTTTAACACTGCAATGATGGGGTATCCGGAGAGCCTTTCCGACCCGTCGTATGCCGGGCAGATGATTGTGTTGACTTTCCCGTTGGTTGGCAATTACGGTGTGCCTTCAAGAGAGACATGCGCAAACGGCTTGTCGCGTTTCATGGAAAGCGACCGTATTCATCCGTTGGCAATAATAGTATGTGATTATTCATACGAGTACAGTCACTGGAATGCGGCATCAAGCCTGGCCGATTGGTTGAAAGATGAGAAAATTGTCGGAATTACCGGAGTTGATACTCGGGCTTTGACAAAATTGCTGCGTGAAAAAGGTTCCATGAAAGGTAAGATACTTTTCAGCGGAATGGAGGATATTGATTTTGTTGACCCGAATTTAATTAATCAAGTTGAACGCGTAAGCTGCAAGGAAGTTATTACTTACGGCGAAGGAAAGGGCAAGAAACGAGTTGTGCTGGTTGATTGCGGCGTAAAAGAAAATATCATTCGTTGCCTGTTGAAACGTGGTGTGGTTGTTGACAGAGTGCCATGGAATTATGATTTCAGTAATATTAATTATGATGGCTTGTTCATCACAAACGGTCCCGGTGACCCGGATACATGTGATGCAGCCGTACAGAATATTCGCAAGGCTCTGAACGGAAGCAAACCTATCTTCGGTATATGCATGGGCAACCAATTGCTGGCAAAGGCAGGCGGAGCCAAGGTGTATAAATTGAAATACGGTCATCGCGGCCATAATCAACCGGTACGCAAGGTTGGTACGAATCAATGCTTCATAACAAGCCAGAATCACGGTTTTGCCGTTGACAACAGTACGCTCACTGCCGACTGGGAACCTCTGTTTATTAATATGAACGACGGAACAAACGAAGGCATAAGGCACAAAACCAAGCCGTTCTTTTCGGCGCAGTTCCACCCCGAAGCCTCAAGCGGTCCGTTGGATACCGAATTTTTATTTGATGATTTTGTAAAGCTTCTTTAATCGGTTATTTTGAAATGAAAGAAAAAATAAATAAAGTCTTAATATTAGGTTCCGGCGCCTTAAAGATTGGAGAAGCCGGTGAATTTGATTATTCAGGCTCCCAAGCTTTGAAAGCTTTGAAAGAGGAAGGCATTAAAACGGTATTGATAAACCCGAATATAGCCACCGTCCAAACTTCAGAAGGAGTTGCCGATAAAATTTATTTTCTTCCGGTCACTCCTTTTTTTGTGGAGAAGGTTATCAAGAAAGAAAAACCTGAAGGCATACTGCTTTCGTTCGGCGGCCAGACTGCATTGAACTGCGGTGTTGCTTTGTTCAAAAGCGGAGTGCTGAAAGATAACAACGTACGCGTACTGGGTACTCCGGTGGAAGCAATAATGAATACCGAAGACCGTGAACTTTTCGTTGACAAGCTTAACGAGATAGACGTAAAGACAATAAAGAGCCAGGCCGTAGAAAACATCGAAGATGCCCGCAAGGCTGCCGCAACGCTTGGTTATCCTGTAATTATACGTGCCGCTTATGCGCTTGGCGGACTTGGTTCCGGCTTTTGTGACAATGAGGAGGAACTGAATAAATTAGTTGAAAAAGCATTTTCATTCTCTCCGCAGGTGCTTGTTGAAAAGAGTTTGAAAGGGTGGAAAGAGATAGAATATGAAGTGGTTCGCGACAGCTATGATAACTGCATCACGGTATGTAACATGGAAAACTTCGACCCGCTGGGTATACATACCGGTGAGAGTATAGTTATTGCCCCGTCGCAAACGTTGACCAACAGCGAATATCATAAACTGCGTGCATTGTCAATTCGCATTATTCGCCATATCGGCATCATAGGCGAATGCAATGTGCAATATGCTTTCGACCCGAAGAGCGAAGATTACAGGGTTATCGAAGTTAATGCACGTTTGAGCCGTTCATCCGCTTTGGCTTCAAAAGCCACAGGCTATCCTTTGGCATTTGTTGCTGCCAAGTTGGGACTCGGTTACGGACTGTTTGAATTGAAGAATTCGGTGACTAAGACCACTTCGGCTTTCTTTGAACCCGCCCTCGACTATGTGGTATGTAAAATACCCCGTTGGGACTTGGGCAAGTTCCATGGCGTAGACCGTGAGTTAGGCTCAAGCATGAAGTCGGTAGGCGAGGTTATGGCTATCGGCCGTACCTTTGAGGAAGCCATACAAAAAGGCATCCGCATGATAGGGCAGGGCATGCACGGATTTACCGAAAACAAAGAGATTAAAATTGAAGATATAGACAAGTCTTTGCACGAACCTACCGACAAGCGTCTGTTTGTTATCAGCGAGGCTTTCCAGCATGGTTACACCATCGACCAAATTCACGATCTTACAAAGATTGACAAGTGGTTCTTGCAAAAGTTGATGAATATCATCAATATATCCAAAGAACTGGAGAAGAGCATTTGCCTTGATACCGTTTCACCTTCATTGCTACGTAAGGCAAAAGTGTACGGCTTCTCGGATTTCCAGATAGCACGTGCCATATTCAATGATGATGACATAGACAACGAAGTATTGAAAGTTCGCGATTGGCGCAAGACGCTTGGCATCGTTCCGGTGGTAAAGCAAATAGATACGCTTGCAGCCGAATATCCGGCACAAACGAATTATCTGTACCTTACATATAGCGGCGTTACCAATGACGTCACTTACGTACACGACCACCGCAGTATCATTGTATTGGGTTCGGGAGCCTATCGTATCGGCAGTTCGGTTGAGTTCGACTGGTGCGGCGTACAGGCATTGAACACCATTCGCCAACAAGGGTGGAGGAGCGTAATGATAAATTACAACCCTGAAACAGTGTCGACGGATTACGATATGTGCGACAGACTTTATTTCGATGAACTTACATTCGAACGCGTTATGGACATCATCGAACTTGAAAATCCGCACGGAATAATCGTATCCACAGGCGGTCAGATACCTAACAACCTGGCAATGCGCCTTGACGAACAGCATGTGAACATATTGGGTACATCGGCTCAGAGCATTGACAATGCCGAAGACCGTGAGAAGTTCTCGGCCATGCTTGACCGCATTGAAGTAGACCAACCGCGTTGGCGTGAATTGACGAACATGGAGGACATCAACGATTTTATCAAGGAAGTCGGTTTCCCCGTGTTGGTACGTCCGAGTTATGTGTTGAGCGGTGCTGCAATGAACGTATGCTCAAACCAAAGTGAGCTGGAGCGTTTCCTGAAGTTGGCGGCTGAAGTTTCGCAGAAACATCCTGTAGTCGTAAGTCAATTCATACAACATGCAAAAGAGGTGGAGATGGATGCCGTTGCCAAAAACGGAGAAATAATCGCATACGCCATCAGCGAACATATTGAGTTTGCCGGCGTGCACTCAGGCGATGCCACAATTCAATTTCCTCCGCAAAAACTGTACGTTGAGACGGTTCGCCGTATCAAGCATATAAGCAGGCAGATTGCCGAACAATTGAATATATCAGGTCCTTTCAATATACAATACCTGGCTCGTGAAAACGACATAAAGGTAATTGAATGTAACTTGCGTGCATCACGCAGTTTCCCGTTCGTCAGCAAGGTGTTGAAACTTAACTTGATAGAATTGGCAACCAAAGTGATGCTTGACGTTCCGTTTGAGAAACCTAAAAAGAGCCTGTTCGACCTGGATTATGTGGGTATAAAAGCTTCGCAATTCAGTTTTAACCGTTTGCAGAAGGCCGACCCTGTGTTGGGCGTTGATATGGCTTCTACGGGTGAAGTAGGCTGCATAGGCAGCGATACAAGTTGTGCCATACTTAAGAGCATGTTATCTGTAGGTCAACGTATTCCAAAGAAGAATATCCTGCTTTCAACCGGCGACATCAAGCAGAAAGCCGATATGCTTACCGCCATAAGGATGTTGACGGATAAAGGCTATAAGCTATATGCAACCGAAGGCACACAGCGCATGCTGGCCGAGAATGACATAGAAGCCGAATTGGTATATTGGCCGAGCCAGAAGAAACAGCCGCAGGCTCTGGATTTGCTTCATAAGAAGGAAATAGATTTGGTTGTTAATGTTCCTAAGAATTTATCTGAAACGGAGTTGACCAACGGATATATGATTCGTCGTGCAGCTATCGACCTGAATGTACCGTTGATTACCAATCCTCGTTTGGCAAGCGCATTCATCATCGCTTTTTGTACCAAGAGTGTCGACGACCTCGCCATTAAGAGCTGGGATGAATATAAGTAGAGTTGATTTATAGATTATATAAGTAAAAATGAAAGGCTACAATTGCTATATTGTAGTCTTTCATTTTTTTATTCCTATCTTTATTATTTATTGGGTATTCTGCCTTTCAGATGTACAATCCCGTTTATTTGATGTTGTCCCTAAGTTTTTTCAAGTATGCTTTCAATCCGTCGGAATCCTTGTTTTCTATTATTGTCTGAATGTTTTTCAATTCCGTGCGAATACGTTCCACTTGCTTACCTGTTCGAGGATTGAAGAGTATCTCCTGCAACAGGAAATCATCTTCGCCAAGCAGACCTTTTGCAATAGCCATGTGCTTCTTGAACGTCGTTCCCGGTGCATCCTGGTGCTTCATCACGGCTGTGAATACGAATGTACTTACAAAAGGAATTGACAGTGAGTAGGCAACCGTTTCATCATGTTCTTCAAACGTGTATTCATAGATATTCAGATTCAGTTGTTGATACAGATCTTTAAAAAATATCTTGCCGAGATGATCGCTTTCGTTAATTATGATAGCATTTTCGGAACTCAAATTATTCAGGCTGGCAAATGTGGGACCGAACATAGGGTGGGTGGATGCAAAGCTAAAACCGCTATGCATGTAGAAATCCTTTAATCCAGTTTTTACGCTTGCTATGTCGCTTATTATACAGTCTTTAGGCAGCAAAGGCAGCACGTCATGGAATGCCTGTAATGTATATTTCACCGTAACGGCATTGATTACCAATTCAGGCTTGAATTCTTTTATTTCTTCAGGCTTTGTGAAGCGATAAGTGTTGTAAACGAATCTGAGTTGTTGAGGATTTGTGTCGTACACTGCCGTCTCATGCTGAAAACTAAGCATATCTGTGAAGAAAGAACCCATCTTGCCTGCACCTAAAATCAATATTCTCATCTCTTACGGTTTATTTGTTAATTACATCCATTTGCTGACGAATACTTTCCTCGTGTATTGCCTCAAACACCTTCTTGATGAATTCGCCGTCCATGCCGCATTGTTGTCCTTGTGCACTGCGTTTTGAAATGATTTCATCATAACGGGTACGTTGCAGAATCGTTATGTCATGCTCTTTTTTGTACGTACCTATTTCACGACTGATGCGCATTCTCTTCGAAAGAATCTCGATGAGATTATTGTCGCAGTCGTCAATTTGCCTACGTAATTCGCTTAAGTTTTCCGTTGACTGAGTCTCCTTTCTGATAACAAGTAAGTTTAATATATATTCGAGTACATCCGGGGTAACCTGTTGTGCCGCATCCGTCAGCGCACAGTCCGGGTTACAGTGTGATTCGATAATCAATCCGTCGTAGTTCAAGTCCATTGCCTGTTGGCAAAGCGGAGCTATAAGTTCGCGTTTACCACCCATGTGGCTTGGGTCGCAGAACATAGGTATTCCGGGTATTTGGCGACGTAACTCAATAGGGATATGCCACATCGGAGCATTACGGTAGATTTTTGTGTCGTATGAAGAGAACCCGCGATGAATGGCTCCGATACGGTGCAGTCCTGCCTGATAGATGCGCTCTATGGCACCGATCCACAATTCCAAATCAGGATTAACAGGGTTTTTAATTAAAACAGGTATATCCACGCCTTTCAAGGCATCTGCAATATCTTGTACGGCAAAAGGGCTGGCAGATGTGCGTGCTCCTATCCAAATGAAGTCCACTCCGGCTTTAAGGCATTCGTAAACATGTTGGGCTGAAGCCACTTCGGTGCTCACTTTCATGCCTGTTTCTTTCTGCACTTCTTTCAACCATTGCAAGGCAGGTACTCCTATTCCTTCGAAGCCCCCCGGCTTGGTACGAGGTTTCCATACGTCGGCGCGGAAGAGCTTGCATCCGCGGTTTGCCAAATCTTTGGCTGTTGTCATCACCTGTTCTTCAGTTTCTGCGCTGCACGGACCGGCAATGACTGTAGGTCGTTTAGCGTCCTCTACCAAATTCAAAGGTTTCAATTCCAATTCCATAATCTGTATCTATTTAATTATTTAAATTCAATGCTTTAATTCTGTTTAATGCTTCCGCCAGTTTGTTTTCCTTGCAACATAACGACAGGCGGATATATCTTGCTCCGTTGCTACCGAATATCATTCCCGGAGTGACGAACACTTTTCCTTCGTGCAATATCTTTTCGGTAAGTTCTTCAACATTGTTATATTTATCTGGAATACGTCCCCAGAGGAACAAACCAACCTGGTTCTCGTCGTAGGTGCAACCGATGGCATCCATTATTTGCCCTGCAATTTCACGACGGCGGTTATATGTCTCGTTGTTGCCTTCATACCATTCATAGCCTGCTTCCAAAGCTTTGGCGGCGGCCAATTGCAACGGGCGGAACATTCCTGAGTCGACATTGCTTTTAACCTTGAGCACCCATTTGACAAATTCAGCATTCGAAGCCAACATACCAACACGCCACCCTGGCATGTTGTGAGCCTTGCTCATTGAGTTGAATTCGATGCAGCAATCTTTTGCTCCAGGCACTTCAAGTATACTCAGCGGGTTATGGTTGAGAATAAAGCTGTAAGGATTGTCGTTTACCAAGACTATGCCGTGGCGACGGGCAAAATCAATCAACTTTTCATAAAGTTCGTATGAAGCATTAGCACCCGTAGGCATATTGGGATAATTAGTCCACATAAGCTTTACGCCGTCCAGTTTTTTCTTTTCGAGCTTTTCAAAATCAGGTTGCCAATTGTTCTCTTCGGTTAAATCGTAATAGATTATTTTGGCGCCCAACAGTTTGCTGAGAGATGTGTAGGTAGGGTAGCCGGGGTTCGGTACAAGCACTTTGTCGCCCGGATTAACGAATGCCAGAGTTACGTGCAGTATGCCTTCTTTCGAACCGATTAACGGCAATATCTCCGTATTCGGATCCAAGTCGACGCGATACCAGTGTTTGTACCATGCGGAGAAGGCTTGACGCAGTTCAGGTATACCTGTATAGGGTTGATACCCGTGTACATCGTTTTTCATCGTTTCGGCGCACATCACTTCCCGCATCTCCTTTGACGGCGGCAGGTCGGGACTGCCGATGGCCAGACTGATAACGTTCATACCCTCGGCGTTCATTGCGTCAACTTCTTTGCGTTTCCGTGAAAAGTAGTATTCTTGAACTGTCGACAATCTGTCGGCGGGAGTTGCTTTAAACTTCAACTGTGGATTTTCCTTCTTCATATTCTCCTAATATTTTAAATTCTTTTATTAATGGGGCTACCGCATCTAGTGATTGCTTATATCGCAAGTAGTCGTTGAAAGTGATGTCGACATAAAATTGATACTCCCACTCACGCCCTATGATAGGAAGTGATTGTATCTTAGTAAGATTTATTTTGTAAAATGAAAAGATTGAAAGTACTTGAGACAAGCTGCCTTCCGAGTTCGGCAAAGTGAAAACGATGCTTGACTTGTTGGCGTTGTTTGAGCGCAAGAAATCTTCGGCATTCCACCTATCGGCTAAAATTAAAAAACGGGTAAAGTTGTGTTTGTTTGTCTCTATACCCGATTCAAGAATTTTCATTCCATATATTTTTGCTGCATATTTTGAACATATAGCGGCATGGCCTTTAAGATTCTGCTCTTTTATGTCCTGTGCGCTTTGTGCAGTATCTTCAGTTTCCACCACTTTTATTTTAGGATGGGCCTCAAGAAATTCCCTGCATTGCATCAGTGCTATGGGGTGGGAGTTTATTTCGGTGATGTCGCTCCAGTTCTCGTCGGGAAGACAAACCAAACTGTGGGAAATGCGCAATTTGTACTCGCCTATGATAACCGACCCGCTTTGTTTGATGAGTTCGTTGTTCTGTAGCAAACTGCCGGCAATGGTGTTTTCGATAGCCATAATGCCAAGAGTGTCGCTGTCCTTACGCAGAGCCTTGATAAGGCTTTTGAATGTGGAACAACAGACAAGCTCTATGTCTTCTCCGTTGAAATATTTGTGAGCGGCTATGTCATGATAGCACCCCGGAACACCTTGTATTGCAACTCTTTTCATTTTTCCTTTCTGTTTTAAAATAAAAAATCCCGCTCATTTCCGAGCGGGATTCATAATTTCATTATATTGTTTACTATATACATACGTTATCCCGCTCTACTTTGTTGCTAAAGTAAAAGTAAAACGATGTAAAAGTAAATGACTTCATATTGTTGTCTCTAATTTTATGTGTGCAAAACTACAACAAAATATTTTACAAACAAGTGAATTTGTTACTTTTTTTATTGATTTCCATATTTTTTATTGATAATGTTATCTGTTTTGCATTAATTTCAAAATAATATTGCAATAACTATACAGATTTTATCTTCCCGTCGTTTATGGCTAACTTGTTGTTTTCCAACTCTTCATAGATAATTTCCGATATATCTTCCACGGAATAATTCATGTTTGCGGCCAATTCCGCAGGTGACATCTCTTTATTATCGCTCAATATCTCAAATATTTCCACTCTTATTTTCTCTTTCGCACTGTTGTCCGGTTTATGTTTCCTGTTGAGGCATACATCGCATTGTCCGCAATTGTGTTCATTCTTCTCACCGAAATACCTCAACAGCATTCTGCTCCGGCACACGGCATCGTTGGTGACGTATTCAATCATGGCATTTATGCGCTCTTCATAACGTTTTTTACGCTCTTCATAAACACTTTCAGGTATGAAAATGTCATTTGTTTCTTCACGATTGCGCGTGAATATAATATAAGGTGTCTTTTTATGGGGAATATAATCTATTATGTGTCGTTTCGACATTAGTATGAGCAATTCATATATACGTTGCCGGGTGGAGTGCAATTGCGCAGCCAAAACCTCTTCGTTGATAAATGAATAATCCACGAATAGACCTGTATATGTGCGCAGGATGAGGTTCATAAGGGCTTCGGCCTCAGTCCCTTGTTCGCGCAACCTGTATAATTCTTCCCTTTCTACGGTGAACATCAACCGCGAGGCATTATCCTGTTCTTCAGTGTACTCTATGTATCCGCTTTGTGTCAGCAGTTTCAGAGCGGCGTCGGTAGGTACGGGATAGTGTTTGAATTTACGGCAGAACTCATCCAAGTCAAACTCAAACACGCGCTCTTCGCCATAGCCCATTGCCACTTGAAGATAAAAGCAAAGATGCTCGTATATAGTGCGGATATATTTCTTTTCTGGGAACGAATCTGCAATGCGGCGTTTAAGCGTCACTGAGTCGCGGCATGAATTGAGCAGTACGGCGTATGCTTTTTCTCCGTCACGTCCCGCGCGACCTGCCTCCTGGAAGTATGCTTCCGGAGAATCAGGTGTATCCACATGTATTACCAACCGCACATCCGGCTTGTCTATGCCCATGCCGAAAGCATTTGTAGCAACCATTACGCGCGTCTCGCCCGACTGCCATGAATGCTGCCGCTTGTCCTTCTCGATGTTGCTTAGTCCGGCATGGTAGTACAGAGCCGTGATTCCTTCTTTATTAAGAATTACGGCAATATCTTTTGTTCGCTTTCTGCTACGGGTATATATGATAACCGATCCGTCTATCGAACGAATGATATGTAATAACTCATCCTCTTTGTTTTCGGTGTGACGCACCACGTATGCCAGGTTTTTGCGTTCAAAGCTCATGCGGAACACATTCTCTTCCTTGAAGTGCAGCTTGTCCTGTATGTCCTTCACCACATTCAGAGTGGCTGTGGCAGTCAGTGCAAGCACGGGCGCGTCGGGCAGCATTTCGCGAACATCGGCAATGTTCAGGTAGGCAGGACGGAAGTCGTAACCCCACTGTGATATGCAGTGGCTTTCGTCAACCGTTATCATCGACACGTTCATCGCCTTTACCTTTGCCTTGAACAAGTCGCTGCTTAATCGTTCGGGAGAGATGTAAAGAAACTTGTAATCGCCGAAGATGCAGTTTTCGTAAGCTGTAATTATTTCGTGATACGACATTCCGGAATAAACGCCGGTAGCCTTTATTCCACGATTCTTTAGGTTCTGCACCTGGTCTTTCATTAAGGCAATTAACGGGGAAATCACCAAACACACTCCGTCTTGCGACAGTGCGGGCACTTGAAAGGTGATTGATTTGCCACCACCTGTCGGCATCAAGCCTAAAGTATCTTTTCCGTTGCCGATACTCTTGATGATCTCTTCCTGTATGCCCCTGAATGAATCGAAACCCCAGTATTGTTTTAATATACTAAGGTAATCCTGCTTCATATCTTGTTCTTTGATAATTCTATATCTTCGATCTGAATTTGCAGTTCACCACGCTTATAAGCGTTCTCTTCAATGGTGTAACAAATGTCGAATGATTGTTTTGTCTTGATATATTTGAACGAATCGCTTTGTCCGAAGGCTATGCCGTTCATCACGTTGCTCGATTCGCTGTCAACCAACTCCATTTTGATATGTTCCTGATCGCGCCCTACTACTTTGCTTGTACCATAGTCGTATACGTTACGTGTGCAAAAGACAGGTTTGTTGTTTTGCGGGCCGTAGGGATTGAACTTTTTTAAGTCGTGGTAGAACTTCTGATTTATATCCGAGAATTTTATCTCCGCATCAATATTTATTGACGGGTTGCATTCTTCTTCGTCGAAGTGTTCGTTTACATAATCTTCAAAACGTTTTTTGAAAACAGGTATGTTTTCCTCCTTAAGCGACAGTCCGGCGGCGTATGTATGTCCGCCGAAGTTTTCCAACACGTCGCGGCAACTTTCAATGGCTTTGTACACATCGAATCCTATAACTGAACGCGCTGAACCTGAAACCAATCCGTTAGCGTCAGTCAACACAACTGCAGGGCAATAGAATTGCTCCGACAACCTCGATGCCACAATACCTATTACTCCGCGATGCCAATTCTTGTTGTACAGGACGATAGAGTTTCGTACGCCCGATTTCTGAAGCTCTTCAGCCTGATTAGTGGCTTCTTCCGTCATCGTTTTGTCCAAATCCTTGCGTTGTTCGTTGTATTCATTAATGCGAGCAGCCAGATTACGAGCCTTTACGAAATCTTTTTCAACCAACAAGTCTACAGCTTCCTTACCGTTCTGGATACGTCCCGAAGCATTGATACGCGGCCCTATTTTGAACATTATGTCGCTCATTGTCAGCTCTTTGTCGCTTAGTCCGCAAACGTCGATAATAGCCTTAAGCCCGATGCTGGGATTTGAGTTAAGTTGCTTCATGCCGTAATACGCCAAGATACGGTTTTCGCCCATGATAGGTACAATGTCCGAAGCTATGCTGACAGCAGTTAAATCCATCAAAGAAGTCAGAGTGTGAAATTCGATGCCGTTGTTCATAGCAAAAGCCTGCATGAATTTAAATCCCACGCCGCAGCCTGACAAATCGGTGTACGGATAAGTGTTGTCGCGACGTTTGGCATCTAAAATAGCCAAAGCAGGAGGCAGTTGTTCATCCGGTACATGATGGTCGCAGATGATAAAGTCGATGCCTAAAGATTTGGCGTAAGCAATTTCGTCTACAGCCTTGATGCCGCAGTCGAGAATAATAATCAAAGTTACGCCTGTTTCCTTGGCATAGTCTATTCCTTTTTTAGATACGCCATATCCCTCCTCGTAACGGTCGGGTATGTAATAGTCGATGTTGGAATAGTATTGCAATAAAAACTTATACACCAAAGCCACAGCAGTGGTGCCGTCTACATCGTAATCGCCGTAAATCATTATACGTTCTTTACGTCCCAAAGCTTGATTAAGTCTTTTTACAGCAATGTCCATATCCTTTAACTTAAACGGATCGTGCAAATCGTGTAGTTGTGGATGAAAGAAGTTCTTTGCATCCCACGGATCATGGATATCTCTGTTTAACAGCAACTTGGCAAGAATAGGGTTGATATTTAGCGTTTCTGCCAAGAGCTTGGCTTCTTCAACTTGTTCGTATGTAGGCGTGTGATAGTTCCATAAGTGATTCATTATATATTGTTATTATTTTTTATTCCGATTGTAATGCGCTTGTAAAGTTAGGTAAAAAAAACAACCTACCTATACTTCTTACGAAATAATTATATACTTTTGTTGTATAATCAGAATCCAATTTAAAATATAAGAAAGGATGAAACCTACATTATTTGTACTAGCTGCCGGAATGGGCAGTCGCTACGGAGGCTTGAAACAGTTAGACGGTTTAGGGCCTAACGGCGAAACTATTATGGATTATTCCATTTATGATGCCATTCAAGGCGGTTTTGGAAAAGTAGTATTTGTTATTCGTAAGGATTTCGAAGAAGATTTCCGTAAAAAGATTTTAAGTAAGTATGAGGGACATATCCCCACAGCAGTGGTATTTCAGGATCTTAACGACCTGCCGGAAGGATTTACCTGTCCTGCCGATCGCAAGAAGCCTTGGGGCACCAATCATGCCGTGTTGATGGGCAAGGATGTGATAGAAGAACCGTTTGCAGTCATTAACAGTGATGACTTTTACGGGCGTGACAGTTTTGCCGTTATCGGTAAGGCTTTAAGCGAAATGACCGGCAAGAAGAATCAATATTGCATGGTAGGTTTCCGCGTAGGCAACACCTTGAGTGACAGCGGGTCTGTAGCTCGTGGCATTTGCAGCAAAGACGACAATGAAAACCTTACTACGGTTGTTGAACGTACGGAGATTATGCGTGTAAACGGTCCTGTTTGCTATAAGGATGAAAAAGGTGAGTTGGTAGCCATTGACGACAACACCCCAGTATCAATGAATATGTGGGGATTTACACCGGATTATTTCCAATATTCCGAAGAGTATTTCAAAGATTTTCTGAAAGAGAATATAGATAAACCCAAGGCAGAATACTTCATACCTTTGATGGTGAACAAGTTGATTACCGAAGGAACAGCCACAGTAAAGGTTTTGGACACCACATCAAAATGGTTCGGCGTTACATACGCAGCCGATCGCCAGGCAGTGGTTGACAAGTTCAAAGCATTGAGCGATTCAGGCGTTTATCCCGCAAAGTTATTTAAATGACAGATACATTTTAATGTTTAAAAAACCGCTTTTGAGTGTTTCAAAAGCGGTTTTTTAAAATTTGTTAGCAAAATTAGTCATGTTTTTTATTGTGCAATTAAAGAAAAGATATACCTTTGCAACCGCAATAAAAAATGGCAAATATTGCAGAGTTCTTATAATATTTGCGGAAATAGCTCAGTTGGTAGAGCGCGACCTTGCCAAGGTCGAGGTCGCGGGTCCGAGTCCCGTTTTCCGCTCATGTTGCCCGGGTGGCGGAATGGTAGACGCGCTAGTTTCAGGTACTAGTGGCGGTAACGTTGTGCAGGTTCGAGTCCTGTTCCGGGCACGCAACAATGTGTCGGAGAAGTGGCGGAATTGGTAGACGCGCTACTTTGAGGGGGTAGTGACAGTAGTGTCGTGGGAGTTCGAGTCTCCTCTTCTTCACATTGGTTTGCGACAAACAAATATTTATTTACGCGGAAATAGCTCAGTTGGTAGAGCG
>Ga0210129_1000192_pt1 | contig 16427 bp, 17 predicted proteins | sample WestPond_Cattail_2_FD_185582 | JGI IMG/M metagenome (GOLD analysis project Ga0210129, IMG submission 185582) | Wetland microbial communities from the San Francisco Bay, California, USA, that impact long-term carbon sequestration -... | ecosystem: Environmental > Aquatic > Marine > Wetlands ... | reverse complement strand
CCCGGCGGCCATGGCGGCCAGCACGCGGCTGGAGGGCAGCGCCGACGCATCGTGCAGGGTCGCTTGCGCCGCGCGCACGGCGGCGCTGTAGTCGCTGCTGCCGTGGGCCGCATCGAGCGAGCGCGCAATCGGTACAAACGCCTGCAGCAGCTCCTCCCCCCAGTCGGTGAGTTGCAGCTCGCGCCCGTTGCGCAGCAGGTGCAGGCCCGGCTCGCGGCCGCGCGCGGCGGTGAGGTGCTGGTTGCTGGCCAGCTCGGCAATTTCCTGCGGGGTATCGTCCGGGCTGTCGCTCAGCAGGCAGTGCAGCAGGAACACATCGATGAAACGCATGGCCTGCGCGTTGATGCCCACCGGTTCGAACGGGTTCAGGTCCAGCAGGCGCACTTCCACATACTCCACACCGCGTTCGCGCAGCGCATGCAGCGGCCGCTCGCCGGGGAAGATCACACGCTTGGGGCGGATGGTGCCGTAGAACTCGTTCTCGATCTGCAGCAGGCTGGTGGCGAGCTGGTTGTAGTCGCCGCCGGGATTGCGGATGCTTAAGCCCTCGTAAGCCGGCCAGGGGCGCGTGAGCGCGTCGTGCAGCGAGGCGGCATAGCCCTCCAGGCTGTTGTAGCTCACCGCCAGCGAGGCCTGGGCCTCGCTCTGGTAGCCCAGCCGCCCCATGCGCAGCGAGGTGCCGTGCGGCATGTAGAGCGTGTTGCCGGCCAGTTTCTGCAGCTCGTGCTGGCGTCCGGCCACGAAGCTGGAACACAGCGCCGGCGAAGCGCCAAACAGGTACAGCAGCAAGAAGGCGTGGCGGCGGAAATTGCGGATCAGGGCAAAGTACTGTTCGCTCGTCACGCCCGGCAGCGACCAGTTGTAGTGGATGCCCGAGATGGTCTGCATGCGCCGGCCGTAGCGGTGGCCCAGCCCCATGCGGTACACGCTCTTGGCGCGGCCGATGTTGGACGAGCCGTAGACCCCCAGCGGAATGGTCTCGTCGGTGGGCAGGCCGCAGGGCATGCTGGAAACCCACAACATCTCGTTGCCCGCTTCGCGCAGCACCCGGTAGGTGAACTGGTGGATTTCGGTCAGTTCGTCCAGGCAGGTTTGCACCCCGGCATGCACGCCGGTGATGAGCTCGAGCTGCGACTCGCTGTAGTCGGTGGTGATGTGCGGGTGCGTCAGGGCCGAGCCCAGCGCCAGCGGGTGCGGGGTGAGCGCCAGCTTGCCGTCCGGCAGGGCGCGCAGGCTTTCCTTTTCGATGCCGCGGCGAATGCCCAGCAGGCGCCCGGGCGCCAGGGTGCCGAGTCGCTCGCCCAAATTCGTGTGCGCACTGGTCATGGGGTGGTGAGTCGTTGTTATGATTTCTGCCCCGGAAGTTACCATGTACTGGGAATGCGCACCTGCGAAGGGCTTTCAGCCCCGGCCCCGTCGGCCCTGCCCAGTCACCGCGACGCGGCGCAGGTAATTTTTGCGGCACTGCAGCAGCACGCCCGCCAGGCCGTGCGTGCCCTGGGCCGAGCCGTTGGGCGGCCAGGCGCACATCGGCCTGTTCATCCGCGCCGATTCACACGCCTTGCGTCATGGTGATGTGGGCCGCTCTTCGAAGCGGCCGTCCACCGCTGCGCCTGTGTGCTGGGGTCGGACCCGAAAGAATCAGGCAGTCGCCAGGGCCGGTTCCTTGAGATAGGCGTGCAAGTGCTTGCGACGCCAGGCACAAACCGGCGAGAGATCGGCCGCCGGGTCGATACCCTTCGCTTCTTGGAGAATTTTCGTGTACCGCACCGTACTGGAGTTGTAGTCGGCAACCATGACATGTGGATGTCTGACCGGATCGAACTCCGCGGACACCACGCCGGCGCACTTCAGGACCGAGCTTCTCACCTTGTTGCGATTTTCCTGAGAGAGTTCCGGACTCACGTAAATCAGCACTTCGAGGTAATTCATGAAAACCACTCCCTAAAATTTCTTTATGCCAACCGGGGCAGTGGCCAGCAAAGTCACGGTACTCACCCCAGCCTTGTGAAGACGCGGTAAGCACCCAGTTCGCAGGCTTCGTGCCCGTCCTTGATGTTTCAAAGACGGTCAGATGATAAGTGGGTTCGGGTTTCTACGTACCCCCCCCAATGGGGGATACGGCGGCCTGAAAAGGGGCTACCGTGACTTTATGCACGGATGCACTGATCGACGTTCCCGGCACGGCACGCCCATAGTGCAGTCATGGGGCCTCAGGCCTTGCCAAGGTGCGCCATGGCACGGTCCACCTCGTGCGTGCCCTGGGCGCTGCCATTGGGCGGCACGGTCTCGCCGCTGCGGTCGGTCACCGCGGCCAGTTGCGCGGCCAGGCGCACGTCGGCCTGCTCGTCCACACCGATCCAGGCGCCCTGCGTCAGGGTGATGTGGGCGGCTTCGAAACTGCCGGCGCCGGCGCACAGCGTGGTGCGCGTGGGCGCATCGGCTGAGGCCAGCACCAGCATGGCGGGCACCACGGCCTGCGGCTGCAGCGCCTGCAGCACCGCCTCGGGCATCAGGCCTTCGGTCATGCGCGTGGCGGCGGTGGGCGCCAGGCAGTTGACGCGGATGTCGTGCTTGGCGCCCTCTAAAGCCAGCGTCTGCATCAGCCCCACCAGCGCCAGCTTGGCCGCGCCGTAGTTGGACTGGCCGAAGTTGCCGTACAGGCCGGTGGACGAGGTGGTCATGACGATGCGGCCGTATTTCTGCTCGATCATGTGCGGCCAGACGGCTTTCGTGCAGTGCACCGCGCCCATCAGGTGCACGTCGAGCACGAGGCGGAAGTCGGCCAGGTCCATCTTGGCAAAGGTCTTGTCGCGCAGGATGCCGGCGTTGTTCACCAGCACATCGACCCGGCCCCAGGTAGTGATCGCCTGCTGCACCATGGCCTGCACCGCATCGAAGTCGGTCACCGAAGCCGCATTGGCAATCGCCTGGCCGCCGGCAGCGCGGATCTCGTCCACCACGGCCTGCGCGGCGCTGGCGGAGCCGCCCGAGCCGTCGCGCGCGCCGCCCAGGTCGTTGACGACCACCTTCGCGCCGCGCGCGGCCAGAGCCAGCGCGTGCTGGCGGCCCAAGCCGCCGCCGGCGCCGGTGACGATGGCCACGCGGCCGGTGAAATCAATGCTCATGCTGTCTCCTTCTGGTAGCCTATGTCTTGAATGATGAGAACCCCCTTACTTTAATTCACCCCCAGCGTGCCCCGCTGTCCCCCTTGTGATGGAACTGAACTCGGAAATCATTACTTCGCCGCCGCGCGACGCCGCCACCGTGGTGATGCTGCGCGATGCAGCGCAGGGCATGGAGGTGTTCCTGCTCAAGCGCCACGGCCTGTCCGATGTGCTGGGCGGGGCCTATGTGTTTCCGGGCGGCAAGATCGATGCGGCCGATGCTGAACTGGCCACCCAGTTGGACCAGCCCCTGCCCGAGCTGCACGCCGCGCTGGGTGAGCCTGGGACCGCGGCCGACATGGCGGCCAGCTGCTACGTGGCTGCGCTGCGCGAAGCGTTCGAGGAATCCGGCGTGCTGTTCGCCCATGCCGTCACGGCCGAGCAGGTGGCGCAGGCTACGGCGCTGCTGCGCGCGGGCCGCTCCTTTGCCGGGATGTTGTCGCAGATGCGACTGCAACTCGACACACGCAGCGTGCTGCCGTGGTCGCGCTGGATCACGCCCAAGCTGGCCTCGGTCAGCAACAAGCGTTTTGACACCCGCTTCTTCGTGTCGGCCGTACCGATGGACCAGACCGCGCGCCACGACAACCATGAGGCGACCGAGAGCGTGTGGCTGGCGCCGCGCGCGGCGCTGGCGCAGTACTGGGACGGCCAGATCGAGCTGGCGCCGCCGCAGATCATGAGCCTGGCCCATCTGGCGCGCCACGCGTCGGTGGACAGCGTGCTGGCCGCGGCGCGCCAGCGCCTGCCGCCGGTCATCCAGCCCGAGCCGTTTGACCAGGAAGGCGGGCGCGTGCTTTGCTACCCCGGCGATGCGCTGCATTCGGTGCGTGAACGCGCCCTGCCCGGGCCGACCCGGCTGCACTACCGCAACAAGCGCTTCGAGCCGGACGGCGGCTTTGAGTCGCTGTTTGAGCAAGACTAGCTGTTCGCCCTTCGTTTCAACCAGCGCATCAGGCCGCCGATCACGGGCAGCTTCTCGTAAAGCTCCTCAGCGGCGTCCCAGTAGTCGCGATGAAAGCGGATGCGGCCATCAGCCCCAAGCTTGAGGTGCGTGGCGCCACGAATGGTCTGGTTCACGTCGTGTTTGAACTTCTTGAAGCGGAAGTGGAAGTCCCAGCTCAGGAAGCACTGCTCGCCGTCCACCACGCGTTCGGTGATGACAAAGCGCGGTTCATCCAGCGCCACGTACATGTGCCCGAAAATGCGCTGCACTTCCTGCAGCCCCCGCACTTCGTTGAACGGGTCCTTGAAATACGCATCCTCAGTGTAGAACTCACCGAAGCGGCCCACACTCTGCGGCGTGAGGGTCTCGAAGAAGACCACGATTTTTTCAACTGCGTGATTCATAGGCCGGTGAACTTTCGAACGAGCGGGAAATAGAGACGGTAAGGCAACAGACGCAGCAGCTTCAGCCAGCGTGTGAAGCGTTTCGGAAAATGTATTTCAAAGTCGCCCTGGGCCCAGCCTCGCAAGATGGCCTGCGCCGCCTGCGCCGGCGTGATGAGGGCGGGCATGGCGAAATCGTTTTGTGCGGTCAGCGGCGTCTCGACAAAGCCGGGGTTGATGACACTCACGCCGATGCCCTGCGGCTGCAAGTCCAGGTACAGCGTTTCAGCCAGGTTGATGAGGGCAGCCTTGGTCGGGCCATAGGCCAGGCTCTTGGGCAGGCCGCGGAAACCCGCCACGCTGCTGACCAGGCTGATGTGTCCACCCGCAGCCCTCACGGTGGCGCGGGCCTGCAGGGCGGGCAGCACCGCATCGAGCACATGCAGGGCGCCCACATAGTTGATTTGCTGGTGCTTGAGCATTTCTTCCAGGCTGAAATCCTGCGCCCGCATCTCACGGTAATGGCCCGCGCAGTACATGACCAGGTCGATCGGTTGCCGCGCCTCGATGCTGCGGGCCGCAGCGTGCACCGCGGCCACGTCCGTCACATCCAGAGGCAGAACCACGGCGCGGGTGCGGCCGTGCGCATCGTTGCCGGGATGCTGCGCCGCCCATTCCTGCAGGGCCAGCGCGTTGCGTGCCGACACGTAGACGGTCGCCCCCCGTGCGTGCAGCAGGCTGGCCGTGGCGCGGCCGATGCCGCTGGAGGCGCCGACCAGCCAGACGGTTTTGCCGCGCCAGTCGCGCAATGCGGGGTTGAGTGGCATGCGATCAACCCCGTTTGGTGAACGAGAGCGTGACTTCGCCCAGGCGCACGCCCCACTTGCTCATGGTGGCCTTGTTCAACATGACGCGGTCGTTCATGAGGTACATCCAGTCGTCGAAACGGACTTCGATCACGCGCCCATCCACCGGCAGGCTCAGGTGGTAGGCCCAGTAAAAAGCATTGCCCTGCTCTTCGCCACTGGCCTCGCCCACCACGTCGTCGGCGCGCCCGCTGTAGCGGCCCTGACCAGCCAGGCCGGGCTGGCGCTTGAGGCGCCAGATACGTTTTTGTTTCGTGCCGTCGGAGTAAAGAAAGTCCTCGTCCAGAACGCCCTCTTCCTGCCCCACCTCACCCTGCCAGTTGCAGTTCATGAGCACCGTGAAGCGCTTGACCACCTTGCCCGAGCGCTCGGTGAACACGCCATAGGCATCGACCGTGCCGTTGAAGTAGCGGCGCAAATCCAGCGCCGGGGTCTGGCCGCTGTAGTCGCTGAGTTGCTGCGAAGCGCAGCCGCTGAGGACCGTGCCGCCCAGCGCCGAGGCGCCGGCAATAAAGAGACGTCGTTTCATGATTGCACCTTTGGTTCAAGCAGTTTCATTTCGGTGGGCCGGCGCGAGGGGCGACGGATGATGAGGACATACAAAAGAAAAGCGGCGAGCAGCTTGAGCGCGCAAGGCAACAGGCAATAGGCCACGGTCAGCGCCTGCAGGGCCTGCGGGTCGCGCGCACCGGGCACGTAGCCAAACAGGTCGAGCAGCGGCAGGGCCACGCCGGCGGCCAGCGCCAGGTTGAGCTTGGTGGCGAAGTTCCACCAGCCAAAATACGCGCCTTGCACCTGGCCCAGGTCACCGGCCCGCGCCATGACGCCGGCCAGCAGGGCGCCGGGCAGTGCCAGGTCGGCGCCCAGCGCCAGTCCGGACAGCGCACAGATCAGGATGAAGGCATAAGCATCCCCGGTCCCCAGCAGGCTGGCGCCGATGAAAACGGCCACCGACAGCAGCATGCCGCCCAGCCAGCAGCGCGCCAGGCCAAAGCGCCGCACGCCCTGGAGCCACAGCGGCATGGACAGCGCGGCACACAGGAAGTAGGTGCCCAGAAAGAGCGGCTCCATCGAATGCTTGGCCTGCAGCCGGTCCTGCACAAAGAACAGCACCAGCGTGGCCGGCACCGCGCTGGCGATGCCGTTGATGACGAAGACGACGATCAGGCGCCGAAACGCCGCGCGTTTGAAAGGCAGCCACAGACCCGCCATTGCCAGCGGTACCGGGCTGTGGACCACCGGCGCAGGATGCGGCGCGCGCAGCCACGCCAGCCAGCCTGCCGCGAGCGCCAGCCAGAAAAGCAGCACCGTGGCCGACAGCCCCAGCAGGGCCGGCACGATCGAGGCCAGCACCACACCGAGCAGGGCCAGGCCTTCGCGCCAAGCCACGATGCGGCTTTGCTGCACGGCGTCGCCGCCGAGCAGTGCGCCCCAGGACTGGTGCGCGATGGTGACGGCACTGAAGGCGGCATAGGTCAACATGAGCAACAACGCGCTGAACGCCAGCAAGCCGAGCGGATCGCGCATGGGCGGAAAGAACAGCAGCGCAAAGCCCAGCGCCATCAGCACGCACGCTGCCGCGCCGAACCACAGCACCGCATCGAGCGAGCGGCGATAAAGCCGGTCGCTCAGGCGGCCGAGCAGCGGGTCGATGAAGGCGTCCAGCAGCCGGGTGGCCAGCAGCACGCCGCCGAGCACCGCCAGTGGCACGCCGAACTCGCGCGCATAGTGGTTGGGCAGGATCACGTACAGCGGCAAGGCGACAAACGCCAGCGGCAAGCCCATCAGGCCGTAGCGCAGGGTCTGGCGCCAGCCAAGGGCGTGAGCGGATGCGAGCGACATGACGCGTTTCAGGGCGGGGTGCCCGTGCCGTTGAGGCCCAGCAGGGTCAGTCGCATTTGCGGCTCGGGCGTTTTGTCCGACAACCAGATGCCGAAGAACAGGCGCGCGAATTCCGGGTCGTTCACCTCGGCAGTAAGCCGGCCATTGGCCAGGAAGCGGGCGCCCTGCCCCGGCCGGTGGATGCCGGTGAGCCGGTCGCCAGTCGCCACATCAGGAAAGGCCGCCTGCATGGCCTGCAGCCAAGTCTTGGCCTGCGCGTCGCTGAATTCACCGACGCGCCGCATTTCCTCGATGGAACGGCGCGCAATGTCGCTGCTCTTGAAGCTGCGCAGGTAGTGCAATTCGAGCGCAAAGCGGCTGCGCCCGGGCTCGCTGCTGCGAAAGCCCGGTTCCACCCACAGCGTGGCCTGGTAGATGTCAAAGCCCCAGTAGCTGTAGCGCGAGCTGCCGGCCAGCCGCGGCTGGGACAGTTCCGCCGCCACGCCTGGCACAAGCGGCTGGTCCGCGGCCGATACATTCACGCCGAAAAGACCAGCCGTCAACAGCATGCCCATAGCTATGCTTTTTGTAGCGTGAACTGCACCACGTCGGTGTTCGCTTCGTCGAAGGCCGCTTCGCAATATGCCAGGTAGAACTCCCATAGCCGCATGAACCTTTCGTCAAAACCCAATTGCATGACCCGGCGCTTCTCGGCCAGGAACTTGTGGCGCCAGCGGCGCAATGTCTCGGCGTAATCGGGGCCGAAGGACAGCTCGTCCACCACCTGGAGGCCGGCGGCTGCGGCCTGCCGGCGGAACTCGCCGGGGGACGGCAGGCAGCCACCCGGAAAGATGTACTGCTGGATGAAGTCGGTGGAGTTGACATAGCGTTCGAACAGCGCGTCGTCGATCACGATGGACTGGATGCAGGCGCGCCCACCCGGTTTGAGCAAACGGGAGACCGTTTCGAAGTAAGCCGGCCAGTACTCGCGGCCGACGGCTTCCACCATCTCGATGGACAGAACAGCGTCATACGGGCCGTCGTCGATGTCGCGGTAGTCCTGCAGGCGCAGGTCGGCCTGCATAGGCTCGACCCCGGGCGCCACACCCCGGCGCGCCATGCGCTCGCGGGCCCAGGCCAGTTGCTCGGTGCTCAGCGTCACGCCCACCAGGCTGGCCTGGAACTCGGTGGTGGCCATCTCGGCCAGCGCGCCCCAGCCGCAACCGATCTCCAGCACGCGGTGGCCCGGCTGCACGCCGGCCATGCACAGGGCACGGCGCACCTTGGCGTGTTGCGCCTGGCGCATGTCGCCCTCAAGATGGCCCTGGAACCAGGCCGAGGAGTAGTTCATGGTGTCGTCGAGCCAGAGCTGGTAGAAGGCGTTGCCCAGGTCGTAGTGGGCGTGGATGTTCTTCTTGCTGTTGGTTTTGGTATTGCGATGCAGCAGGTGGCGCACGCGGTACAGCAAACGGCCGAGCCAGTTGCCGTAGATCACGCCTTCGATGTCCTGGCGGTTGCGGATGAACAGCGTGAGCAGTTCGGCCAGGTGGGGGCTGCTCCAGTCACCGGCCATGTAGCTTTCGGCAAAGCCGATGTCGCCGGACTTCAGCGCGGCGGGAAACACCTTCCAGTTGTGCAGGACCAGCGTGGCACAGGGTTGGGCGCCGCTGCCGAAACGCTGCACCGTGTCGTCGGGCAGGTGCAGGGTGAGCGTGCCGTGGCGCATGCGCTGCAGCAGCCGGAAGACCGAACGCGCGCTGGCGGGAGCGCCGCGGGGAATCAGCAAGGAGGGTGCGGTGGTGCTGTTCATGACATGGAGGAAGTGGTGGTTGAACGGGTAACGGAGGCTTGCGGCGGCAGGGGCTTGCTGACAAACGGCACGCGCTTGCGCCACAGCTTGAAGGCCTGCCAGTGGATGCGGGCGATCACGCCCAGCGTCATCACCGGGTAGCGCCACATCGCCTTGCGGATGGCCTGCCGGCTTGCGGGCTCCAGCACGCCGCTGACGCTGGTCTGCAAGAGCGGGCCCCAGGCGTCGTCATGGTCGATGCGCACCACGGTCTGTGGCACACCGTCGCGCTCGGTGCGCATGAAGCGGAAGCGGTAGTCGCCCTCGACCCGGCAAAAGGGCGAGACGTGAAAGGCCTTGGCCGCCCGCAGTTCCTGGCCGTAGCGCGGGGCGTCGAGCAGGTAGCAGTGGCGCTCGCCAAAAGTGTTGTTGACCTCGACCACGATGGCGCGCAGCTCGCCGCTGCGGGTGTGGCAGTACCAGAAGCTCACCGGTTTGAAGGCATAGCCCAGCACGCGCGGGTAGCAGTGCAGCCAGACCTCGCCCTGCACATCGTCGATGCCCTGGCTGTGCAGCAGCTCTTCCAGCCAGCCCAGCAGGCCGCCTTCGGCGTTGGGCCGGCCGTCGCCGTGGTCTTCGTCAAAGAAGCTGATCCAGGCCGAGCGGTTGTACGCCAGCGCAGCGCTGCCGACGCGCCGCATCGAGCGCAGCGGCAGCATCAGGAAAAAAGTGGGGTAGGCAAAAGCATGGCGCTCGGGCCGCAAGCGCGTGTGCCGCACCTGGCCAAAGCCGATCAACGGTGTGGCGGCCAGGTTCATGGACAGCCCTGCCCCAGCCGGGCGGCTTCAACCAGCAAATGCCGGGCCACGCCCAGTCCGGCCTTGAGACCGTCCTCGTGAAACCCGTAGCCCATCCACGCGCCGCAAAACCAGGTGCGCTGCCGGCCCTGCAGTTGCGGCATGTCGCCCTGGGCCTTGAGCGCCGCGAGGTCGAACACCGGGTGGGCATAGTTGAAATCGCCCAGCACGTGCTGCGGCGCAATCGGCTGCGCCGGGTTGAGCGACACCACTACCGGCTGCTCGAAGGGAAGCGGCTGCAGCTTGTTGATCAGGTAGTGCAGGCAGACGCGGGCGTTTTCCTGCTCGTGGTGGACGGCGCGCTCGTAGTTCCAAGCCGCCCAGGCCCGGCGCTGCATTGGCAGCACCGAGGCGTCGGTATGCAGCACGGCGCGGTTGGGTTGGTAGCGGATGGCGCCCAGGGTCTTGGTCTCCAGCTCGGAGGGCTGGCACAGCAAGGCCAGCGCCTGGTCGGAATGGGTGGCCAGCACCAGTTGGTCGAAGCGCTGCGACCCGCCGTCGGTGAAGACCGTGACGCCGAGCTCGTCGCGCTCGATCCGGCGCACGGGGGTGGCCAGGCGCTTGTCCGCGATATCGGCGGTGATTTTCTCCACATAGTGGCGGGCTCCGCCGGCGACCGTCCACCACTGGGGCCGGTGGTTCACCTGGATCAGGCCGTGGTTGTGGCAGAAACGGATCATGGTCGAGACCGGGAACTGCAGCATCTGCGCGGTCGGGCAGCTCCAGATGCAGGCCATCATGGGCAGGAAATACCAGTCGCGGAATTCGGTGCTGAAGCAGTGCGCCTCCAGGAACACGCCCAGCGGCTGCACCAGCTCGGCTTCTTCCCCGGCCTGCGCCAACTGGGTGGCCAGCGTGTTGAAACGCAGCACCTCGCGCAGCATTTTCAAAAAGCGCCAGTTCAACAGGTTGCCGCGCTGGGCAAACACGGTGTTGAGGCTGGCGCCGTTCCACTCCAGATGGCGCCCCGTCATCCCGAGCGCCGCCTTGACGGAGAACGACATGTCGGTCTTGGCCGTCTCCACCCCCAGCTCGGCCAGCAGGCCGATCAGCTTGGGGTAGGTGCGCTCGTTGAACACCAGAAAGCCGGTATCCACGCCCCAGGTGCGCATCCCCTGCGCTGTTGGCAAAGTGACGTCCACGGTATGGGTGTGGCCGCCGAAATAATCGCCGGCCTCGAACAGGGTGATGTCGGCCCGCCCGCGCAAGGCGTGGGCGACCGACAGGCCGGAAATGCCGGAGCCGATAATTGCAGTCTTCATGACGTTCCTGAGATTTCCCGGCGGCGCTACAGACCGCTGACCTGACTGGTTTCAGAGATAATTTTGAATATTTGTCGTGGACAAACACAAACATTTAAAGCTATAATTCGCTAATTCTGCTTGTATTATTACATTTGTCCTGGACAAATATACTGACAACACCTAAACCCATGTATTTTTGTCAACCATTCCGAGCTTCATGTCTACCCCCCTGAATGACGCTGGCCCATTGGCTGCTGCTGCGCTGTCCATCTCGGCCGTCGAGCGCGATACCGGCCTGTCCAAGGACACCTTGCGGGTCTGGGAGCGGCGCTATGGTTTTCCGCAGCCGGTCCGTGATGCATTCGGGGAACGCGCCTACCCGGCCGAGCAGGTCGAACGGCTGCGTCTCATCACCCGGCTGCTGAGCAGCGGGCAACGCCCCGGGCGCGTAGTGTCCCTGGCTCTGGCGGAACTACAGCAGCTGACGCAGGAAGCCGCGCCGGCAGCGCGGCAGACCCCGGCCGACGATGCGGAACTGCATGCCTGTCTCGAACTGGTAACGCGCCACGAGGTGCACACCCTGCGCCGCACGCTGAACCAGGCCGCCCTGCGCCTCGGACTGGCCCGCTTCGTGACCGAATTACTGAGTCCGCTCAACACGCTGATCGGCGATGCCTGGCTGCGTGGCGAGATCCAGGTATTCGAGGAACACACATACACCGAGAGCGTGACGGCTGTGCTGCGCAGCGCCATCGGCACCATCACGGCCGCCGCGGGCAGCAACGGGCCGCGCGTGCTGCTCACCACCATTCCCCAGGAGGCCCATGCGCTGGGCCTGTTGATGGCAGAGACACTGCTGACGCTGGAAGGCTGCGACTGCGTGTCCCTGGGGGTGCAGACGCCACTTCAGGAAATCGTGCAGGCCGCGGTGGCCAATCAAACGCAGATTGTGGGCTTGAGCTTCAGCGCCAGCCTCAACGCCAACCAGGTGGTGCACGCCCTGCAGGAGCTGCGCGCGAAGTTGCCGAACGCCATCTCGATCTGGGCCGGTGGCAGCCACCCGTCCCTGCGGCGGCGCGACCTCGAAGGGATCACCCCGGTGCAGGAGCTGGACAGCATCAAGCCATTGCTGGCGCAGTGGCGTTTGTTGCAGGCTGCTGCTGCCTGATCCACTGCGAAACAAGCGCGGGGTCGCTGATGGTGCGCAGCGCCAGGTAGGCCACCTCGGCCTCGGGATGCCGGCGGCGCAGGTAGTTGAGCCACTGCTTGAGGCGCCCGGCCTGCTGGCGCCGCTCCAGCTTGGCACAGACGATGTGCCAGAAGTCGGCCATCAGCGGCAGCAGCGCCTGCCAGCTCAAGCCCTCCTGCCGGTCCGTCGCGCCGCCGGCGTGGGCGGCCCGGATGGCCAAGGCCAGACCGGGGTCGGCCACCATGCCGCGCCCCAGCATCAACTGCTCGCAGCCGGAGACTTCGCGGCAGCGCAGGGCGTCCTGCACGCTCCAGATTTCACCGTTGGCCACCACCGGCACACGCACCGCGGCGCGCACATCGGCGATGCGCTCCCAGTAGGCCGGCGGGCGGTAGCCGTGGGCTTTGGTGCGGGCATGCACCACCAGCTCGGTCGCGCCGCTGTCGGCCATGGCCTGCGCACACTCCTCGGCCCGGCTGTCGTCATTGAAACCCAGGCGCATCTTGGCCGACACCGGCAGGTGCGCCGGCACGGCGCGGCGCACGGCCGCCACGATGCGGGCGATCAGCTCGGGTTCGTCCAGCAGGGCGGCACCGCCGCCGTGGCGGTTCACCACCCGGGCCGGACAGCCGAAGTTCAGGTCGATGCCCTGCGCCCCCATGTCGGCCAGCACGGCGGCGTTGTCGGCCAGGCACCCCGGGTCGGAGCCCAGCAGTTGCGGGCGCACCGGCACGCCGGCCAGGGTGCGCCCGCCCTGCAGCAGCTCGGGCACGATGCGGATGAACACGTGCCGGGGCAACTGCCGGTCGGTGACGCGGATGAACTCGGACACGCAGCGGTCCACGCCGCCCACCCGGGTGAGGATGTCGCGCAGCACGAAATCGAGCAGGCCCTCCATCGGGGCGAGAAGCAGGGTCATGGCCAAAGGAGGAGCAGCACTCAGGCTTGTTGCTTCATCACCAGGTCGGCCAGCATCAGGCTGGACTCGCCCAGCCGGGCCGCCAGGATGCGGGCGATGTTGCGGTAGATGATGCTGGCGCTCTCGGGGTTGGAGTCGATCAGTTCGCGGTAAAAGCGCATGGTCACCACATCGCTCAAGGCCCGCACGGTGGCCGAGCGCACATCGTTGCCCACCAGCGCCATCTCGCCAAAGCACTCGCCGGAACCGAGCCGGGCCAATTCGACCGCCTTGCCGTCCCGGAGTTTTTCAACGATGACTTCGCCGGCGATCAGGACATAGAAGGAATTGCCGATATCGCCTTCGCGGAACACCGGCTCGCCGGTCTTGACGGGAAAGTGTTCGGCCACCGCCAGCGTGGACATCAGGCAGGGCTGGCTCATGCCGCTGAAGATCGGCACCTTCCGGGCGATCTTCTGGATGATGGCGGGATCGAGCTTGAGGTTCGGCAGGCGCGGCAAGACCTCGGCGCGCATGTTCTGCACGACATTCTGGAAGATGGCCGGATCGATTCCCATGCTTGTATTTCGCCCTGCCGCTGTTGCGGTGTGCCACAGACAACGGTCGATGTTACACGCACGACAGCGCTGAATTGTCATTTTTGGTATCCGTCCAGCCGATGGTTGTTTATGATGCCGGCGATGAACCCTGTGCGCACCCTGATGCCTGCAGCGCCCGCCGTACTGGATGTGGAAGCCTCCGGCTTTGGCCGCCACAGCTATCCGATCGAGGTGGGGTTCGCATTGCCGAACGGCCAGGTGTTTTGCACCCTGATCCGCCCGGAGCCGCAGTGGACCCACTGGGACCCCGATGCCGAGCGCATCCACCACATCGCGCGCGACAGCCTGCTGCACCGGGGCCGCCCGGCGACCGAGGTCGCCCGCCTGCTCAACGAACAGTTGCGCGGATTGACGGTGTATTCGGATGGCTGGTCCAACGACTACAGCTGGCTGGGCAGTCTGTTCGATGTGGCCGACCTGTCACCGAGCTTCCGGCTGGACAATCTGCGCGCCCTGCTGCTGGAGGACGAGGCCGATCGCTGGCATGAAGTCAAGCAGCAGGTGGCCAGCGAGCGCGGGCCGCAACGCCACCGCGCCAGTTCCGACGCCCGCCTGCTGCAACTCACCCTGCAGCGCCTGCGCGGCCACCACGGTATCTAGGCAGGTTCAGACGGTGGCGCGCTTGAGCCGGATTTCCTCCAGCCGGAACCCGTCCACCGGGACCGTGCGGGCCGAAGTGAGCTCGCGTTTGAAACCGGCCAGCTCGTGAAAGCGCAGGGCGCGCGCGTTGCCCAGGGGCAGCCAGACCGTGACCTGGGTGCACCCCTCGTCGGCCAGGCCTTCGCGGGCGGCATCCCACAGCGCCAGGCCGGCGCCGGTGTCCCAGTGCGAGGGCAGCACATGGAGGGCCCAGATTTCACCGACCGTGGGCTTGCTGCCCTTGTCGCGCGAACGGTCGTAGCCGACAAAGCCGATGATTTTGTTGTCCGCATCGACGGCCACCTGCACCTGCGGCTCGCCGTATTCAATGGCCTCGCGCCAGAAGCTCAGGCCCGAATCGGCATCCTGGGGCTTGAAAAACTCGGCCGGCACCAGCTGGCTGTAGACGGTCTCATTGACGTTGGCATGGAGGGAGGCAATGGTCTTGGCATCGCGCAGGGTGGCGGGACGGATCGTGTAACTGGCCATGGGAACTTGTTGTTGGATTCAGGTCAAAATAGCGGAAAGCAGCGCGCCATGCAATAAAACGTGGCCGGCGATAATACCGCAAGGACTACACAGAACCCCGCAACCCACGACCCATGGCCGAACTCACCATCGTATTCGCCGATTTGACCGGTAGCACGGGCATTTACGAGGCTCTCGGAAACGCCAAAGCCGCCGACGTGGTGACCCAGACCACCCATTGGATCGGCACCCTGAGCCGCTCGCGCGGCGGCCAGGTCATCAAGTACCTGGGGGACGGCGTCCTGCTGGCCTTTGTCGACAACGCGGCCGCGGTCCAGACCGTGACCGAGATGCAGCGTCTGCACAATGAACGCATCAACAGTTGGCCCGCCAACATGAAGTCGATGAAGATCAAGGTCGGGCTGAGCCGGGGCGAAGTCGTGCAGCAGGACGGCGACTGTTTCGGCGATGTGGTCAATGTGGCCGCGCGCCTGAGCGATCTCTCGGGCGCCGACCAGATCCTTTGCACCGAAAGCGTCATCGAACAACTGCCCTTTGACACGGATATCCGCTATCGCAATCTCGGCCCCATGAACATCCGCGGAAAAATGGAACCGATGGTGGTCTACCGCATCGAGTGGCAGCGCGAGGTGCAGACGGATTACTTCACCATGCAGGCCGGGTTGGACACCATGGCCCCCTCGGAGGCCTATCAGTCCAGCAGCCTGAGGCTGACCTGGGCCGACCAGACCATGACTATCGATGTCAGCGACATGCCGCTGTTCCTGGGTCGCGGCAACGACGCCAAATTTTTGGTGAACGACCCCCGCGTGTCCCGGCTGCATGCCCGTATCGAGCAGCGGGGCGACGTGTTCGTGCTGGCCGACGTCAGCAGCTATGGCACCTGGGTCCGTTTTGCCGGCAGCAACTCGGCCCTGGCCTTGCGGCGCCAGGAATGCGTGCTGTTGAACCGGGGCGAGATCGCCCTGGGGGCTTCGTTTGAAGACTACAGCGTGCCAACGGTCAGCTTTACATGCAGTGGCGCCGCCAAGGGCCCCGGCTGAAGGTCCCCGCCCTGGCGCGCAGGCCCGAAGACAGAAGGGTGTTGTCCTGCGCGGCACCGGCGGTCCGCTGGCGGCCGGACTCCATCGCCTTCGCCCGCCCATGCCCACCATGAAAGACACCGTCGAACTGGAATTTGGAGTCATTGCCGACCTGATCCGCCGGCATGCGCAGGACGCACCGTCCCGCCCTGCGCTGGTCGAAGGCGGCCGCGTTCTTGACTATGCCGCCCTCGATGCCTTGATGGACCGCGTGGCCGCCAGCCTGCAGCGCGACGGTCTGCAGCCCGGCGACGCGATTGCCATCTGCGCCGCCGGCTCGGTGAATTACGCCGCCGTGTTCCTGGGCGCCCTGCGCGCCGGCCTGGTGGTGGCCCCGCTGGCCCCGGGCGCCACGCGCGAGAGCCTGCAGGGCATGCTGCAGGATGCCGAGGCCCGCTGGCTGTTCACCGACCGCAGCGCCGCCGACACGGTGGGGC
>Ga0210129_1000191_pt1 | contig 16439 bp, 18 predicted proteins | sample WestPond_Cattail_2_FD_185582 | JGI IMG/M metagenome (GOLD analysis project Ga0210129, IMG submission 185582) | Wetland microbial communities from the San Francisco Bay, California, USA, that impact long-term carbon sequestration -... | ecosystem: Environmental > Aquatic > Marine > Wetlands ... | reverse complement strand
CAAAACCTATATGGGTTGCGGACGTAATTTGGCTTACAGAAAAAGCGTATTTTTCAATAATAAGGGATTTTCATCACACCTTAATTTGAATGCCGGTTATGATGACATCTTTGTTAATGAGGTTGCTACACCTTTTAATACGCGTGTTGAATTGAATCCTGAATCCGTAGTTATGATGGAAGCATACGAAACTGAAAGCCGTTGGCGTGAAGAACGTTCGAATTATCGCTCAACGTGCCGATTATATAAGGGCAAACAACGTTTTTGGCTTGGCTTAGAAACTTGCACACGTATATTGTTTTTGCTTTTTGCCTTTTGCGTTATTATCTATAGTGCAATAGTTCAGCAGTGGGTATTATTAGGATTTTCCGCTTTACTTTATATCCTATATTATGTTTCTCATATAATAATTTTTGATGGCGCAGCTGCTGCGCTTGGTGAGCCTAAGCATTATTTATCTTATTTGAGACGTGATTTCCAACAGTTGTTCGTAACTATAAAAGAGAGAATTATTTATTCATCATCCGAAAAAAGTGAATATGACAGATAATAAAAAAACCGCATTAGCGGTTTTTTTTATGTTTAGAATTCTGTATCCAAATATCCTTTAGGCAACGGTCGGCAATTATAACCCATAGCCATAATTTCGCCGTATGCACCGGCACTTCGTATTGCAATGTAATCACCACGTTTAACTTCATTCAGTTTTTCGCCTTTGGCAAATACGTCAGTTGATTCGCATATCGGACCTACAACGTCGTAAGCTTCTTCTTTCTCGTCGCTTGTCAGGTCTTCTATCTTATGGTGAGCTTGGTACAGTGCCGGACGAATTAAATCTGTAAATCCGGCATCCAATATGGCGAACTTCTTTACCGAACCTTGCTTTACGTAGATAACCTTACTGATGAGGCTTCCGCATTGACCTACTATACTTCGTCCCAATTCGAAATGCAACGTTTGTCCGTCTCGTAATTTCAGATTCTTATGGAACGTATCAAAATAATCTTTGAAGCTAGGTATGGGATTAGCGTCGGGATTATCATAATCAATGCCCAATCCACCGCCTACATTAATATGTTTAAGCCTAATATCGAATTTGTCCTGTAATTCGTTAACGCGTTTGCTGAGAGCGGCAAAGTCATCCATCATCAGTATTTGTGAGCCTATATGGAAATGTAAACCTTCAATGGCAATATGATTCATGTTTTGCGCTTTTGCAATTACATGCTCCATAAGTTCCATATTGATACCGAATTTGTTTTCGTCAAGTCCGGTCGTTATATATGCATGCGTATGTGCCCCGACATTAGGATTTATACGGAATGCTATATGTGCCGTCATATTTTTTTCGGTAGCTATATGGTTTATTACATCCAATTCGGCTTCCGATTCCACATTGAAGCAAAATATCTTTTTATCAAGTCCTAATTCTATTTCCTCATCACTCTTACCTACACCCGCAAATACTATCTTATCGGCAGGAAAACCACATGCTATCGCCATCTCTATTTCCGGTCCGCTTACGCAATCCGCACCGAATCCGGCTTTACTGATTATCTTCAGCACCTTGGGATTTGCATTGGCTTTAACGGCATAATGAACGATGCTGTTGGGATAGTCCGACAATCTCTGTTTGATAGTGTCAAGCGTAGTCTGTAATATATTAGTATCGTAATAATAGAATGGCGTTTTTACGCTCTTGAATTTCTCTATCGGGAAACAACTTTTTGTCATCATTTTTTGTTGTTGAAAAGTATGTTACTTAATGACTGCAACGCAGCTTTTTTATCACTCTCACGTATTAAGAATGAAATATTGTAGTTACTGCCACCATACGAAACCATGCGTACCGGTATGTCTTTCATTGCGTCTAGCGATAGTGATTCAAAACCTATGTTTTTCCATTGCAAGTCGCCTACAACGCATACAATGCACATGTTGTTATCAACGGTGACTGTACCGTATTTTCTTAAATCATCCAATATCTCTTGTAGATGTTGCGTATTGTCTATTGTGACAGATACGCCAACCTCCGAAGTACATATCATATCAATTGACGTTTGATAACTTTCAAATATTTCAAATACCTTACGCAGGAAACCGTAGGCCAACAGCATGCGCCCTGATTTGATGCGAATAGCAGTAATGTTATCTTTGGCGGCAACAGCTTTTATCTTATGTTTTTCCGTTTGGTTACTAATCAGTGTGCCCGGAGCGGAAGGATCCATTGTGTTCAACAAACGTACCGGGATGTTGGCAAATTTAGCCGGTTGCACGCAAGTAGGGTGCAGAATTTTTGCACCGAAATAAGCCAACTCTGCTGCTTCTTCAAAATGCAGATGCCTTACAGGAGACGTCTTGTCAACTACGCGCGGGTCATTATCGTGCATTCCGTCAATATCCGTCCATATTTGTATTTCGTCAGCTTTGATGGCGACGCCTACCAAACTTGCGGTATAGTCGCTTCCACCACGTTTCAGATTGTCAACTTCATCGTAAGCGTTGCGGCAGATAAAGCCTTGCGTAATATATATGTCGGCATCCTTATGTGCCTCCAACAGTTCGTTGATATGTTTCTGAATATAAGCAGGGTCCGGTTCTCCGTTCTTATCTGTGCGCATGTATTCAAGAGCCGGTATGAGTATTGACTTTATACCTTGTTCTTGCAAGTAATAATTCATCATAGTGGTTGAAATCAACTCACCTTTCGACAACACTGATTTTTCTTCGAACAGAGTGAACAGCTCTTTGGTGAAAGTGCGTAATTCATCAAAATGTCCTTTTATTATGTTCCATGCTTTTTGTTTATATTCTTCGGTAGAAAATAATTCATTCAGGTGCTCTTTGTATGTATTTTCCAGTTTATTGATAATATCATTGGCACCTTCAGGGTTCTTTTTGTACAGGTAGTTGGAAATTTCCACTAATGTGTTGGTTGTTCCCGACATAGCAGAAAGAACTACAATTTTCCTCTCTCCGTCGTTGATGAGTTTAGCCACATCTTTCATTCTTTGGGCTGAGCCGACGGATGTTCCTCCAAACTTTAAAACTTTCATCTCTTTTGTATTATAACTTTATATTTTCATTTAATTCTATCTCATTTAAGTGGTGATCTTCAACGCGATAAACCTTGGCAGGATAATTCTCTACCAATTGTAAATTATGGGTACTCATTACGACTGTTGAACCTTGTTGGCTGATAGATCTTAACAGTTCTACAATATGTCGTCCCGTTTCCACGTCCAAATTACCTGTAGGTTCATCGGCGAGTATCAATGCCGGATTATTCAATATAGCCCGTGCTATTACTATACGTTGTTGTTCGCCGCCGCTTAATTGGTTGGGAAGTTTATTGTATTTTTCAGGCAACCCCACTTCAAACAGTACTTCCTGTATACGGTCGTCTATTTTCTTTTTATCTTTCCAGCCGGTAGCTTCCAGTACAAATTTCAAATTTTCATATATGGTACGATCGGTTAATAGTTGGAAGTCCTGAAAAACGATTCCCAATTTACGGCGCAATTGCTGTATCCTGTTATTCTTTATGTTTTTCAGATTATAATCAAGTACGCTGGCTTCACCTTCATTGATAGGCAATTCGGCATAAATAGTTTTCAAAAAACTTGTTTTGCCTGCGCCTACTTTTCCGATTATATATATAAATTCTCCCGATCTAACCTCAAGATTAACATCGGAAAGTACACATACGTCCCCTTGATTAAAACTTACATTTTCATATTTTATCAGATTGTCGTCCATGGTTTATGGTATTTATTCTTTATGTCTTTTCTTTAATTCGTTAGCCAAATCCTCAATACGATAGCCCTTTGATGTAAGCAACACGATGAGGTGGTAAATTAAATCCGAACCTTCATATATTAGTCGGTCGTCAGTACCGTTTGTGGCTTCAATTACAGTCTCAACAGCTTCTTCGCCAACTTTTTGAGCCATTCGGTTTACACCTGAATTGAAAAGTGATGTAGTGTATGAACCTTCAGGCATTTCGGCATGGCGTTTGTCGATGAAATCTTGCAGATAGTTGAGGAAAAGGATGTCATTTTTATTTTCTTCGTTCCAGCAAGTGTCGGCACCAGTGTGGCAGACAGGACCGTCCGGGATAGCCTTAATTAATAAGGTATCGTTGTCGCAATCGCTTTTGATGTCAACCACATGCAAGTAGTTACCGCTTGTTTCGCCTTTAGTCCACAGGCATTTTCGTGAACGACTGTAGAAAGTTACTAACTTAGTCTCTACTGTCTTTTTGTAAGCTTCCTCGTTCATGAACCCGAGCATCAAAACCTTTTGCGTATAACTGTCTTGAATAATTGCCGGAATTAATCCGTTCATCTTCTGAAAATCTAAATTATCCATATCTTTTTTATTTGCTATTGTCTTACATTTATTCCGTTGTCGCAAAGATAAGACTTTAATTCCGAAATCTTTATTTCTCCGAAGTGAAAAACACTTGCAGCCAATGCAGCATCTGCTTTCCCTTTAACGAAAGCATCTTTAAAATGTTCCATTTTACCTGCTCCGCCACTTGCTATCACGGGGATAGGGAGAATATCAGCCAATTGTGACAATTCTTCGTTGGCATAACCTTCTTTCACTCCGTCGTGATCCATGCTTGTGAATAATATTTCTCCGGCACCGCGATCGGCTGCTTCTTTAGCCCATGAAAACAGTTCTTTGTCCGTCTTTATGCGGCCGCCGTTAAGATAACAGAGCCAACGTTCGTCAGGTTGCTTTTTTGCATCTATGGCAACAACGCAGACCTGCGCACCGAAATTCTTTGATATTTCATTTATAAGATTCGGGTTGCGGATGGCCGATGAATTTATTGACACCTTGTCGGCACCGGCTTGCAGAAGTCGTTCCACGTCACTTATCTCATCTATTCCGCCTCCAACGGTGAACGGTATGCTCAAGTTTGCAGCAACGCGTTTCACCAGTTCGGTGAATGTTTTGCGCCCTTCAAAACTTGCTGTTATATCCAGAAACACAAGTTCGTCCGCTCCCTGGTCGCTGTATGCTTTACCTAGTGCTACCGGGTCACCGGCTTCACGCAAATGCACGAAGTTGGTACCCTTTACCGTTGTGCCGTCCTTAATATCCAAACAAGGAATAATTCTTTTTGCTAACATAATTTCTTCCTTACAAAAATTGTTGTAAATCTTTTAATTGTATTCGTCCTTCATAAATGGCTTTGCCGAAGATCACAGCCGGAATTCCTGCATCTTCCAAATCTTTAATATCATCAATGTTGCCGATACCTCCGCTTGCAATCAGATAGAGCTTCGGGAACTGTGCCAAAATCTCTTTATACAGTGATGTTGACGGACCTTGCAACATACCGTCTTTCTCTATGTCGGTACATATAACTTTTGTAATACCTTCTTTGATATATCCGTCAAGATAAGTCGTTAAGTCGGTTTCGGTGTTTTCCTGCCAGCCGTTAATAGCAATTTTTTTGTCTTTTGCATCAGCTCCGAGAATAACACGTTCGGGAGTATACTTGCTTATCCATCCCTTGAACTTATCCGGCTCTTTCAAGGCAATGCTTCCGCCTGTAATCATTTGCGCTCCGCTGTTGAATGCGATGCGCAAGTCTTCATCCGATTTGATGCCTCCACCGAAGTCAATTACTAAATCAGTATTATTTGCCACCTTTTCCAATACCTTATAATTAACGATGTGTTTTGCTTTTGCCCCGTCAAGGTCTACTATATGCAGACGCTTTATGCCGTTATCTTCAAAAGCTTTTGCCACTTCCTCCGGGTTCTCATTGTATACCTTTTTAGTATCATAATCGCCTTTTGAAAGCCTTACGCATTTGCCGCCTATTATATCAATGGCAGGTATTATTTCTATCATAAAGTCAAGTCAATGAAGTTCTTTAATATTATTTCGCCCACCGAACCGCTCTTCTCAGGGTGAAACTGTGTGGCAAAGAAGTTATCTTTGTGCAGTGCCGCGCTGAATGGAAGTATATATTCGGTTGTCGCTGCAGTATATTGGTTAACTGGAACATAATAGCTGTGCACGAAATACACGAACTCGGGTTTTTCGAAACCTTTAAACAAGTCGCTTTTAGTGTCGGTTATGGTGTTCCATCCCATGTGTGGAACTTTATCTTCGTGCTTTGTTGAGTGGAAGAGTTTCACGTCTGTATCGAACAATCCCAAGCATTTGGCGTCGTTCTCTTCTGAATGACGGCACATCAGTTGCATGCCTAAGCAGATGCCGAGTACCGGTTGCTTAAGGTCGCATATCAGTTGATCCAATTTATGTTCTCGCAAATAATCCATTGTGGTTGAAGCCTCGCCAACACCGGGGAATATTACGCGGTCGGCTTTTGTAAGCAATTCTTTGTCATCGGTGATTTCAGCTTCAATGCCCAAGCGTTTCAGCGCATAAGTCACAGAATAAATGTTACCTGCATTGTATTTGACTATAGCAATTTTCATTTTGTCAATTGAATATTACCGTTTTATTTTTGTATACTAATATCTTTCTTTCAATATGCTTTTTCACAGCCCTTGAAAGTACAATCTTTTCCAAATCCTTACCTTTCAGCACTAATGATGCCGGCGTATCTTTGTGTGTTATGCGAACTACATCCTGCTCGATGATAGGTCCTGCATCCAAGTCTTTTGTGACGTAATGGCTGGTGGCGCCGATAATTTTAACACCGCGCTCGTATGCCTGGTGATACGGTTTGGCACCTACGAAAGCCGGCAGGAATGAGTGATGGATGTTTATTATCTTATCAGGATAAGATGTAATCATTTCTTCTGATATAACCTGCATGTAGCGAGCCAGAACTATAAAAGTTATCTTGTTCTTTTTCAAAAGTTCAAGTTCTTTTTTCTCCTGTTCCGCTTTATTTTCTTTTGTAATAGGAAATACGTAATAAGGTATGTCGAAGCGTTCCGCAACGTGTTGCAAGTCGGGGTGATTGCTGATGATTAGCGGCAGTTCCACGTTCCATTCGCCTGTGGTGTAACGTGCCAGCATATCATAAAGGCAGTGCGACATTTTTGAAACGAATATAGCCATACGTGGCTTTTCGTTGCTTAAGTACAGCCTGAATTGCATGTTGTATTTTTGTGCATAAAGAGTATTAAAGTAATCATTTATTTTTTCCTTCGGTATAAGGAAATCGTCCAACTCCCATTCGATACGCATAAAAAATACATTTTCGATATGATCAACGTATTGATCCAAGTAAATAATGTTTCCTTTGTTGATAGTTAAGAAATTTGTCACATCTGCGATGATGCCCGGTTTATCAGGGCAATGGAGCAATATCGTAGCGGAGTTTTTGTCGTTTTGCATATTAATTCGTTTATACCTATTTCTTACATGCAAAGATAGATATTTATTACAAGACGGCATAAAAAAATATTTTTTTTCTGTGAAATACATTGATAATTGAAAAATATGTCTACCTTTGCGCAACGAAAACATAATGAGGTGCGTTAGTTCAGCTGGTTAGAATACATGCCTGTCACGCATGGGGTCATGGGTCCGAGTCCCATACGCACCGCACAAAATTTATAGTAATCGCCGTAACTACAATATTACGGCGATTTTTTTATTATACCGTATATCAAATAAAGAAATCGAATGACCGAGTCGGAAGTTAGAAAACTATTGAGATTAATGAAGGAACAAAGCTCACAGGCGGCTTTTCATAGTTTTTATGATATGATTTACGACAGATTGTTCCGCATAGCTTATTATTATACAAAGCACGAAGAATGGTCACAAGAAATTGTGCTTGATGTTTTCATGAAGCTGTGGAATCAACGTGAAACATTGCTTGATGTGAAAAATATTGAGGATTATTGTTTTGTGTTGGTGAAGAATACATCTCTGAACTATATGGAAAAAGAATCTAAATATTCGATTTGCAATATAGATATATCCACCGTATCTGATGAAACTGAGTCACCCGAAGACGTTGCTATTACCGAAGAATTGTTTGCTTTGTATGTCAAGGCTCTCGATCGTTTGCCCGAGCGTTGCCGTGAGGTTTTTATACGTGTCCGCGAAGAGAAGCAAAGTTATGAACAGGTCGCAAAAGAACTGAATATCAGTGTAAAAACGGTAGATGCACAAATACAAAAAGCAACGATTCGTTTGCGTGAAATCATCCAAAAGTTTTATTCTTGCTAATCTTTATATATTATAGGTTCTTGATATTATAACATTTATTAACTAAATGGGCATAGGGAGATTTTTATTCATTACTGTCTTTATGGTTGAAAAAAGATAATAATGAAATATTCAAAAGACAAATGGGATAGGATATTGGATAAGTTGATATCTTCCACTCGCTCCCCGCGAGGACGTTTTTCGGCTAAGGCTACCTATCCGTTGTTGGAAAAGAAGTTGTTTACCAATAAACCACGTCGGTTATTTTTACGGCGGTCCATCGCAATAGCCGCCGCCATAGCAGTCTTTTGCATTCCTGCCTGGTGGATATATAAGCATATCGCCACCGAGCAGACTATGCACATAGATGCACTTTCGGAGATTAAAACGGTGCATTTGCCAGACGGTACAAGCGTGACATTGAATCATTTTTCAACACTGACGCTTGCTAAGGCATTCAGAAAAGATAAACGTGAGGTAATCCTCGACGGGGAAGCATACTTTGAAGTAGCGAAAGACCATAAACATCCTTTTACGGTGAAGACGAGAAATATGGATGTGCAGGTTCTCGGAACTCATTTCGACGTTAATGCTTACAGGCGCAATGCAGAAGTGAAAACGATGTTGTATGAAGGCTCAGTCGCTGTAAAATGTAATGAAAAGTCGGCCTTGCTGAAGCCGGGAGAAATGGCTGTGTACAATAAAAGCAATCATATTTTAAGGCAAAAAGCTATACCAGATGTGTCCGATTATATTTCATGGATTAAGGGACAATATATTTTTAATAATTCATCCATAAATGATGTTGCTGTCGAACTGTCGAACTCATTCGGCGTAAACATAGTCATACCCGATAAACATTTGCAGCAGTTCCGTATTACGGCAAGGTTTTGCCACGGTGAAAATTTAACAACAATACTAACAATACTTCATGAAGCAGGCTATTTTGAATATTCGGTTGACAGAAACCGTATTATGCTATGCCCCAAAGTAAAATAATATGATGAAACAGACTATTTCAATTAAATTTTTGTTTAGACTTTTTCTGCTAATATGCCTAATATTAGTTACTAACATGAGTGTGCATGCTCAGAATCTTTCGCGGCGGTTATCAGTGAGTTTCCATAATGTCTCATTGACTGATTTTACAAAGTACGTAGAGAAAAAGACGGGCTGCACATTCATTTACAGTGAAAATGTTCGCCTTGAGCGACCCATCAATTTTAACTTGAATGCCTCATAAAAAAGGTTCTTGACAGAGCGTTTAACGACCAACCTATCGGTTACCGAATAAGCGGGAGTTACATTTTCTTGCAAAAGAAACAGAACAGTATCAGAAAAAAAGAAGACCGTGTTCTTCCCCGACAAAAACGCCGCTATACCATCAGCGGTTATGTCACCGATTGCAGTTCGTCGGAAACATTAATCGGAGCCAATGTCATTTCGCATAACACTCATCAGGGTACAGCTTCAAACTCTTATGGATATTATAGTATTACGGTGCCGGAAGGAGAGACCGATTTAAACTTTTCTTATTTGGGCTATGCAGCAAAGAATTGCAAATTCAGACTTCATAAAGATACTTTGATAAATGTACGTTTATCGAGTGACAATAGATTGAAGGAAATTATCGTAACTTCCAAACAAGATGAAGCCGGCATTCTTGCCACCGGCATGGACGCAATAGACATACCTGTAGACCAGATAAAACATACTCCTGCTCTGTTGGGCGAAACGGACGTTATGCGCACAATACAGCTATTACCCGGCATACAGTCGGGCACTGCGGGTACGGCTGGTTTGTATGTGCGTGGTGGCAATGCCGACGAGAATCTTATTTTGCTCGATGGCATACCTGTATATAAAGTAGACCATCTGTTCGGCTTTTTCTCCGTCTTTACACCTGAAGCCATGAAGAAAGTTACTTTTTTCAAAGGCTCTTTTCCAGCTCGTTTTAACGGGCGTTTGTCGTCTGTAATAGATGTCCGCACCAAAGACGGCGATATGAATCACTATCACGGTAATTTGGCTATCGGCTTGCTAACAAGCCGATTTAATTTTGAAGGACCTATAGTTAAAGGGAAAACGTCTTTTAATCTGTCGGCTCGCCGGAGTTATAGCGATTTGGTTGCTCGCCCTTTTATGTCGAAAGATGAAAAGTTCGGTTATTATTTTTATGACTTCAACTTCAAGCTTAATCATAAATTCTCCGATTTCGACCGCCTCTATTTGAGTTATTACCAAGGGCGTGATTGCATGAATGAAAATGATTACGATACGAATACATATAATAAACATACATATTACGACAGGTACGGCATGAATATGGCATGGGGCAATTCCATTACTTCGCTCAGGTGGAACCATGTCTTTAACGACCGTTTGTTTTGCAATACCACTGTTGCGCTCAATAATTACAAGATACATTTGATGAGCTACGATAACGATGAGGTCGGCGCCAATGCATACGAAAACAGTACGTCGCACTATAATTCAAACATTAAGGATCTTAACGTCCTCACCGACTTCGATTATTACCCTTCAACGGCGCATCATGTCAAGTTCGGTGCCGGATATATTTATCATGTCTTTTGTCCCGAAGTGACCAATGTTCAATGCAAAGATAAAGGAAGTGGTACACTTCCAATAGACACGGTTTATAATTCTCCCAACCATGATATTTATGCTCATGAGGTTTCGGCTTATGCCGAGGATAACTGGAAGATAAACGACAGGCTTCAGGCTAATTGGGGCTTCGACCTTTCTGCATTTCATGTGCAGGGTAAAAGCTATTATTCATTCCAACCACGTTTATCTTTTCGTTATCAGTTGACAAACTCTGTAGCATTAAAGGCTGCATACACAAAAATGACGCAATATGTGCATTTGCTTACGTCGATGCCGATAACCATGCCCACCGATTTATGGGTGCCGGTAACGAAAAAGGTACGACCAATGCAGGCAAATCAGTTCTCTGTTGGAGGATATTATACAGGATTGAAGAATTGGGAAATATCTGCCGAGGCTTATTACAAGTCCATGAACAATGTGCTTGAATATAAGGACGGCGTGAGTTTTCTCGGCTTTTCATCCGATTGGGAGAATCTTGTTGAGATGGGGCACGGACGTGCTTTTGGCATTGAATTCATGTTGCAGAAGAAGGTAGGCAATAACACAGGTTGGTTGTCGTATACATTGTCGAAGAGCGATAGAAAATTCAGCAAGGGTGGAATTAACGGCGGCGAGCGTTTCCCTTACGCCTATGATCGGAGGCACACTATAAACATTGCATATAATCGTAAATTCAGTTCGCGGTTCGATATAGACCTTACGTGGATGTTCTACACCGGCGGGACTACATCTTTAGCGTTAAAGAAGAGCGCAATAATTATTCCCGATTGTGGTCGTTCGTACTATAGCAAAAATGTAGGGGATGGAGTAACGGAGGTCGATTATGTGCCTCATCGCAATAACTATCGTTTGCCGTCGAGCCACACATTGTGCTTAGGTTTTAATTTTCATAAAAAAACAAAGCACGGCATGCGTACATGGAATATCAGTCTTTACAACGCGTACGACGCCATGAATCCTACATTGATTTACCGTAAAACCAGTGAATGGTACGGCTCTTTACCTTCTTCCGGGGGTAAACTTGTCAAATACACGCTTCTTCCTTTTATTCCGTCTTTTACATACATATATAGTTTTTAAAGATATCCCGATTATGAAAAAGAAAATATTTACGATACTCAGTGTTTTGATAACAATTCTCTTTGTCACTTCATGTGAAAACGATATGCCGATTACTCATAATGAGAAGTTTGAGCGGTTGGTGATGAATGCTTTTATCGATGCCGATTCAACAAACAATGTGTTATATCTCAATCTCACCGGAGCGGATTCTGCACTTGTAGTTAAAGATGCGCATATTGAAGTGCGTGTCAACGGCGAACTGAAAGAGAAGGAAGCTGCATCATCAAGAAATAAATATCCTGTAAAAACGCAGTTCCATCAAGGAGATGTAGTTCGTATAGACGCATATACAAACGATAATAAATATCATGTCTGGGTGGAAGAGACGGTGCCGCATTCCGTTGGATTCGTAGCCTTGGATACGGCTCATGTATATAAAAAATTCAATAGTAATTCCCACGCAGGTGGTGATTCCGGAATAGGAAATATCTGGCAATATAAGATTTCTTTTAAAGATAATAGCGGAGATGTAAATTACTATCGCCTGTATATGGAACGTTTCATAAAAAAAGAAACTATATACAAATATGTGGCAGAGTGGCCTGATGTTTACAAAGAAGATACGGTAATATATTACAGACCTGACTACGGTTCGGATTATATGTGTTATGAAGATCCGATTATGATGGACGGGCATACAATATCTGCTGATGGTGATAATGATTTTGGTGAATACCTGCCGACATTGCAAGCTACGGAAAATATTTATGGCGTATTCAACAATAATCGTTTCAAGGGCAAGTCATGTACGTTGACTGTCTATGATGATTTGCACTCTTATCCGCTTTATCAGCATTCTGTCGATACAGAAGAGAAAACAGAAGAAACGACGATATGTCCTATAGATGAAATATTCTTTGTTCAAAGCATTACCGAATCAGAATATTATTATCTTAAAGCGTTGAATTTATATCGGTCTTCGGATTATCAAGATAATGATGACCTTTCCGGTCCTATAAAGTTTCCAACAAATGTTCACGGAGGCACAGGCATGGTAGGCTTCAGCTCTTCGGCTTCAAAGTATATTCGTTTGCAGGGGAAATATAATTAAACACGGAATGATGTAATTACTCAAATATTCTCCTTGTATTCGTTAGGCGTTACACCGACACACTTTTTAAAAAGTCGACTAAAATATTGCGGATATTCAAACCCCAGCTCGTATGCAATTTGACTCACCGATTTGTTCTTGTCGTACATCTTTTCTTTCGCCACTTCAATCAATTGCAATTGAATGTGCTCTTGCGGACTTTTACCGGTTTCTTTTTTAAGTAAATCTCCAAAATAATTGGGAGACAAATTCAGCTTGTCAGCACAGTATTTTACGGTTGGCAATCCGGAGGATAGTGGCAAATCAGACTTGAAATATGTATATATCAATTTCTCAAATCTGCTTAGTATATCGCTATTCACATGCTTACGAATTATAAACTGACGTTCGTAAAATCTCGTACAATAGTTCAAAAATAACTCGATATTTGAGACAATAAGCTGTTGACTGTGGTTGTCTATATTATGATTTAATTCCAATTCTATATTATGGAAGCACTCCATAACGATTTCTCTTTCTTGTTCCGAAAGGTGCAAAGCCTCAGAAACCTCATATAAGAAAAACGTATAATTTTGCATAGAATGACTCAAAGATGTACCTCGCAGCAAATCCGGATGGAACATCAATGCCCAACCTTTAGGCGTATACGGTCGTTTGTTCTCAACGGTAAGAATCTGATTAGGAGCAAGAAACACTAATGTTCCTTCCTGATAATCATAATAATTTCGACCGTATTTAAGATCTCCGCATTTTACATCTTTCAAAAAGACAATGTAGAATCCGAAGCTTTGAGCTGATGGAAGATCATTATGATAAGCCGTTTTAGAAAAATCTATGATCGAAACTAATGGGTGCAGCGTTTCAACTCCCCTCATCTTATTATACTCATCAATCGTTTCGTATTTTTTTACATTATCCATAGCTATTCTACTTTTTGTTTTGTACAAAGTTATACGTTTCTATCTTATAAACAAGAAGTTAACGACAATATCAGTAAAATGTATACAACAAACAGTAATATGTTTTATAGCTGATGATCATAATCCCAGTAAAAGTGATTAAGACTTTTCGGAACTTACCGTATAGTCCTATCGAAAGAGCAAAAAGCAACAAAGAAAGTTCAATCGACGATGGTAAAGTTACATTCAAAAATTTTAAATATGAGCTTATTTAATTCAACGGACTAATACTATTGAAATGATAGTGCGTCACTTTATATCTTTATATTGTTTCGGTGAGACCCCAACTTCTCTCTTAAAGAACTTACCGAAAAAAGATTGAGATGGGAAATTCAATTCATCAGCGATTTGCTGTACAGTAAAATCGGATGACTTTAAAAGAGTTTTTGCTTCCAATATCACATAATCATCTACCCATTGGCGAGGAGTTCTTCCACTTCCGTTTTTCACAGATGCAGCCAAATATTTGGTTGTCAAACATAATTTACCAGCGTAAAACTTTAGTTCACGATGATTCTTATAATGTTTCTGCACCAGCTTTAAAAACTCATCTACAATGATTTCCATTCTTGGTTTTCGATTTTTTTCTGTTTGCTTATGTAAATAGTACCCCATTCCGTAAAAGAATGCTATGGTAAGATGGTTGACAATCATTTTTTGATTAAAATCATCTTCTGTATTATGTATTACATCCATTACCATGCGATGATAATCTTTAAGCCCATTTAACATAAGGTCGTTGAGGGGAACATAAGGCGTATTCAATATAGATAAAAATACGGAGACACCATCCAATAAATTGATCTTTTCTAGAAACTGCTTGGTCATTATAATGAAGAAACCTTCAAAATCTTCGCTCGGCTTCTCAAACTGCACTATCTGATCTGGTAATAAAACAAGCATGCCGGGAGCCTTAACATTGACGGAAGCCAAATTAATATTCCCATTAATTTCGCCTTTTGCGCAAACGCATGTTATAGTAAAATCATTTTTATGAGGATAATCTATACTCATTACAGAAGGATAATTATCCGTTAAATAGATTTCATCTTTAATTGCTGTTGTTTCTTCAGAAACTTCCAAAGTGGAATACAAATTCGTTTTGCTCATGTCTTTCTGTTTTAATGTTATAATTAGACCACAAATCTATTCGCTTTTTCAACTAAATGCAAACAAAAAGGGCAAATAGTCCAATTCTTCTTCTTCTTATCCCTTGTTTTCAGCACCATACAAACGTACTTTTGCCTCGTTCTTAAGTAATAAGGCATACAAACACTGAAAAAATAATAAAGATGAAAGTAAAAGACAAAGTCATTATTGTTACCGGTGGAGGTAACGGATTAGGTCGAGAATTAGTAATTACCATTCTTCGTAAAGGCGGTAAGGCCGTTGCTGTTGACATAAATAGCCATGTACTTCATTCCAATATTGGCTTGATACAACATGCATTTGTGTTATGGTGAAGTACTTGTTTATTTCATCGAAAGTGGCAACCGTACCTGCCCGGCGGCAACTGACTACTGCCGCACCTACTTTCATCTGTTTGTGACCAACATGTATTATTTAGGTCTCAACGCCATTTTCTCCAAGTGTTTTTGCAACCTCGGAAAGAGCGGTTAATGTACAACCTTTTGCATTTGGACTACCGTTAATCAATAAAACTTTTATATTCTGCTGTTTTTAATATTTCCCAATTACTATCTTATTATTTCATTCTCATTATCCATTCCGTAACTTCTTTTTGAGATGTTATCATTCTACGCTGATCGGATGCGTGAAAACGTATTTCCTTTTCATTTGAAAAAATAGCACCTTTACATGCAGCTTTCATATCATTGATAACTGTACCCGGCCAACCTGCATTAGTCATGAAAGGAACAACGATTTTTCCTTCCCATTTATTAGAATAGAGAAAAGTTGAAACAACCGGAGCCATTGTATACCACCATGTAGGGGTCCCGATGATGATCCTCCGGTAATCTGCGATTTTACTTTTCAAAGACTTAATTGCCGGCCTAATCTGGTTATCAACCTCGTCTTTACCTTGTTCAACAATATCGTCATAAGAACCGGTATAAGGTACTAAAGGCTCTATCTCTGCAATATCAGCACCTAATATCTTTTGAATATTTTGAGCTATACCTTTAGTATTTCCACTTAATGAGTAATATACTATTAAAGTTTTTATTTCATTCTGATCTTTATCAGTTTTACTAACTGTATTATTCATATCATGTTTGTTATCCTAATTAATTTTTTATAATATATGCGATTCATCTCAAAGAGTATTTAATATATCATCTACAATCTGAGGCACTGTCAAGTAGTTCTCTTTGAGTACTTCATCTACAGAATAACGATCAATAAATTTTTTCTTTATCCCGAAATTTAGTACTTTCATTGTTGTAGGTCCGTAATAACTAGGGTCTACTGAATTATAATTTATTACAGTATTCAGGAATTAGATATATAATGTCTAATTGCCATTGACTTTTTAATCTATCAAGTACAAGTCT
>Ga0210129_1000190_pt1 | contig 16450 bp, 14 predicted proteins | sample WestPond_Cattail_2_FD_185582 | JGI IMG/M metagenome (GOLD analysis project Ga0210129, IMG submission 185582) | Wetland microbial communities from the San Francisco Bay, California, USA, that impact long-term carbon sequestration -... | ecosystem: Environmental > Aquatic > Marine > Wetlands ... | reverse complement strand
TTCGCGCCTTGGAGCGGTCCGGCGGCGCTCATGCGACCACTTTCAAGGATTTACCAGCCGCCTGGTGGTCCAGCGCGGCCTTGATGAAGGCGTTGAACAACGGATGTCCGTTCCAGGGCGTGGACTTGAATTCCGGGTGAAACTGCACGCCGACGAACCAGGGGTGGACGCTCTGCGGCAGCTCGACGATTTCGGTCAGGTGCTCGCGCTGCGTCAGGGCCGAGATCACCAGGCCGGATTTGCGCAAGGCGTCGAGGTAGTTGACATTGGCTTCATACCGGTGGCGGTGCCGCTCCGTCACGACATCGCCGTAGATCTTGTGGGCCAGCGTGCCCTTGGCCACATCCGAGCTTTGCGCGCCCAGCCGCATGGTGCCGCCCAGATCAGAGTTGGCATCGCGGGTCTTGATGCTGCCGTCGGCGTCTTTCCACTCGGTGATCAAGGCGATCACCGGGTTGGGGCTGCCGGGTTCGAACTCGGTGCTGTTGGCATTCTCCAGGCCGGCCACATGGCGGGCGAACTCGATGGTGGCGACCTGCATTCCCAGGCAGATGCCCAGGTACGGCACCTTGTTTTCGCGGGCAAAACGGGCGGTGTTGATCTTGCCCTCGATGCCGCGTTTGCCGAAGCCGCCGGGCACCAGGATGGCGTCGTACTTGGCCAGGCGCGAAACGGTCTCGTCGGTGATGGTTTCCGAGTCCACATGCTCGATCTTCACGCGCACATGGTTTTTCATGCCGGCATGGCGCAAGGCTTCGTTGACCGATTTGTAGCTGTCGCTCAACTCCACATACTTGCCGACCATGGCAATCGTGACATCGCCCTGCGGGTGTTCGGTCTCGTACACCAGCTCGTCCCAGCGTTTGAGGTTGGCCGGCGGCGTGTTCAGGCGCAGCTTGTCGCAGATCAGGCCGTCCAGGCCCTGCTCGTGCAGCATGCGCGGCACCTTGTAGATGGTGTCCACATCCCACATGGAGATCACGCCCCACTCGGGCACGTTGGAGAACAGCGAAATCTTGGCCCGCTCGTCTTCCGGAATCGGGCGGTCGGCGCGGCAGACCAGCGCGTCGGCCTGGATGCCGATCTCGCGCAATTGTTTGGCCGTGTGCTGGGTCGGTTTGGTTTTGAGTTCGCCGGCCGCGGCGATCCACGGCACGTAGCTCAAATGGACAAAGGCGCTGTTGTTGGCGCCCAGTTTGAGGCTCATCTGGCGCACGGCTTCCAGAAAGGGCAGGGATTCGATGTCGCCCACGGTGCCGCCGATCTCGACGATGGCCACATCCACGGCTTCCGGGGTGTCGATGCGAGCGCCGCGACGGATGAACTCCTGGATCTCGTTGGTGACATGGGGGATGACCTGCACGGTCTTGCCCAGGTAATCGCCGCGGCGCTCTTTCTCGAGCACGCTCTTGTAGATCTGGCCGGTGGTGAAGTTGTTGGTCTTGCGCATGCGCGTTTCAACGAAACGCTCATAGTGGCCAAGATCCAGGTCGGTTTCGGCGCCGTCGTCGGTGACGAACACCTCGCCGTGCTGGAACGGCGACATGGTGCCCGGATCGACGTTGAGATAGGGATCCAGCTTGATCAAAGTGACTTTGAGGCCCCGCGATTCCAGAATCGCAGCTAAGGAGGCTGAGGCGATTCCCTTGCCAAGGGAGGACACCACACCGCCGGTGACGAAGACAAATTTGGTCATGTCAGGGGGAGCTACACGCTCAGGGAGGTGGTAAACGGAGATTATAGGCGTCAGGCTGGCGATACCGGCGATCTGCGTTGTCAGGTGCCACGGTGGGGCGGCGTGAAAGCGTTTCCGCTTTGCTGCGCTCGCAGGTGTAGGCAGGGCAGGCGGTCCGGGCGTGCGACCGGTGGCGCGCCCAAATGGCCTCGAAGGTGGGTGGCGTGAACCCTACTCTGAGACGTTGCGCTCAAAGGCGTGGGCAGGGCAGGCGGTCCGGGCATCCGTTCTCCGACCCACGCTCGCGGGCTGATGTTGCGGAACTCGCATACCATTGCGTCAACACCGTGACGCGCGCAGTGTCTGTGGCAACCGCGAATGGGGCCTGCGCCCGGACACCCAGACCACCTACCCTACAGCGGTGCTGGCGTGCGACCGGTGGCGCGCCCGCCTTGCGCGAGGTCGACCTCGCCAGCCCGAAACCGTCGAGTGCGGCCGGGCTACCCGCAAGCTCTGCTACATTGCGGGCCATGGACGACCTTGCTGGAAAACACATTGTTCTGGGGCTCACCGGCGGCATTGCCTGCTACAAGGCGGCCGAGCTGTGCCGGGCGCTGATCAAGGAGGGGGCGACGGTCCAGGTGGTGATGACGGCGGCGGCGGAGCACTTCATCACGCCAGTCACCATGCAGGCGCTCTCGAACCGGCCGGTTTACGACTCGCAGTGGGATGCCCGCGAGGCCAACAACATGCCGCACATCAACCTGAGCCGGGAGGCCGATGCTTGTCTGATCGCGCCGTGCAGCGCCGATTTCATGGCCAAGCTGCTGCACGGGCGGGCCGACGACCTGCTGAGCCTGCTGTGCCTGGCCCGGCCTATTGGCCAGGTGCCTTTGTTGCTGGCGCCGGCCATGAACCGCGAAATGTGGGCCCATCCGGCGACGCAGCGCAACGTGGCCCAGCTCAAGGCCGATGGCGCCCATGTGTTCGAGGTCGGCGTGGGCGAGCAGGCCTGCGGCGAAACCGGCGACGGGCGCATGCTCGAACCGGAAGAATTGCTGGAGGAGGTGATTGCCTTCTTCGCGCCCCAATCCCTGCTCGGACAGCGCGTGCTGGTGACGGCCGGGCCGACCTACGAGGCGATCGATCCGGTGCGCGGCATCACCAATTTGTCCAGCGGCAAGATGGGCTTTGCCATCGCCCGGGCCGCGCACGAGGCCGGGGCGCAGGTCACGCTGGTGGCCGGGCCGGTGCATTTGCCGACGCCGCGTGGGGTCCGGCGCATCGACGTGCGATCGGCGCTGGACATGCAGCAGGCGGTCATGGATCATGTGTCGGACGCTACTATTTTTATAGCTACCGCCGCCGTGGCCGACTGGCGGCCGGCGGCCACTTCGGCGCAGAAGATCAAGAAGGACGGTTCCGGCAAGACGCCACAACTGGCCTTCGTCGAGAACCCCGACATTCTTGCCGCGGTAGCGCAGGGCGAACGCGCCCGTAGCGGCCAGCTCTTCTGTGTGGGTTTTGCCGCCGAGAGTCACGATTTGCTGGCCAACGCCCAGGCCAAACGCGCGCGCAAGGGCGTGCCCTTGCTGGTCGGCAACATCGGCCCGGCCACTTTCGGCCAGGATGACAACGCCCTGCTGCTGGTGGACGAACAGGGCAGCTCCGAATTCGCCCGGGACAGCAAGCTCGCGCTGGCGCGCAAGCTGGTCGCCGACATTGCCCGCCGCCTGGGCCGCCCTGCCTGAGGCCGGCCCCTGTTTCTTTCAATACACGCATGATGAACATCGACGTCAAGATCCTCGACCCGCGCATGGCGGACCAGTTGCCCGCCTACGCCACACCCGGCAGTGCCGGACTCGACCTGCGTGCCTGCGTGAACGAAGCCGTGACCTTGCTGCCCAATGCCTGGCAGTTGGTGCCCACCGGCATAGCGATCTGGCTCAAGGATCCGGGCTATGCCGCGCTGATCCTGCCGCGCTCGGGCCTGGGCCACAAGCACGGCATCGTGCTGGGCAATCTGGTCGGCTTGATCGACAGCGACTACCAGGGCCAGCTCATGGTGAGCGCCTGGAACCGCAGCGACACGGCTTTCACGATCGAGCCGATGGAGCGCATCGCGCAACTGATGATCGTGCCGGTGCTGCAGGCGCAGTTCAACGTGGTCACCGAATTCCCCGCCAGCCAGCGCGGCGAGGGCGGCTACGGCTCCACTGGAAAAGCGTGAATCCTGCTCCCTCTTCCCCTGGGAGAGGGTTGGGGTGAGGGCACTTGTTTGCGAACTTCACACATGGCATGTTTGGCACGCCGGGCGGCTGGGGATGCCCGTTCTCCGGCGCACGCTCGCGGGTTGTCGTAGCTGGTAAGCCAAAGCTGCTTCGTCAACACCGGGTCTGGAGTTCAAACGGGTGGGCAACCGCGAATGGCGCCTGCGCCCGGACATCCCCAGCCACCCGGCTTGAACAGACATGGTTGGAGTGCGGGGGAGGGGCGATTCAAGCGAACCCGGTCAATGGCCTCACTCAAGCTCGGCGAGCGGAGGAGCCCGGGCGCAGGCGCCATTCGCGGTCGCCCATATGCCAGCACGCTACAAGCCGTATTGACGAGGAAAAGGTGAACGACCCGTCAAACTGGCCCGCGAGCGTGCGCCGGAGAACGGGACCTCCGCTCGCCGGGCGTGCCAATCCAGCCAGCGTGGCGCCAGCAACCCGCCAACAACCCAACAGTGAGCAAAAAATTATTGCAGCGTAGAGCTGCCCGGCGGCAGCGTGTCCAGCGGCTGGATGCGGAAGAAGCCGGTGCCGGCCGAGCCGCGGCCGACCTCTTCTTCGGTGGCTTCACGCACCGCTTCGACCCGCAGCGTCAGGCGCAAGGCGATGCCCGCCAGCGGATGGTTGCCATCCAGCACCACATGCTCGGGATAGAGCTCGGTCACGGTGTACAGCACTTCCCTGGGGGCGGCCGGGTTGCAGCCGGCCGGCAGGGCCGCGCCCTCGATCGTCATGCCTTCTTCGAGTTCGGGCGGGAACAACTGGCGTGATTCGAGAAACACCAGTTGATCGTTGAAGTCGCCAAAAGCCTCTTCGGGTTCGAGCTGGAGCTGGACGGTGGCTCCCACGCCATGGCCTTGCAGCGCCTCCTCGATTTTCTTGAACAGATCGGCGCCACCGATCAGGAACTCGACCGGCTCGTCGAGCACGTCCAGTTCCTCGCCCAGGGTGTCATTGAGCGTCCAGGTCAGGGCGACCACGCATTGCTGATTGATTTCCATAGGGCAGAATTGTCGCGCAAATTGCTCCCCCCGTCTCTCGCCCACTGCGTGTGGCTCGCATCCCCCTCAAGGGGCAACGCCAGTGGCCCGGCGAAGCCGGTTCCACGGCGTTCCCGGGTTAGGGCTTTTGGCACGCATCCTTTACAGTTCATTCCTATGGACATAAATCAACCGTTGCAATTGCTGGGGGGCTTGAGTCCCCAGGTGTTCATGAAACGCCATTGGCAGAAGAAGCCCCTGCTGATCCGGCAGGCCATTCCCGGTTTCCAGCCTCTGCTGGACCGCGCCGCCCTGTTCGAACTGGCGGGCCGTGACGAGGTCGAATCGCGCCTGATTGCCCTGGAGAAAAAGCGCGGCAAGGCGGCCTGGCGTTTTCGCCACGGGCCTTTCCAGCGCCGGACCCTGCCGCCGTTCAAGCAGACCGACTGGACCCTGCTGGTGCAGGGGGTGGACCTGCATGTGGATGCCGTGCATGCGTTGATGAACCAGTTCCGCTTCGTGCCCGATGGCCGGCTCGATGACCTGATGATCAGCTACGCCACCGAGGGCGGCGGGGTCGGGCCGCATTTCGACAGCTACGACGTGTTCCTGCTGCAGGCCCATGGCCGGCGGCGCTGGCAGATCGGCCGGCAGCAGGACCTGACCTTGCGGGACGATGTGCCGCTGAAAATCCTGGCCCATTTCGTTCCGGAGCAGGAGTTCGTGCTGGAGCCGGGCGACATGCTGTACCTGCCGCCGCGCTATGCGCATGACGGCGTGGCAATGGGGGCTGACTGCATGACCTACTCGATCGGTTTTCGTTCACCGAAACAAGGCGAACTGGCGCGCGAGTTGTTGCAGCGGCTGGCCGAAGATGCCGCCGATCAGGCGGGCGACGCGCTTTACCGCGATCCGAAGCAGCCGGCCGTGAGCGCGCCGGGCGCCATTCCGGCGGACCTGCGCGATTTTGCCCGCCAGTCTTTGCAGCAAGCGTTGGACGACCCGCAGGCCCTGCCCCGCTTGCTGGGCGAATACCTGACCGAGCCCAAGTCCAGCGTCTGGTTTGAGTCGGGCCAGGCCGCCCTGGCGGGGCGGGGCGTGGTGCTGGACCGGCGGAGCCGGATGATGTACGACGACCGGCACATCTTCATCAACGGTGAAAGCTATCGGGCTTCGGGACGCGATGCCCAGTTGATGCGGCGCCTGGCCGATGAGCGCAGCCTGGAGGGCCGGGCACTGGCCCGGGCCAGCGAGGACGCGCTCGCGCTGCTGCAATCCTGGTGCGAGGACGGGTGGGCCCATGGACTCTGAAGACGCTGTCAGCCCACCGGGCGAGTTGCCCCGCGGCCGTTTTTCCGGCCGGGAGGCCTTTGAGCAGACCGTGCGCGATGCCCTGGCCTGTGCTGCCCGCCAGGGCTGGCATGAAATCATCGTCAGTGATGCCACGTTTGCCGACTGGCCGCTGCGCGAACGCGCCGTGGTGGAATCCCTGCATGCCTGGTCCCGAAGCGGCCGGCGCTTTGTCATGCTGGCCACCCGGTTTGACGAAGTGCAGCGTTTCCAGGCCCGCTTTGTCTCCTGGCGCCAGACCTGGGGGCACATCATCGAGTGCCGCCAGTGCCGCAGTGCCGATCCGCTGGATTTCCCCAGCGCCCTCTGGAGTCCGGGCTGGGTGATGCAAAGGCATGACGCCGAGCGCAGCGTGTTCGTCTGCGATACCCAGGCTACCCGGCGCGTGGGCCTGCGGCAAGAGCTGGACGAGTGGGTCCGCAACAGCAGCCCGGGATTTCCCGCGTCCACGCTGGGGTTGTAGAGGGGTTTCCCGTAAGGGATTTCCATGTAAAAGTTTGTGATGCGCGTATTTCCCCATATAATTCGAGGCTAAGTGGGGCGTGCGCAATCCGTTCTACTTGGTCAATGCAGGTTCTGCGCTGACAATTTCCGGAAATTGTTTTTAATCCTTCAGGTAATTCAACATGAACAAAACTCTCGTTCTGGCAGCCGTGATCGCTGCTGCTGCTCTGGCTGCTTGCGGTAAAAAAGAAGAAGCTGCTGCTCCCGCTGCTCCGGCTCCCGCCGCTGCTCCCGCTGCTACCGCTCCGGCTCCGGCTGCTGACGCTTCGGCTCCCGCTGCTGCTGCTCCCGCTGCTGCTGAGCCGGCCAAGAAGTAATTCTTCGCCAAAAGAAAAAGCCACCTTCGCAGGTGGCTTTTTTTTGCCTGTTGCACGGGCCGGCCGGCCCGTGCAAGCGCTTGGGATGACTACTTGAGGTCGTCCACGAGCACCTTGAGGATGCGCCGGGCATTGTCGGAGGATTCGGGTTCGCCGTTGGCGTTCAGGACCGACACCCGGGTGCTATCGCCCTGACCCTGTACGACGGTAATGCGGAATTTCTGCGGCGTGCCGACATTCGCGGTGCCGCCGAACAGCTTGCTGAAGAAACCGGGCTCGGTCTTGTCGATGGTGGGATCGACGTAGCGCACAAAGTAGGTGCCTTTGCTGCGATCACGATCTTCCACGGTGAAGCCGGTGCGATCCAGCGACAGGCCGACCCGGCGCCAGGCGCGATCAAAACCGTCGTCAATCTGCACGACCGGCTGGTTGTCCACGTCCATCAGGCGGGAGCTGAGTTTGGCCTGGGCGGCGGCGGCGACCAGTGCTTTGGACTGCTCCTGCGTCAGACCGAGCTTGACCATGAGCCGGCGCAGGAACTCGGCCTCGAGCTCGGGATCGACCGGACGCGGTTGCCAGATGGTCTGGCCTCTTTCCTGGTCGCTGTAAACCTCGATCATGCCGCGATGGCTGATGTAGATTTCGGTGCCGCCAGCGGCATTGCTCTCCAGCCGGGTTCGGAACTTGTCGCGCTCCCCCGTCGAGTACAGCGAATCGAACACCCGGCCAAAAGTGCTGCGGATCAAATCCTGCGGCAGCTTGGCCCGGTTTTCAGCCCAATCCGTTTCCATGATGCCCAGGCTGGCCTGATCCATGCTGAGCAGAAAGCCGTTTTCCTGCCAGAAATCCTTGATCGGCTCCCAGAGCTTGTCGGCCGGCCGGTCCACGACCAGCCAGCGCTGGGTGCCCGCACGCTCAATGCGCGCGTCACCGATCGACGGGGCGGCTATGAGCGCGGTCGGACTGAGTTGGCCGGCAGCCTGGTAACCGGATGCCGTGACGGCGGTGCCCGGTATGGCGTAGCGGGTTTCGCGCGGGAGCTGGGAAAGATCGGGCGGAACGGCCAGTTCGGGGGCCTTCTTGGCCGCGCCCCTGTAATCCACCTTGTCGCCTTCGAGCGTTGAACAGGCGGCAAGGGTCAGGGACAGGCCCAGCAGGGCCAGTTTGGATGAATGATTCACCAGGAAGTCCTCAAGGGAAAGGGGCAAGGGGTCAGACCAGGCCGCAGGCGCGCAGGGCACCTTCAACCACAGCCGTGTTCGCTGAGGTGAGCGGGGTCATGGGCAGGCGCAGGGTGCCGCCGCACAACCCCATGCGCTGCATGGCCCATTTCACGGGGATCGGATTCGGTTCGACAAACAGCTGTTTGTGCAAGGGCATCAGTTTGAACTGGATGTCCATGGCGCGTTTCACGTCGCCGGCCCGGGCTGCCACGCACAACTCATGCATGAGGCGCGGCGCCACGTTGGCGGTCACGCTGACATTGCCATGGCCGCCGCACAGCATCAGGGCCACGGCGGTCGGGTCATCGCCGGAGTAGATCGAGAAACCCTTCGGCGCTTCGCGGATCAGCCACTGGGCGCGTTCGATATTGCCGGTGGCTTCCTTGATGCCGACGATGCCGTTTACCTGGGCCAGGCGCAGCACGGTGTCGTGCGCCATATCGGCCACGGTGCGGCCCGGCACGTTGTACAGCACGGTAGGCAGGTCGCCCACGGCTTCGGCGATGGCCTTGAAGTGCTGGTACTGGCCTTCCTGGGTCGGCTTGTTGTAGTAAGGCACGACTTGCAGTTGGCAATTGGCACCCACCTTTTTGGCGAATTTGGCCAACTCGATCGCCTCGGCGGTGGAGTTGGCGCCGCAGCCGGCCATGATGGGGACGCGCCCCTTGGCCTGCTCGACGGACACGCGGATGATTTCGCAATGCTCATCGACATTGACGGTGGGCGATTCGCCGGTGGTGCCGACCACGCCAATGCAGTCGGTTCCCTCGGCAATGTGCCAGTCAATCAGTTTGCGCAGGGCGGGGTAGTCCACGCTACCGTCCTCGTGCAAGGGGGTGACGAGGGCCACGATGCTGCCGGTGATTGGGCTGAAGGAGGAGGTCATGTCCGCAAAGAAGAAATTTTTGGGTAAAGGAGCATTCTAACGAGTGAGGCCAGGCGCTCACTAAAGCGCATAACGCACGGGCAGGGCAGGCGGTGGACTCCAGGGGCGGACCGCGGCAATTCTCTGCACAAAGCGTTCGGGCTGGTCCTGGAATCCGTCCTCATAAGCCACCACGCGCAGATCGGCAAAGGCGCGCAGCAGTTCCCCGGGCTGCAGCAGGAAATCGGGGCGCGAGGGCTTGCCCACGGTTTCGTTACCCGAGGCAAAGGTCTCGTAGAGGAGCACGCCGCCGGGCGCCAGACTCTGGAGGATGCGGGGAAAGAGCGCGCGCCAGAGATAGTTGGTCACCACCACGGCATCGAACTGCCGGGCCTGGCCCGCCTGCAGCAGCGGCCAGGGGCCGTTCTCGATGTCGGCGACGAGGGCCTCGCCCCAGGTGGCAACCGCGGCGATGGCCTCGGGGGAGCGGTCCACACCGGTCACCCGGTGACCGTGGCTGGCAAACCACTTCATGTGCCGGCCATGGCCGCAGGCCAGGTCGAGAACGGTTCCCCCAGCGGGTATCAGGTGCGACCAGCGCTGCACCCAGGCCGAGGGGGCTTCCTGCCCGTGGGCCGGGGGCGCGGGAGAGACAGGCGAACTCATTGCGGCCTGACCTCGTCCTTGAGCGCGGCCAGCGCCATGTTCTCCACCACCCCGGGGGCCAGCAGCTTGATGAAGCGGCCGATCTTGCCCTGGGTGCTCATGACGACCTCGCGCTGGCGGCGCTGCATGCCGTCCAGAATCAGGCCGGCGCATTCCTCCACCGACATGGCCTTGTCTTCCTTCAGGCCGCTGGAGCCGGCCGCCTCGCCGGCCGCGTTGAGGCCGCGGTAACGGATATTGGTGGCCACCACGCCGGGAAAGGCCGTGGTCACGCTGACCCCGGCATTTTTGAGCTCGGCGCGCAGCGCTTCGAAAAAGCCGGTCATGGCGAATTTGCTGGCGCTGTAGGCGGTGCGGCCCGGCACGCCCACCAGGCCGGCCAGGGACGACACGGCCACCAGATGACCCCGGCTGATTTTCAGGTGGGGCAGGGCGGCATGGGTGCACCAGACGCTGCCCCACAGGTTGACGCGCATCAGGTTCTCGTACCAGACCAGGTCCTCGGCCTTCACGTCCTCGAACAGGGCCTGGGCCGATACCCCGGCGTTGTTGACCAGGGCGTCGAGCCGGCCGAAGCGATCCACACTGGTATCGATCAGCGCGCGGCACTGGGCCGGGTCGGTGACATCGGTGCGGACCACCAGCACCTGGCTGCCGTGCGGCGTGCATTGCGCCGCGACGGCCTGCAGTTGTGCTTCATTGCGGGCGGCCAATACCAGCGCCAGGTCGCTGCGGTGCTGGTGGGCGAGCTGGCGCGCCATTTCGGCGCCGATGCCGTCGGAGGCGCCGGTGATCACGATGGTTTTCATAGCGTTCGACGCCCGTTGTAAAAGGGCTGTAGGTTGAAGTCCATCAAAAACAGGCCCAGAGCTGGTTCGACAGGGTGACCAGGAAATCAGGCCGGGTGTACAGGGCAAACACGGCCAGCAGCACGATGACAGCGCCGCCCCAGGCCAGTAGTTTCTGGCGCCGCTTCATGAACTGAGCGCTGCCGCGTGGGGCTTGCGGCGCTGGATGGCGGCTTCCCGGACCGGCAGGTTCACCAGCGCGGCCAGAACGCCCAGCGCAATCGCGATGTACCAGACGATGTCATAGCTGCCGGTCTTGTCATACAGGTAGCCCCCCAGCCAGACGCCCATGAAAGAGCCGATCTGGTGGCTGAAGAACACGAAGCCGCCCAGCATGGACAGGTGCGCCACGCCGAAGATCTGGGCCACCACGGCATTGGTCGGCGGCACGGTGGACAGCCACAGCAGCCCCATCACGCCGGAGAAGACATAGACACTCAGGGGCGAGATGGGCACCAGCAGGAAGAGCGTGATGGCCACCGAACGGGCCAGGTAGATGAAAGCCAGGATGTTCTTCTTCTGCAGCCGCTGGCCCAAAGCGCCGGCGGCGTAGGTGCCGAACACGTTGAACAGGCCGATCAGGGCCAGCGCGTAGCTCGCCACCATGGGCGACAAACCCTTGTCCTTGAGGTAGCTGGGCATGTGCACGCCAATGAACACCACCTGGAAGCCGCAGACAAAATACCCGGCCATCAGCAGTTGGAAGCTCGGGTACTTGAAGGCCTCGCGCAGGGCCTGGAGGATGGTCTGCTCCCGCTTCGGCGGCGTGCCGCTGGCAAAGCCCGGTTCGTGCAGGCCCCAGGCCAGCGGCGCGATGAGCAGCGAGGCGAAGCCCAGCGCGACCAGCGCTTCCTGCCAGCCCAGGCTGCTGATGAGAAAGCCTTCGGTGGGCACCATCAGGAACTGGCCAAAGGAGCCGGCAGCGGCGGCCACCCCCATGGCCCAGGAACGTTTTTCCAGGCTCACGTTGCGCCCGATCACGCCATAGATCACGGCATAGGTGGTGCCGGCCTGCGCCATGCCGATCAGCACGCCGGCGGTCATCGCGAACAGCACGGGCGTCGGGGCGTGGGCCATGCCGATCAGCCCCAGGGCATAGAGCAGGGCGCCGACAATGATGACTTTGAAGGCACCGAATTTGTCGGCCACCATGCCGGCAAAAATGCCCGCAAAACCCCAGGTCAGGTTCTGGATCGCCAGGGCCAGGGCGAAGGTTTCCCGGCTCCAGCCCTGCGATTGTGTGACGGGCTGTAACCACAGGCCAAAGCCGTGCCGGATGCCCATGGACAAGGTTACGATGGCGGCGCCGCATAGCAGCACCTGCGTCATGGACAGTTTCTTGATGTGGTGAGTCATCCGTTTAATGTAGCCAATCTCGCCGGGGGCCGCCTGACAGGGCGCCCGACTTGACTGTATATTCATCCAGTTATTTTGTCGCCACCGACTACAATCCGCCCCATGGCAGTCAAACCACCTAGCGAATATTCCGAAGGTTCCATCCGCGTTCTCAAGGGGCTGGAGCCGGTCAAACAGCGTCCGGGCATGTACACCCGGACCGACAACCCGCTGCACATCATCCAGGAAGTGCTGGACAACGCGGCCGATGAGGCGCTGGCCGGTCACGGCAGGAAGATCGCCGTGACCCTGCACGGCGACGGCTCGGTCAGCGTCGAGGACGACGGGCGCGGCATTCCCTTCGGCCTGCACCCGGAGGAAAAGGCGCCGGTGATCGAACTGGTTTTCACCCGGCTGCACGCGGGCGGCAAGTTCGACAAGGGCAAGGGCGGGGCCTACAGCTTCTCCGGCGGCCTGCACGGGGTGGGCGTCTCCGTCACCAACGCCCTGGCCAAACGGCTCGAAGCCACCAGCTACCGCGAGGGCAAGGTGGCGCGGATCGTGTTTGCCGGCGGCGACGTGGTGGAGAAGCTGAGCACGCGTGCCGCCAAAAGCGACGATCGCAGGCAAGGCACCACGGTGCGCGCCTGGCCCGACCCCCAATATTTCGAAGCGCCCGCGCTGCCGATGGCTGAACTCACCCACCTGCTGCGCAGCAAGGCGGTGCTGATGCCCGGCGTGACGGTCACGCTGACGGTCGAGAAGACGCGGGAAACGCAAACCTGGCTCTACAAGGGCGGCCTGCGCGACTACCTGATGCAGTCGCTGAATGCCGATCCGGTGATTCCATTGTTCGAGGGCGAGGGCTTTGCCGACAGCAACGACACCTTTGCCGAGGGCGAGGGTGCGGCCTGGTGCGTGGCCTTCACCGAGGACGGCCAGCCGGTGCGCGAAAGCTATGTCAACCTGATCCCCACCAGCGCCGGCGGCACGCATGAAAGCGGCCTGCGGGATGGCCTGTTCACCGCCGTCAAAAGCTTTATCGAACTGCACAGCCTGTTGCCCAAGGGCGTCAAGCTGCTGCCGGAAGACGTGTTCGCGCGCGCCTCCTATGTGCTCAGTGCCAAGGTGCTCGATCCCCAGTTCCAGGGCCAGATCAAGGAACGCCTGAATTCGCGCGACGCGGTCCGGCTGGTGTCCAGCTTTGTGCGCCCGACGCTGGAGCTCTGGCTCAACCAGCACGTCGAGTACGGCAAGAAGCTGGCCGAACTCGCCATCAAGGCGGCGCAGACGCGCCAGCGCGCCGGGCAGAAGGTCGAGAAGCGCAAGGGCTCGGGCGTGGCGGTGCTGCCGGGCAAGCTGACCGATTGCGAGAGCAAGGACCTGGCCCACAACGAAGTGTTCCTGGTCGAGGGCGACTCGGCCGGCGGCAGCGCCAAGATGGGGCGCGACAAGGAAAGCCAGGCCATCCTGCCGCTGCGCGGCAAGGTGCTCAATACCTGGGAAGTCGAGCGCGACCGCCTGTTCGCCAACACCGAGATCCATGACATTGCCGTGGCCATCGGGGTGGATCCGCACGGGCCCAATGACACCCCCGACCTCTCCGGCCTGCGCTACGGCAAGGTCTGCATCCTGGCGGACGCCGACGTGGACGGCTCGCACATCCAGGTGCTGCTGCTCTCGCTGTTTTTCCGCCACTTTCCCAGACTGATCGAGACCGGCCATGTGTTTGTGGCCCGTCCGCCGCTGTTCCGGGTGGACGCGCCGGCGCGCGGCAAGAAGCCGGCCTCCAAGGCCTATGCGCTGGACGATGGCGAACTCACCGCCATCCTGGACAAGCTGCGCAAGGAAGGCGTGCGCGAAGGCGCCTGGAGCATCAGCCGCTTCAAGGGCCTGGGCGAGATGAATGCCGAGCAGCTCTGGGAAACCACGCTCAACCCCGACACGCGCCGCCTGTTGCCGGTGCAGTTGGGCAACCTCGACTTCGCCCAGACCGAAAGCCTGATCACCCAGCTCATGGGCAAGGGCGAAGCCGCGGCCCGGCGTGAGCTGATGGAGCTGCACGGCGATTCCGTCGAGGTGGATATCTGATGGCGACACAGCTCGTCCGCACGGGTGCACTGGCACGGGCCCTGTTGTGGCTGCTTCTTTGGCAGCCCTCGGCGCATGCGGATGTATGGGGCTTTGTCGACGAGAAGGGCATAGCGCATTTCGCGGCTGAGCGTCTGGACGAGCGCTACGAGCTTTACTTCACCAGCCGGGAAGGCTTTGACACGGGGCGGGGGCGCAAGGGGGCCGGTGATGTGCCTCGCCCTGCGACGGAGCCAGCGGCGCCAGCCAAGTTGCTGGCGTTTTTTGATGTGTCGCCCAATTACAAGCAGGTCAAGCACCTGCTGCGCGAAGCCGCCAGCGAACACCAGATCGATTACGAACTGCTGCAGGCCCTGATCGCGACCGAATCCGGCTTCGATGCCCGGGCCGTATCCCCGCGCGGCGCCGTGGGGCTGATGCAGCTCATGCCGGTGACGGCCAGACACTATGGCGTGCTGGCCGACAAAAAGACCTCGGTCGCCAAAAAACTGACCGATCCCCGCATCAACATCCGCGCCGGTTCTCTTTATCTGCGGGACATGATCTCCCGCTTTCCAGGCCGGCTCGAGCTGGCCCTGGCGGCCTACAACGCGGGCTTGAAGGCGGTGCGGCGGGCCGGCAACCGGGTGCCCCGCTTCAAGGAAACGCAAAATTTCGTCAAGACGGTGCTGCAGCTCTATGCCCTGCTCAAGCCGCCTTCGCTGCGGCGGGCGGGTCCGCAACAGCCCCCGCTGCAGAGCGGCGTGGCTGAACAGAACGGTGCAGTGCGCCGCGACAGCATGACGCCACCCCGTCAACCCCCCATCCAGGATCGAGAGCAACTGATTTCCCATGATTGACCAACCGACACTTGATTTTGCAGCGGGCGCATCCGGCGACGATGCGCTCAACCTGGCCACCTACGCACAGCGCGCCTATCTGGAGTACGCGCTCAGCGTGGTCAAGGGCCGGGCCCTGCCCGATGTCTGCGACGGCCAGAAGCCGGTGCAACGCCGCATCCTTTATTCCATGTCGCGCATGGGGCTGGGTTTTGGCGGACCCAACGGCAACACCGGCGCCAAGCCGGTCAAGTCGGCCCGGGTGGTGGGCGATGTGCTGGGCCGTTTTCATCCGCATGGCGACCAGGCGGCCTACGATGCACTGGTGCGCATGGCGCAGGATTTCTCCCAACGCTACCCGCTGATCGACGGCCAGGGCAATTTCGGCTCGCGCGACGGCGACGGCGCGGCGGCCATGCGCTACACCGAAGCGCGGCTGGCCAAGATCACCAGTCTGCTGCTGGACGAGATCGACGAAGGCACGGTGGACTTCCAGCCCAACTACGATGGTTCCACCGAGGAGCCGAAACAGTTGCCGGCGCGGCTGCCCTTCAACCTGCTCAACGGCGCCAGCGGCATTGCCGTCGGGCTGGCCACTGAAATCCCGAGCCACAACCTGCGCGAAGTGGCCGATGCCTGCGTGGCGCTGATCAAGTCGCCCAAGCTCAGCGACGAGGAACTGCTGGCCCTGATCCCCGGCCCCGACTATCCGGGCGGCGGGCAGATCATCAGCAGCCCGGCCGACATCCAGGAGGCCTATCGCACCGGACGCGGCTCGCTCAAGGTCCGTGCCCGCTGGAAGATCGAAGAACTGGCGCGCGGTCAGTGGCAACTGGTGATCACTGAGCTGCCGCCGGGCGTCAGTACCCAGAAGGTGCTGGAAGAAATCGAAGAGCTGACCAACCCCAAGGTCAAGGCCGGCAAGAAAGCGGTCACGCAAGAGCAGAACCTGCTCAAGGCCTCGGTGCTGGCCGTACTCGACGTGGTGCGCGACGAATCCAGCAAGGACGCGGCGGTGCGGCTGGTGTGCGAACCCAAGACCAGCCGGATCGAACAGCAGGAGCTCATCACCACCTTGCTGGCGCACACCAGCCTGGAAAGCTCGGCGCCGATCAACCTCACCATGGTCGGGCTGGATGGCCGCCCGACCCAGAAGTCGCTGCGCCAGATGCTGCTGGAGTGGATCGAGTTCCGCCAGGGCACGATCGAGCGGCGCTCAAACCACCGGCTGGACAAGGTGCTGGACCGCATCCACATCCTCGAGGGGCGGCAACTGGTGCTGCTCAACATCGACAAGGTCATTGCCATCATCCGCCAGTCGGACGAGCCCAAAGCCGCGCTGATGGAGCGCTTCAAGCTCTCCGAGCGGCAGGCCGAGGACATCCTTGAAATCCGCCTGCGCCAGTTGGCGCGGCTGGAAGCCATCAAGATCGAGCAGGAGTTGAAAGAACTGCGCGAGGAGCAGAAGAAGCTGGAAGAAATCCTCGGCAGCCCGGCCGCGCTGC